>Ga0065707_10082566_pt1 | contig 13701 bp, 4 predicted proteins | sample SwiRhicommuniRL3_FD_59094 | JGI IMG/M metagenome (GOLD analysis project Ga0065707, IMG submission 59094) | Switchgrass rhizosphere bacterial communities from Rose Lake, Michigan, USA - RL3 v2 (version 2) | ecosystem: Host-associated > Plants > Roots > Rhizosphere > Soil | place: East Lansing, MI... | reverse complement strand
TCTGATATCATATCTCATTACATACACTTTTGATTATCACTGCTAGGAAGAAGTATTAACAATAAATGGCTTTCTGAAATTTTCTATTGAAATGGTAGAATGAAAATTTTCGAGCATTGAGAGAGGAAAATTTTCCTGCCTGAGAAAATTAACAGTCTTGTTAATCACGTGTAAAATGCGTGTGATTAGGGCTATAAAAGTGACTGCGACTTTCCTACGAGATATCACGGGTTACAATTAGAGTGATAACTTCGATAGACTTACTCCCAAGATGATGTATATAGAGCTTCATTTCACAAACATAGTAACTGTTGAATCTACGAAAAGAAAGAAAACAACAAAGGAGATTGTTTTGTGGGTCAGCTTTGTAGATCAGTATGTGGATATCTCTTCCTGTTAAGCATATCTGAACAACAGTTCTAAAGATTCTTGATATGTCTAAATCATTTGAATTCGTATTTAGCTAGGTATATGAAGCATATCTATACTTTGAATTCCCCACCTTCAAACTGATAAGTGGGTTGGGAACCGTATTTTCATCTTTCTGTAGTATATAGCTATGTGGCTGGGTTATCTCTAGCTTCAGCTTATAAAGTGCTGATCATATCTGTTCGAAATGGCACTATTTTATAATTTACTCAACCAGTAATTTGTGGTTGCAAAATATAACCTGCAAATCAAACTTGTGTCCCTTGTTCCAATTCAGATGAATGATATAGAAAACACATTGAATTCAAAGTAGACTAGACACAATTTCTTATAAGCTATTTATATACTTTAATACGTTATCAGGGAATTTTCCGTAAATGTCTATTTCTCAAAAATGTGTGGAGATCTGATAACTTCGTATCAAACAACTAAACCTCATAACTCACAACAAAACTTCCCTGGATAACTAACAAATTAATAGCCATTGAAGTGCATTTTCTACGGGGCATACACACTGTAATACACTCAAGTAATTTTGAAACTGTTAATCATCGATCAGTCTTAGCCAGTCTAACGCTACTTCAGATTGCTTTTTATTATATACAGTACACGATAATCGCATCTCGAAATCAAAATTTTGGTGACTATAATCACAAGAGGGTTCAGTCAGAAGTCTCGTTACGGCCACGATCTAGGTATAGGAAGATATGGATACAATTTATGATGAAATAGAGATTGAGGATTTTATATACGATCCTGCTACGCTGCTTTTTCAATATCCTTGTCCTTGTGGTGATAGATTTGCAATTTCTATTTATGATTTGAGAGAAGGCGAAGATATAGCTGTATGTCCTTCATGTTCATTGATGGTGAGAGTGATATTTGAATTGGAGGACTTGGATGAGTATGCAGATGATAAATAGGTTAAAAAATCAGATAAGATGCTGTTTATATGGAGACGTATGAGCGGCACAGGTAACTGAAAACTAATTAGGCTGGCGTAATTGACCAGTAGGGATAATTAGACACGAAATACTGGAGAATTTTCCAAATACTACGAGATACTTGCAATAGCTGGCCCATAGCATATCATAGGTTATGGAATATGTGGCAAATATTGGCTAATATGTCGAAGAGCCTAGAAATTCTTGGATATTTTGGATATATCTCAAATTTAGTTGCTATGCAGCTAACAATTCATCCACTTGTTTATACTATTAACAATTAATCACAATTAACTGTTAAAAATGTTACACATTTAGGTTATTAAAATGCGAAAGTGATCATACAGGACCAATCTGCAAAAGGAAAGGATATTTATAGAAGGTAATGAAAACAACAGATAAGTGAAGTTGTAGAAAGAGTAGGAACTTATTAGCTGATAGAGCACAACTAAGCATTTATTGTTCTGGAAGAGTTTTAGATGCAAAAAAAAAAATGACGACAACTGCAGGATTCGAACCTGCGCGGGCGAAGCCCAAAAGATTTCTAATCTTTCTCCTTAACCACTCGGACAAGTTGCCAGTTTTATGGAAGTTAGCTGAGGAGTCTCAGATACAATGAGGCTTATGTATAATATAAAGGCAGTTGTGGGAACACAGCAGCGGACGATTGATCGGTGGTTTATGAAGGGACTATGATACAAGTCGTATACCCCCAGGAGAGAAATACATCTTTTATAACAGGACACTAATGGGGTATCAGCTGCATAGTTGAAAAAGTGTGTCATATATACTAATATGTATGTATACTAAACATATAAAAAGCCAATTCTACTTCAATTATGTTAAAGATAATTGACCTCGACCTCCGACAGAACTTCTATAACTTCTTGAAATTCGGTTGATAAATCTGAATCTCCACAGTATTTCTATCTCTTGGTATACATTTAAAGAATTGCAAAAATTGACCTCATTTTCTTTGAACAACACTCAAGTGTATTCTTTTGATCTCCAACTAGTGACACTTTTTTAGTATTTTGTATTGTTAATCAAATTGAAGTGTTTGGCTGCAAAAATAGTTCAAAATTTTAATGGTTGCAGACACCAAAGTGAGTGTAAACTTGAGTAAAACGTGTATTGTAGACTCGTGTTAATTCAGATTTAGTTTAACAGTACATTTTGATTTTCTGGTTATGGACCCACTTGCAATAAACACGATTTCGAACCCGAAGGAAAGTTGATACTCGAAAATATGCTTTATTGTAACTGCGAATGAAGTTATATATTGTATAGAATACCTTCATTAGGTATTAAAGTAGATGCTACACCTATGAATGGAACTTCGCCATACAGTAGTAATTCCATAACTCCTACGATCACCCAAAACAAAGAACTTCTTGATTCATCCCATCACTCTCAGTTATTCAGATTCCTGGTCATAATTAATAGTGTATGATAATAAATTTCATTCTTTAAATATTGGAGGATGAGCTAACTAAAATACCTCACCTATTGAGTAGCTATTGATTGAGGTAAAATAGAGGAACTAATTGATTTGGAAATAACGTACTTCTCCAGTAAGTCAAGGCCCAGGGCCATAAATTTTTTATGTAATTTACCCTTTTGGTGGAGAGTACCACACAGCCTCAATTTCAAGTATAGAATTTGTAGCAGATGCCTCCTAAGTCTATGGATGATCTCGCTAGATGTACTGGAATAATTCTGTTTAGAATAAGACTTGCATATTAAATCTATGCCTAGGACTTGACTAGTAGCATTTATAATACTCCTAAGAATATTGTTTCTAGAGAACTAGACTTTCAATCTCGGGCCAGATTCAGGGCTCATGCTCATATGCTTGAGTAGTATTTGCGATTTCCAACTAATAGCAGTTAACATTCAGTCACTCCGTGGGTATATCACATAACCTTTTAGTGACAAAATGGCTATCAGAAAATCGATATTGTGTCTAAATAGTCTTTTTAAATCATAAGCCTCATTCTGTTCCAAAGTTGAACTAATTTACCAAATCAAGAACATTTGACGCGTTCAGTGATTCCGTGATAGGGCTTGTAACATAGCCCGAATCATCTCCACGCGTATTTCAACACATCCCTCATTCGCCCACTCAGACCACTCACGACCACACACTCACGACCACACTCACACCTCTCATGTACTTCATTCGTTACCCTGCGCCATTTACGAATGTCAAACTATTTAAGACATTCCTGTATATAAAAATGGTGTATGAAAAATACAGGCACTCTGGTCATTTGCCGTTTTCCGTCCTCTCCGTCAAATTCACAAATATTCTTGTGTTGATTTTTGCCCACATTCGGACAAATCTTTTTTAAGACGACTTCGAGAGATGAAAGGAGTAGAGGAGGCGGAGATGTTTACCTGAAGTCCTCGTAATAACGCAGCTAGTGTAGGGTCGCGCCGTGGAGTAGTCCATGTCGTTCCGAGCCTTCGTCTTTGAACTTTATCCCGCATCATTTATAAACATGAATGTCGCGACTCCTTGTTGTATTTTAAATCTTCCAATTTTTCACTATATATAGCGACAAAATCTCTGAAAAATAGGAGGGGATTTGAAAATTAGTTTCTTCTATTTACGTTATAGGGTCTCACTATATTTGGTCTCATCGCTGACAAGTCTTTCTACTGACACATATTATAAACCGGATCGTCTTCAATAGTCATCCGTCTCCATCGTTTATTCTGAATATTTTCCAATAGTCCAACTATCGTGCTCAAAATGGTATCTCCAGTCTTTCTCCTTACCTTTTTCATCTCTCTCGTAACCTGTGCTTCTCTTCCTCCTATCGAGATCGTTGGAAACAAGTTTTTCTACTCCAATAATGGTTCCCAGTTTCTCATGAAGGGTATTGCCTACCAACAAAATCCTGTCAACACAACAGCCGATTTCGTTGATCCTTTGGCCGATGCTGATGCTTGTAAGAGAGATATTCCTTACTTGAAACAATTGAAAACCAACATTCTCCGTGTTTATGCTTTGGATATCGAACAAGATCATACCGAATGTATGGAAATGTTGAACGATGCTGGAATTTACATCATTGCTGATTTGTCCTCTCCAACCGATTCTATCAACAGATACGATCCTGCTTGGAACGTCGACTTGTTAAAAAGATACACCGGTGTAATTGATTCCATGGCCAACTACACTAACGTCTTGGGATTCTTTGCTGGTAATGAAGTCACTAACGCTGTCAACAACACTGAAGCTTCTGCATTTGTAAAGGCTGCTGTTAGAGACTCCAAGGCCTACATCAAGTCCAAGAACTACAGAACCATTCCAGTTGGTTATTCTGCAAACGATGACACTGATATCAGAGTTTCTCTTGCTGATTACTTTGCTTGTGGATCCAATGATGAAAGAGCCGATTTCTTCGGTATCAACATGTACGAATGGTGTGGTACTTCTTCCTTCAGCAAATCCGGTTACTCAACTATCACTGAAGAATACAAAGACATGGGAATTCCTCTCTTCTTCTCCGAATATGGTTGTAACGAAGTCCGTCCAAGATTGTTCCAAGAAGTTGGCACCATCTATAGTTCTCAAATGACCGATGTATGGTCTGGTGGTATTGTTTACATGTACTTTGAAGAAGCAAACAACTATGGTTTGGTTAGTGTTGACGGAAACTCCGTCTCCACCTTAGCCGACTTCAACAATTACAAGTCCCAAATTGCCAGTATTTCTCCAACCTTGGCCTCTGTTTCTACCAATGCTGTTACTGGATCAGGTTCTGGAACTTCTTGTCCAACTGCCACTTCAAACTGGGAAGCTTCGGTCAAGTTGCCTCCAACTCCTGACAGTGATTTCTGTGAGTGTGCTTCAGATGCTTCTGGATGTGTTGTCAGCTCTGACGTCAGCACCAAAGATTACGGAAAGTTGTTTGGTACCATTTGTGGATTGAGCGGCTTCAGCTGTGACGCCATTCTTGCCAACGCAACCACAGGAACCTACGGTGACTTTTCCGCTTGTGGTGCTAAGGAACAATTGAACGTTATTTTGAACCAATACTACAGCGCGAACGGAAAAGATGCTTCCGCCTGTGACTTCTCCGGCTCAGCTTCCGTTCAAAAGGGTTCAACTGCTTCAGCTTGTGCTTCTGCTTTGAAGGCTGCTGGAACCGGTGGTTCTGCTTCCAACTCTGGTGATAGCAAATCAAGTGCCAAGGCTAGTGCCTCTGGTTCTGGTCCATCTTCTTCCTCTTCTTCTTCTTCTTCTCCAAAGAAAAACAGTGCCAACAAACAATTCTCGACTGACAAGTGGTCTATTGCTATCCTTATGGGTACTTCTTTTGTCGTTGGTTTAGGTTTGATTGTTGTCTAGTTTATAGATCAAATTAAAAATATATTTAGATCAAACGTAGAAAGAGATCCAAGCATTTTCGAGGTTTAGGATTGCATAAAGAAGATCCCCATTCTTGAACCCAAGTCTTCAAAATACTCTCTGTGAATTCGGCACTCTCCTCCTATTTCAATACTTTTTAATTCCAAGTATTTAATTTCAAAGTATTTTGTTTTTCTGGATTTTTGTGTTGGTTGTTCTCCAGTTGGTTGCAAAATACTAAGAATTGAGTACTATCTAATGAGACTGTCTCAAAGATTATCTGAAACTTTGCTGAATCTTCTGTAAATTTTAGCTGTTGATAAGAAATATCTACCACTATTTCACTCTCAATCGTGAATTTGGTTTCCATCTAAATTGGGCTTGTTCTCAATTTAGGCTTGTTTCTATCTTGCTGGAAAATTCCTCTGTTTCCATCTAAACTGGTAAATTCTCCATTTCTAAGGTTCGTCAAGTTCGTTCCTATTTGGATGAAATCGTCCATTCTCTGGGAACCCTTTTATATATATTCTGTGCCAAGATTGCAAAATTCAAATGTATGCTTGGCTCATAACAATAGTGAACCTTACCAAGACCTTGTTTGGCATCAACACACAGAATGCACGTACTGCGTATTAGGCTGAAACAATTGAGTAGGCGAACAAAGATTGCTGAGATTAACTGAGGATTTTGAGTGTAATTGGTAGAGAAAGGAATGCATTTTTATAGTCCTGAGTCTGGAGATTAGTATGGAACAAATATTCTAGTATTATTACCGTTGTATATCTGTAGAGTCTATCATGATCAATGTTAGTGTCGCCAAGAGAAGGTACTACAGCTCACTGAAACTCGAGAGATCGACACTAAGTCGCTACGCTCCTCTGTGACTGTGATTACAAGTTAGCATTGTGGCTTATAATCATAATTGGCCACTTTACTGTCTTCTTTTACAGGTTAGTATTATCATTTATCATTTAGTATAGCTGCTAACTGCATTAGTATTACATATCATTCGTTATCGATAACCATTTTGCGGATTTCCCAGTAGTAGTCGCGGTTCATGGTTTGATTGGAGTTGTATGTCTCATTTGCTGTGAACCAATGCATGGTCTTTTTGTGAATCTTTTCTTGTTCTTTATAGAACTTTTCCATCATTTTCAGAGAGAGGTTGAATTCGTCGCTTAAATTATGGTCATTGCTGTTGGAACTGGAATTGGTGTTGCTTGAGACGGTTCGTTGGGTGAATTGGCTTAGCCCGCGATGATTTATTGGAGATTGTAACTTTGGATGGCTCGGAGGAATTCCAGCAAATGTGGCGCGTGGTGGCATGAATGAAGGTGGGGATGAGAGTTGGTAGTCGTCATTTCTAGGATTACTTGGGTCGACTAAATCAGGTATCTCGTTAAACACAGAATCTGTTTCGTCATTCAAGTTGATCCATCGGAGATTCTCGTTATCGTAAACCATATTTGGATTCCGGTTATCTTTGTCGTGAGATGCATGCTCGGAGGTCTCTACTTTTTGAGTTATCCTTCCCAAGGTGGTGTTTATAGTTCCTCTTGCATTCAGAGGATCTTGTAAGTCCCTCAATGTTATTAATGATGGACGGTGCATGTTTTCAAACCGAAGCAAGTCAACATCATTTCCTTCCCATCTCTTGCTTGCAGCATTGTATGTCATATTTTTTGTTTTTGTTGGTATATTTGGATTCTGTATCACCGAATTGGTATTCAAGTATTTGACCGTACCCATACGAAGACTGGCTTCTTCAGAGTTGTGTAGAATCTTCTTTCTATGCTGATTCTCTTTCCTAGTCTGCTCGCTATATTTGTTCAACAATTGCTGCTTCTTTCTACTTGTATCATTGGCAAGGTTTGTCCTGGTATTGCTATTGTAGAACGAAGGAATTCGGTCCAATTTCCTAATCACTTTGTTGTTATAGTTGAAGCCAGGATCGAACTCATCCTCATTCTCGTCCTCCATCAAATTATGATTCCTTCGGTTCAGATGTATATCCATTGTAGATTTATGTTTTTTGATCGAAGATGCTTGGTTTCGTTTCATATTAGGCATTGAACTCTTGCATTTCATTCCTCCTCTTATTGTTCCTTTTTCTTGAAGTTTAGATTCAAAATTTTTATCAAAGCCATCCTCAAATGATTCAAAATCGTCTCTAGTATACTCGTAATTAATAGTCTTATTTTCAATCTGATCAAGGTAGCTGAGATTCGCCAGTGTGTTATGGTTATTCGTATGCTCTATATCGTTGCTGGATAGAAATTGGTTAAAATCTTTGATTTTTAGGGTGATATCATGAGGTTGCTGACTCTGTTGCTTGTTGTACTTATTTTTCAACTCAACTTCTTCTAACTCAGCATCATGTTCGAGTTTTTTTTGTTTTGCTTTCAATTTTTGATTGATCTTGTCGTAAATCCCGCTTTCTTCGGCTCCAAATATATTATCTAAATCATCAAAATCATCCTCGTTAATCTGTGATGTCACATCTGTATCGTCGCCTTCGCTATATTCACTCAATGTTTTTCGTGTAACTCGCTTGCGGCTATTTTCGGCAAATCGATTACTTGTTAATAATGACAGCTTAGGAGAAGATGTTGAGACCGAATCCATAGGTGATGCCAAATTCGTTATACCTTGTATTCCAAGTTGTTGTTCGAAATCATCAATCTCTTCATCAAGTGCTATTCCTTGTTGTATAGTTGTTGGTTCAAAGTCGCCGATTCTTAAAGTCCGAAAGTCATCATCAAAATTGATACCTCCTTCGATGGTTCCAAATATATCGTTGTCTTCAGAAGGATTGTTAACTTCTTGGTACCTTCGAAGGAAATCTGACTTCTCTTCAACTTTTTCACTATTGTGGAGATTGAGATTACCTCGTAATCCTGGGGACGGTGTCGAAACTTTTTTATTTAGTAGTTTCGGTTTTCTGTTTATAGGTATCATATGTTTTGATTGTAGGCATTCATGTATCTGGTGGGATGTGAAATTGGAAACTGTGTTGCTGACAGTGTTGTCAAATTCATTCGATCCCAACCAAAACAAAATCAAATATATGCAGGATTGATATCTAAATCAATATACAATTCATTTTTGGGTGATTGTTTACCATCCAAAAATTGCATCTAGACAGAATATACCGATGATCTCTTATCAGTAGTAATGTATTTCACGTTTGTTCTAATCACATAGTGTGGGTCCCTGATAATTGAATACTGAGTGGATCTTTTATATGTATTGGGCCATACACATTTATGGGACTATGGGCATGACAACTTCCTCAGGTTTGCTTCTTAGAACATTTAATGGAGCGTTGTCACCAGTATCATCATTATTTTGATGGTTTGGCTGAAATAGTTCTGCAATCATGCCTGGAACTTGTTTCCTAATATCTGGAGCATAATCACGCATAAAATATGGCACCAAAATTAAGCCTATTGCCAAGGTTAACATGATCAAGTATAGTATACTATACCTGATAATTCTTGTCTTCCTTTTCCTGGAAATTTTCTTGGAATAAATTGGATCCCTGAAACTTTTAGATGGCTTAAGCCAAAATATCATACTCATATGCCATTTCCCAACGTACGGTAGGAACAAGAATGGCGTCATGGCAAACAATATGCAATGGCCAATAATGAAATCTTTGGTAAACTGGTTCAACTCTAGGATTTTGACTAAAAACTCCCGCAACGGTTGTGATATGTTCATCCATCCTAGTTTATTTCCAAACCATTTCCCAGACCACCAAGATCTATTTGAATAATCTTCTCTCAATTCTCTTGATACAAATATCAAGACAATGTTTGCTACACATTCTTGAAGCAAGTTAATGAAAATTATTCCACACAATGTTCTCGTAAAACTCCATCCTTCTAAGCATAGAAATATTTCCATATTGACAATATTTAGAAGAACTGAGCATCCGTGAGCAAACCCTGCAATAAATACAGGAGTACTCTTAAAGCAGCAACTAAACATTGGAACGAAGGTGACAGACAAAATCAATGAAAAACAAAGTATCGCCATGTTTGCAAAGAAGGGAAGGAGTGCAATTACCATGATACGAAGCAATGGATTCACTATTACCGCGTCTCTGACTCCATTCTGAGCATTGATGAATAAGTATGCAACCAAGTATAATAATGAATATAACAATGGCACTATGACATTTGAAATAATTGCTTTGGTTATTGATGGTGGGGAGTGAAACTTTTGTATCAAATTATGATCAATAATTTTCTTCTTCATCCCTGTAAATCTTGATCTATTGAACCTGGCAAATGAAATCCACGACAGCGTATGTTCTCGATTATTACCTCTTGACATCCATCGTATGAAATCCCTATAATCAAGAAAGTATTTACCCCATTCAAACTGATGGGGATTGAAAATGAACGGTGCTAGACAAAGTGAAGTTATGGTGACCCAAAACCATAAAAGTGAAATTTTCCATATTGTTAAAGTTGCAAACATTATCCTTAGAAATATTCCTGAACCACTATAAATGGAAATATCTGCATACTTAGAATATAAGGATACAAATGATATTCTGGATATAGCAAGCCCTCTTCCTGTTGCAATATATTGCGCACCACCAAATATTAGATTGTCCCCCAATGATCTAGCGTATATTTGACAGACAAATACTTCGAATAGTGGGGATAACGATATGACATGATAGAAAATTCTAATGAGTGATTTGACTAGCCCTTTCTCCATCAATTCCTGAATTATAAGAGGAAGAAATGAAATGAAGAAACATATCAAACTGGACAATACGAATCTTGATACCCAGTTCAATACTGGCTGCAAATTATAACATCCAATTGGCTCTTCCAAGTCTGTGTACGGAACATTGTGGTTGTACTTGCAAATAATTGTCTCATTTCTCAAAGAACCCAAATTCATCATGAATAACATGAATATTTCGATTGAAAGCATGATAAATACATTATTCACGTGAAACCCAGCATGTGCATAATAAAATGATAGAAACCTATCGATAGGAAGTTGCGTACCTAGGTAAAAGTATTCTCGAGAGAGCATTTGCTCACCCATCCCTGCCCCGATTTTTGTTGTGAAATTCAATATGGATCCAAATCCCATATCACGACCTTTGCCACACTGATAATAATCGCAGTGCTTGATTCTTCCTCCTCTACAGGTTGCCATCATCCCTGCATAAATATCCTCATTCAAGTGAAGACCTTTTTGTGCCTTTGATACTCCACCTCTGGTAGTCATGAAGATTGCATTTAAAAAGTCAGGGTGTCCATAATGCAACTTACCTCCAATCTCTGCAAGTGTTCTGGAGAAGAGTGTTCCGAATGTTCTCTCCTTTCCTGCTGCAATATCTCCCAAGATCCCTGTATTTTCTGAAAAGATATATTCCCTGGCCCCTATTATAGCTATTGGAGGTTCGAGCTGATTTATCACTCCTGGAACATATTGTGATGAAGTCTCTATCTTCATCTCTTCAAATTCTGCCAAAACTGTCTTTATTTTGAGGCACTCTTCAAGATAATTATCTTGGTTTGCATCAATAACCTGGATGTACTCTCCTCTGTAGAATATGAGTGAGTGGTTCTGATTATCTGATTTTCCATCTCCCAATATTGGATTGCCTGATAATTTTATTCTATAAAGTTTGGTATAATCCCCAATACTGTCCATTTTCGAGCAATCCAAAAGAGTGGAATAATAACTGATGGTACCATCGTGGCAATCCTCCTCTTCCAAATAACAAACCTTTGTTCTTGGGAATGTTCTGAATAGCACGTCTGCATCTTCTTTTTCTTGTTTGTTGAACTTTTGGTATCTTTGCATTCCGAGCAAAAGGTGGAACTTTTTACTTGAAAACAATTCCAATTGCATATCAATTTGGTCTAGTGGTCCATAATTTGTGATATCTGGGAGTTGATTCTCTATCCGGTACAATAATTTGATTGCTGTGTCATAATTCAGAAACCCAGAAATTGTTCTATACAACGTTTGAGATCTAAGTGATGCCCATATCCTCGTTCTGAGCGTGTATTCCGGAGATGAATCTTTGAATCCAAAACAATAATATGGTAAATCGTTTATCTGGTTGTTGGTGAAGCTCAATGGATCTTCTTTTCCAGTGGATTTTGAAGTGGGCTCGAAGGTCAATTCCTTTACATCTTCGTTTGCCTTTAAAATCTTTGTGTCCTTCACAAATGAATCCCAGTCATTGGGGTTTAACTGTTTCAAATATTCCAAAAGAGAAACCTTCGATGACTTTCCCTCTTTGATAATTTCTTTCAAACTCAATATTATCTTTTCTGAATAATGTGGAACAAGTACGGTAAATGTTGGCATGGCTATGATTGGTGTAGGCTCGGGTAAAGCAATAGATAGCGACTGGGCAAAAAATGAAACTCTCCTTTCAGCTTCTTTTCCTGCAGTGAAGAAATCATTAATGTTGAAAGTATTATCATCCTGGAAGACAAAAAACATTGGGGGTGTGACTTGATCTATATCTGCTTGTCTGTATACAAGCAGATTAACTTGTTCTATAGACAAGAGATGTTCCCTGTATAAACTGACGATGATACTGTTCCAAATTTGCGAAACTATGATTGTTGAAGGTCCTTTAGTTTCATCTTTGCAAACCAATTTAGTTGAAATCCTTTCGGGTAACCTGGAGAAGACATTTCTCCATGGAGTGAACACTGAAATTCCTGTTGAAAACGATAATCCCACTGAAAATATACAAGTACAAATAATGTACCATAAATATGTGTCGAGAAAGAAGAGTAGAAAATTGACCAAAATCAATAGAGTCATTGTAAACTTTGGTTGATATTGGCACACCAAATTTCCCAAATATTTATCTCCTTTACATCTACTCATGTCCATGGCATATAAGACTCTGGTCGGTTCTCTCAACAGTAAGGTTAAGAAGAAGTAAGACTCCAAAAACTTTGCAAGGAAAACACAACTCCAAAGAATGAAAGAGTAGAACTGACTTCTTGGCTCTAATCTAGGAAACATTCCTGTGAATATCTTGGATCGGGAAAAGTTTCTATTTTCGCCAATAACATGTGAGAACAACTTACTTGGTGGAGTGATAGATAAGTAGAGAAAGGTGAAGATAGAAATTATGAATTGAAATACTCCAATAATCTTTCCGTGCTTTGAATTAGCATCCAATGGTAAGAATCCCAATATATAAATTGAGGGACCAAGGTTTATCGAGGCTAAAATTGTTAACAACACTAACCTCCAAAATTTGCGTTGAGAGCCTGGCCATTTGCTTGGTACAAAATACCATTCAGAAATAGTTGCAAATATCGCTATGACACAAGAAACTGTGCCCCCTAGTGCTATAATTGACCATTGTACTTGAGCAGGAGGCTTGTTATCCAACATTTGAATATAATTTTTGGTATACAATGATGGTGAATTCAAAGATGTATAGTACCAGAACATTGTTAAATGGATTATCCAAACTCGACTAAAGTTTGTGAGTAGATGTATCCATGTTCTTCTTTCATAATACGTTTTATAAAATAACTTATTCCAATTCACTTTGGAAAGATTCTTGTATCGATGATGCTTGGGAAGGTCATATAATTTATCTCCATTCTCAAGAGTTATTTGTTGAAGCCCCTCTGGAAACCAAAATAGTTGATTTATATCATCATAGCCAATAGTTTTATGATGGTCCTTTTCATTTTCGACCCACTCTGCGTCAACCAACTCATATTGTTGGTTGTGAATATAATTGTACAAGGGTGTGATTATATTATCAAGAAAATACAACTCATTGACTTTATCAGAGCATTCGAGATTCTTTCCTTCTGCAAGACCAATTTCTTTACTCGATTTGACTTCTTTATTCTCATCGTCATCTTCTGCCAACTCCTTATCTTGGGGACTTCTAACATATTCCAAATAATCCAACGAACATTGAAACAAAAAACATAA
>Ga0065707_10000758_pt1 | contig 13705 bp, 8 predicted proteins | sample SwiRhicommuniRL3_FD_59094 | JGI IMG/M metagenome (GOLD analysis project Ga0065707, IMG submission 59094) | Switchgrass rhizosphere bacterial communities from Rose Lake, Michigan, USA - RL3 v2 (version 2) | ecosystem: Host-associated > Plants > Roots > Rhizosphere > Soil | place: East Lansing, MI... | reverse complement strand
CGCATTCTCGCCGTGTTGATGGGCGCCTGTGGTGTGATGGCGTTGCTGTTGGCGTCTCTTGGAATTTACGGAATCATTTCTTATTCGGTGGCGCAGCGCACGCGCGAGCTCGGGATTCGCATGGCGCTGGGCGCGTTACGAAAAGATATTCTGAAGCTCGTGGTTTGGCAGGGAATGGTTTTGGTCATCACTGGACTGGCGTTGGGGTTGTTGTTGTCCGTTGCGCTGACGCGTGTGTTGACCAGCTCGTTACTTGAACTGGAGCTTCCATTCCCGGTTAGTGCAACTGATCCGCTGACGTTCGCAAGCGTGACGGTGTTGCTGGCTTTTGTGGCCCTGGTTGCTTGCTTCATTCCGGCGCGACGAGCAACTGAGATCGATCCAATAGAAGCGTTGAGATACGAGTAGGGAGTTAGCCACGGATTTTACGGATTAGGAGAACAAGATGGCATCAATACTTTGGCATGACGTTCGTTATGGCGCGCGCATGTTGCTCAAGAATCCGGGCATCACGATCATCGTGATCATTGCGCTCGCACTCGGCATTGGTGCGAACACCGCGATCTTCAGTGTCGTGAACGCAGTGCTGCTCCGTCCGTTGCCTTACCCTGAATCCGAACGGCTCATATTCCTCAACGAGATGAGCCCCGTGCTCGATGAGATGTCGATCTCCTATCCAAACTTTACTGATTGGCGCGCGCACAATCAGACGTTTGAAAAAATGGGTGTCTACAATCGCGCCAGTTACAACCTCACGGGCACAGGCGAAGCCGAAAGGATCGTCACCGGTCAGGTTTCTGCGGATCTGTTTGGCGTGCTGCGTGTGAATGCAGCACAGGGCCGCGTCTTCACAAACGAAGAAGACAAGCCCGGCGGCACTCCGGTTGTGGTTTTGAGTCACCCACTGTGGCAACGACGTTTCGGCGGACAGACCAGCATCCTCAACCAGGCAATCACACTCAACGGTAAGAGCTACACGGTGATCGGAATCATGCCTCAATCGTTTGCTTATCCGAGCCGCGCAGAGATGTGGGTGCCTGTGGGCCAACTTTCGGATCAACCGAGCTGGCAGGAGCGCGGCAATCATCCGGGCTTGTACGGCGTTGCGCGCCTGAAACCGGGAGCGACTTTCGAGCAGGCGAATGCTGATATGAACAACATCGCCGCGAATCTCGAAAAGCAGTACCCTGACAGCAATGCGTCAAATCGCGTCAGGCTGCGACCACTGCTCGAGATCTTCGTCGTGGACGTGCGTCGTGCGTTGTGGGTGATCTTCGGCGCGGTCGGGTTTGTCCTCCTGATCGCGTGCGCAAACATCGCAAACCTCCTGCTGGCTCGCGCAACAGCACGCAGAAAAGAGATGGCGATTCGCACCGCTGTGGGCGCGAGTCGTTGGCGTATCGCGCGGCAGTTGCTGACCGAAAGTGTCTTGCTATCGTTAATTGGCGGCTCGATTGGATTGGTGCTGGCGCGCTTGGGCGTCGATCTTATTTTGTATGTCAGTCCGGATGCGATTCCGAGATCGCGCGAGATTGGTCTCGACTGGAAAGTGCTCGCATTTACGGTCGGTATTTCGTTTCTAACCGGCATTCTCTTCGGTTTGATTCCCGCGATTCAAGCGGGGGAAGTAGATGTGCATGAAACGCTGAAGGAGAGCGGTCGTGGCACGAGTGGACGGCAGTGGTTGCGCAGCATACTCGTGGTGGTGGAAGTGGCCACGACCCTCGTGCTGCTGATTGGCGCGGGGTTGCTGATCCGGAGTTTTTATTTGCTGCAGCAAGTGAATCCTGGTTTTTCTCACGAACATCTGACCAGCTTCAGCATCTCGCTGCCGGAAAAGAAATATGCGACCGAAGAGACGCGCAGTTCTTTCTACAATCATCTACTGGAGAACATCCGTGGTCTGCCGGGCGTCGAGTCGACCGCCGCAGCTTCGGGACTGCCACTCGGAAACAACGGCTGGCAGACGTCGTTTGTAATTGACGGGCGACCGCTTCCACCCCGCGATCAAACGCCACTGATGGAAGCGTGCCTGGTCACACCTGATTACTTCAAAGTAATGAACATTCCCGTGCTGCGTGGGCGCGTTTTCAACGATCGCGACGATCGAGCGCATCTTGCCGGGCGCGATCTCAGTAAACTCACTGAGGTTGAGAGAATGGGCGCAGGACTAAACTCGATTGTGATCGACGAAGAGTTTGCAAAGCGTTATTGGCCTAACGAGGACGCTGTCGGGAAGCGCGTCAGGATGGGCGCTGATCCGAAGGCACCGGTACTTGAAGTGCTCGGTGTAGTGGGACGGGTCAAGATGGAGAGTCTCAATCAGAACAGCGATCGCGTGCAGGGTTACTTTGCATTTAATCAGGTGCCCCAGGGTGGGATGACGGTGGTGATTAAAGGCGCTTCCGATCCAAATCAATTGATCTCGTCCATTCGGGGTGCCGTACACGAGCTCGATCCGAATCAGCCAATTTATAGTGTGCGCACCATGGATGAGATTCGTGCCGAGTCTGTGGCGCCGGAACGCTTGAATCTAACGCTGCTGAGCCTGTTTGCAGCTATCGCGTTAGTGCTCGCGATTGTTGGTATTTACGGTGTGATGTCTTACTCGGTCACGCAACGCACACACGAAATCGGGATACGAATGGCCATCGGTGCACGTCCGTTGGATGTCTTCAAGATGATCCTGGGCCACGGAATGAAGCTCGCGCTGATCGGTGTCGGCATCGGACTGGTAGGTGCGTTTCTGCTGACGCGCCTGATGGCGACAATGCTCTTCGGAGTTGAGCCGACCGATGCGACGACGTATGGTGCTATCTCGATCTTGCTCATCGGCATCGCGCTGCTCGCTTGTTATCTGCCAGGCCGAAGAGCGACGAAAGTGGAACCAACAATCTCGTTGCGCTACGAGTAAAATCCGCGCTCTGATTCGTAACATCCGTGGCCGATTTACGATATGCATTACGAACCGTCATGAAGCAACCGGGCTTTGCGGCCGTGGTTGTGGTCACACTTGCGCTTGGAATCGGCGCCAGCACCGCAATCTTTAGCGTAGTTAGTGCTGTTCTGCTGCGACCAGTCGCGCTTCACAATTCAGATCGTCTGCAAGTCATCTGGGGAAACTTCCGCGCGCTGAATATCGAACGCCTGCCTGCCACAGCTCCTGAGTATCTCGACTACGCCCAGCAGAAACCGGTGTTTGACTCCGTGGCTGCTTACGCACAGCATAGTTTCAACATCGCTTCCGGAGGTGAGCCCGAACGCATTCGCGGCACGATCGTTTCCGCGAATCTCTTTCCCATGCTGGAAACGCAGCCGTCAATTGGCCGGCTGTTCGCGAGCGATGAAGACCATGCGGTTGTTTTGAATGAGGCGTTCTGGCAGCGACGTTTTGGCGGCGATCGCGGCATTATCAATTCAAGCATTGTTCTTGATGGTGAAGACTACACCGTCATCGGCGTAATGCCGGCCGGTTTTCAGTTTCCACATGCCAGTTTTTCCTGGGCTGAGCCCGCTGATGTTTGGGTACCCTTGAACGAGCGCGAGGTTGCGCAAGCCGGCCGTCGTGGTCCTTATTATCTGAACATCCTGGCACGACTCGCTCCTGGCGTAACGCTCGAACAGGCGCGCACACACATGAACGCGCTCGCACAACGATTTGAGCGCGAGCAGCCCGGCTATCGTGGTCCAAACGGTGAAGACGGCGGCTGGCATATTACTGTCACGCCTTTGCAGGAGGAGATCGTAGGCAGCAGCCGGCGCGCGTTGCTGGTGTTGTTGTTTTCAGTCGGGTTGCTACTGTTGATTGCCTGTGCGAACGTCGCCAATCTTTTATTGATGCGTTCGGCAAAGCGTCATCGCGAGCTCGCAATTCGCGCCGCACTCGGAGCGAGTCGTTGGCAGATCGCCCGGCAGCTCGTGGTTGAAGGTTTGTTACTCTCAGTGCTTGCGGCGGCTCTGGGACTCATTTTTGTGAACTGGGGAATCAAACTCCTCACCACACTCGGACCATCGATCGTGCCGCGCGCGCAGGAGGTTGGCATCGATGCGCGTGTGTTTGGGTTTATGGCGTTGGCAGTGGCAGCGATCAGTGTCGGTTTTGGTTTCGTAGCGGCGTGGCCGGTTTCGAAACTCGATCTTCAGGAGGCGTTGCGCAACACTCGTCAGGCGGGCGGAGCGCAACGGGGTCGGTGGAACAGCATTCTGGTTGTTGCTGAAGTTTCCCTCGCGGTTTTGTTGCTGGTTGGTTCCGGGTTACTTGTTAAGAGTCTGTTGCGCCTGCAACAGACTAATCCCGGCATCGTTCCGAATCAGCTAACGAGTATCGAGATCGATCTCTCGAGTGCCTATGAAGAACCGGAGCGTGTGTCGGACTATTACCGGCAACTGGTGGCGCACGTTGAATCTTTGCCGGGCGTCCAGTCTGCGACTTTCAGTACGCGGCAACCGCTCAGCGGAAGTGCCGGCAGTGATCCATTTGCGATTGAGGGCCGCGGGCTCGATCCCACGAATCTCACGTCGGCCGGTTGGCAAGTGGTGGGTCCCAACTACCTAAAGACACTCGGGATTCCAGTAATCAAGGGACGCGATTTTACTACGCAGGACATGGAACCCGGCGCTCAGCCGGTCGCTGTCGTGAATGAAAGACTGGTGTCCCGCTATTTCCACAATGAGGATCCGATTGGACGCCGCATCACGCTCGGTTTGCCGCGCCCGGGTAATCCGTGGATCACGATTATTGGAGTAGCGCACAATGTTCCCCATCGTGCGCTTGATTCGAAAGCTGAGCCTGATTGGTACACGTCTCGAGTAGTTTCAACGCAGCGACATCGTTTCCTCTTTGTGCGTAGCGCGCTTTCGACGCCGGTGTTGATGGCCGGCATTCGCAAAGAGATGGCGAGCATCGATCCATATCAGCCACTGACAAGCGTGAAAACGATGGAGGAAGTGATAAGCACAACCGCCGCGCCGCGTCGTTTCAACACTATCCTGCTCGGAGTATTTGCGGGGATCGCATTGCTGCTTGCGACAGTTGGAATTTACAGTGTGATTTCGTATTCGATTACTTTGAGAACGCAGGAGATCGGAATTCGTATGGCGCTGGGCGCGCGCAGACCTGGGATTCTGCTGATGGTTATGCGCAAGGGAATGTTGCTCACACTGATTGGAACGGCTATCGGTCTGGTGGGAGCGTTTGCGCTGACGCGGTGGATGTCGAGTATGTTGTTTGGCATTACCGCGTCAGACCCTGCGACTTACTTGATCGTATTCGTCGTTTCCTTCAGCGCCGCGGTGCTCGCGTGTGCCTTGCCGGCGCGGCGGGCTACGCGCGTCGATCCGCTCGTGGCACTACGGTATGAGTAATCCACAGATTACGCAGATTATGGCATTATCCAATCTATGCCTCGCATTTTAATTGCTGACGATCAGGCTGACGTCCTTGCGGCGTTGAGTCTTCTATTGAAGGGCGAGCGTTTTCAGATCGAAAGCGCATCGTCGCCCGAAGGTGCGCTCAGAGCTATCGATACTCATGAGCTCGATGTCGTTTTGATCGACTTGAACTATGCGCGCGATACGACGTCGGGCAGTGAAGGCCTCGATTTGCTGTCGCGGATTCGGGCTGCGGATCCGACGCTTCCGGTGGTTGTGATGACTGCATGGGGCAGCGTCGATCTCGCCGTCGAAGCCATGCGACGCGGTGCCAGGGACTTCATTCAAAAGCCCTGGGACAACGCGCGTTTGTTGGCAGTGCTGCGTACGCAGGTCGAACTCGGTGAAGCGCTGCGCCGCGGGCGCCGTCTCGAAGCCGAGAACATGGCGTTGCGCGACAGTGCGGCGGAGACGAACGATTTGCCACAAGTCGTTGCCGATTCGCCGGCAATGAAGTCGGTGCTCAACCTTGTCGAACGAATCGGTCCGGCTGATGCGAACGTCCTGATCACCGGTGAGAATGGCACCGGCAAAGAAGTGATCACACGTCTGCTTCACTCCATGTCGTCCCGTCGTTCGAAACCGTTAGTCTCTCTGAACGCTGGAGCTCTTGCCGAGGGCCTTTTCGAAAGCGAGTTGTTCGGGCATGTGCGCGGTGCGTTTACTGACGCGAAGAGCGATCGCGTCGGTCGCTTCGAGCTTGCCGATGGCGGCACACTGTTTCTCGACGAGATTGGGAACGTGCCGCTGAATCTACAGGCAAAACTATTACGTGTGCTGGAGACCGGAGAATTTGAACGCGTCGGATCGTCGAAGACACAGAAAGTAAACGTGCGATTGTTGTCCGCGACGAACGCCGATCTTCAGGCTGAAGTCGCGCAGGGACGCTTTCGTCAGGATTTGCTTTTCCGGCTCAACACAGTCGAGATTCGTCTTCCGCCGTTGCGCGATCGGCTCGAGGACATTCCGGTTCTCGCCGAGCATTTTCTGAAACTTCATCGCGAACGCTACCGGCGTCCGATCATGGGCTTCACGCCGGAAGCCCTCGATGCGCTGCGCCATCATCTTTGGCCGGGCAACGTGCGCGAACTCGATCACGTTGTCGAACGCGCAGTGTTGATGAGCCCGGGAAACATCGTGACCGCTTTCGATCTCGCTCTCGAAGCCACACCCGACGCGCGTCTATCTGCCCGCCTCGAAGAGATGAGCCTCGAAGACGCCGAGCGCCTGCTCATCAAGAAGGCCCTCGCACGCTTCGAAGGAAACGCCAACCGCGCCGCCGAAGCCCTCGGCCTCAGTCGCAGCGCGTTGTACCGCAGACTGCAGAAATATGGCCTCGGTTCTTAGCCACAAACAGAGGCCACAAAAAAGCACATCAGGCACATAAAGCACATAAAGAGAATTCGTGACGTTTGGCTGTCCTTATCCCTTTTGTGCTTTATGTGCCTTATGTGCTTTTTGTGGCTATTATTGTGGCTGTGAGTACGCCCGTTAAGCCGCCACAGTTCTCCTCGCTCGATCCGGAACTCAAACGCGGCCGTCTGAAATTTGAAAGACGCATCACGATCCTCGCGCTTCTGGCCGGTTTTCCCGCTGTTGCTCTGTGCGCACTGCTGCTCTGGTACGACGGCTACTCGGCCCAGATCCAATGGACGGTCGACTTGCTGCTGGTCCTGCTGTGGCTCGGCATCGCTTTCAATCTAAAGACGCGTATTGTCCGCCCGTTACAAACGCTCTCAAATATTCTTGCTGCGATTCGTGAAGGTGACTACTCGATACGCGGACGCCGTGCGTTGTCAGGTGACGCGCTGGGCGAAGTGATGTTGGAAGTAAACGACCTGGGCCAGACGCTGCGCGAGCAGCGACTCGGGGCGATGGAAGCGACGGCGCTGTTACGCACAGTGATGGCCGAGATTGACGTAGCAGTCTTTGCCTTCGACGGCGAACAGCGACTGCAACTCGTGAATCGGTCGGGAGAAAAATTGTTGGCCCAACCCGCAGCACGTTTGTTAGGTCGCACCGCCGAAGAGCTCGGACTTTCCGCCTGTCTTAATTCGTCCGCGGGTGCTGCACCGCAGACGATGCAGATGGTTTTTCCCGGTGGCGTCGGACGTTGGGACATTCGTCGCAGCACTTTTCGTGAAGGTGGACAACAGCATCAGTTGCTCGTGCTCACTGACTTGAGCCAGACGCTTCGTGAAGAAGAGCGTACGGCCTGGCAACGACTGTTGCGTGTGTTAGGTCATGAGCTCAACAACTCCCTCGCTCCGATCAAGTCGGTAGCGGGAAGCCTGGCGGATCTGATGGGAAGGGAACCGGAGCCGCCGGATTGGCGTGACGATATGCATCGCGGGCTGGCAGTGATTTCTTCAAGGGCAGATTCACTAGCACGCTTCGTCGAGTCGTATTCAAAACTCGCGCGCCTGCCGCCACCGCGACTCGAGCCGTTAAAGATCGGCGCACTCGTGTCGCGGGTAGCGAATTTGGAGCAGCGGCTACACGTGAATGTTGTTGCGGGGCCTGATCTGGTTGTCCGTGGAGACGATGTTCAGCTCGAGCAGTTGCTGATCAACCTTGTGCGCAATGCGGTTGACGCCTCGATGGAGACGCGCGGTAGTGTAGATGTTGGCTGGCAGCAAAAGAACGGGCAGGTGGAAGTGTGGGTGCGTGACGAAGGCCCGGGGCTAGCGAGTACTGCGAATCTGTTCGTGCCGTTTTTTACGACAAAGGCTCAGGGATCGGGGATTGGGTTGGTGTTATCGCGGCAGATTGCCGAAGCGCACGGTGGGACGTTGACGTTGGAGAACAGGCAACAACTCAGCGGGTGTGAAGCGCGGTTGAGATTACCTTTATGATGGGGTTTTGTTAGACAGGATGAACAGGATTATTCAGGATTTACATGTCAATCCTGAAAAAATCCTGTTCATCCTGTCTGCCGTTTACTACTGAACCTATAGATCGTTGTTGATTTGTACGTCGCACCCTTCTTCAACGTCGTCGTTGGGAACGAGGGTTGGTTGGGTGAGTCGGGATAGTGTTGGGTCTCGAAACAGAAACCCGAACGGCGCGGATAGAGTTTTCCCGATTTGCCCGTCAGCGTGCCGTCAAGAAAGTTTCCGGTATAAAACTGCATGCCCGGTTCGGTGGTCCACACCTGCATCACGCGACCGCTCGTGGGCTCATAAGCGATAGCCGCGAATCGCATCACACCCTGACGGCCATTGATCACCCACGTGTGATCGTATCCGCTACCGAATTTCAGTTGTTCGTCATCCTGGTTGATCCTCTCACCAATTGCATGCGGCGTGAGAAAGTCGAAGGGTGTACCTGAAACCTTTCTCAATTCGCCCAATGGAATCGATCCGGCATCAGTCGGCACAAAGCGATTGCCGTTGATCGTGACACGGGTGTTGAGAATGTCGCCATTACCTTCGCCCGCGAGATTGAAGTAGGAGTGATGCGTCAGGTTTGTGACGGTGTCTTTATCGGTGGTAGCTGAATAGTCGATTTTGAGTTCGTTGTTGTTAGTGAGTGTATAGATCACTTTCACCGTGAGATTTCCCGGATAGCCTTCTTCGCCATCTTTGCTCAGGTAAGTGAGAGCCAGCGCCGGTCCGGTTCTGGTTTTCATTTCCTTGCCGGTCCAGATAACTTTATCGAAGCCTTTTACGCCGCCGTGGAGATGGTTCTCACCGTTATTGACGGCGAGTTTGTACTCGACTCCGTTCAACATGAAACGTCCCTTGGCAATCCGATTGCCGTAACGCCCGATGAGTGCGCCGAAGTACGGTCCCGGCTTTAAATAGTTGTCGAGATCCTTGAAGCCAAGCACCACATCGTCGAATTTTCCGTTGCGATCGGGGACTTTTAATGAGACCACGATGCCGCCGTAATTAGTAATCGTCGCTTCGACGCCGTGTGTGTTACGGAGTGTGTAGAGATCGACGTTTTCGCCCGCGTCGGTTTTACCAAAGCTCTGTTTGGTGATGGTGCCCTGAGCCTGAACGACCAACGCGATCGCCAACAACCACAATACGGTAAAAAGAACTCTCGAAATTCTTCTCATTCGTTTCTCCATTAAGGTGCGCTACTCTCACGCATCAGCGCGATTTGTCGTCGATTCCGGCGCTCGGTGAAGATTTGATCCGCCATCACGCCGATCAAGATCACCGCGCCCATGACTGCAAAATCCAGCGAGCTGGGAATACCGAGCAGGTTAACCAGATTACGCAGCACCTGTAGCAGGGCAGTGCCGATCAGTACGCCAACTACCGAGCCCTCACCGCCGCGCAATGAACATCCGCCGAGCACCGCCGCGGCGATACCGTAAAGTTCGTAAGCATTGCCGTGATTCGCGGGTGAGACGGAGTTTGTGTAAAAGGCGAAGATCACTCCTGAGATTGCCGTTAGCGCTCCCGCGATCACGTAGGTGAGTGTGATGATCCATTTAGTGTTGATACCGGCATAGCGTGCCGCTTCCGCGTTCCGGCCGGTTGCGAACAGGTAGCGTCCGTAGACCGAGCGGTGCAGCACCACCCAGGTAATCGCGGCAATAATCAGGAGTAACACGAACGGCATCGGTATCTTCAAGAGATTGCCATTGGCGAGAAAGCGAAGGAGATCGAGTCCCGCAACCGTTCCGAATCCCTTTGTCTCGTCGTTAGTAATGAAGCGCGCGAGGCCGCGATAAAACAGGAGGCCGCACAGCGTGACGATGAACGGCTGCATGTTCAGGCGCGTGATGAGCAACCCGTGGCCCAACGTCAGCGCCATCGCGATTCCAATACAAGCCAGCACGGCGAGCACAACGCCGAAGTGCCACTCAGTCAGCATCATCGACAAGAGGACACCGAGCAGCGCCATCATCGAACCCACTGAGAGTTCGATGCCGCCGGTAATGATCACCAAACCCAATCCGATGCTGAAGATGCCGAACGCACCAATCTGCCGCGCGAGATTCTGAAGATTAATCGCGAGCAAAAAGTTTGGGTTAATGATCGAGACGATAATGCAGAGAACGATTAGCAGGACAAAAATGCCAAGCTCTTTTTTCATAAGCCCTCTCTAGCCACGAAAAAGCACAAAAAGAACTAGCCACGAAAAAGCACAAGAACCACAAAAAGAAATTTTCCTGAGCTGGAACGCTTCATTTGGTTCCCCGGAATCGTCTAATGGATTTAGTAACCAACCATCGTTTAATGATTTTGTGCTTTATGTGCCTTTTTGTGGCTATCCGTCAGTGCCGGTGGCGAGACGCATGACGGCTTCTTCACTGAATTGAGCGCGATCGAGAATTCCGGTCAGCCGTCCCTCGTGCATTACTGCGATGCGATCGCTGATTCCGAGCACTTCTTCCATCTCACTGCTGATGACGATCACTGAAACGCCTTCGCTTGCAAGCTTGCGGATGAGTTGATAAATCTCTGCCTTGGCGCCGACGTCGATCCCGCGTGTCGGTTCGTCAAAGATCAGAACTCGCGGAGCGAACGTCAGCCACTTCGCCAGCACCACCTTCTGCTGGTTGCCGCCACTGAGATTCGCAGCGCGCATCTCAGGAGTAGGCGTTTTGATATTGATTGCTTTGACGGCGTCGCGTGCCGCATTTGCTTCTTTGGCGCGATTGATGATCTTTGCCGACGAATAACTCTCGAGATTTGGTAGAGAGATATTTTCACGCACGTTGAAGTCGACGATCAGGCCGGTTAGCCGCCGGTCTTCGGGCACCAGGTAGATACCGTGCGTGATGGCGTCTTGCGGCCCCGTTATTTTCAGGGTTTGCCCGTTGAGTGCGACTTCAGTGTCGAGTGCTTCTTCGACCCCGAAGATTGCTCGCGCAACTTCCGAACGTCCCGCTCCCACGAGCCCGGCAAATCCAAGCACTTCACCCTTTCCAACGTTGAAAGAGATGGTGTGATTCGGATACCTGATCGTTCGCAACCGTCGCACTTCAAAACCGCTGCCGTCCTTTGCCGATCCATTACCCGCGGCGCCTTTGAAGAAGTCTTTGAGGTCGCGTCCGACCATCATCCGGACCATTCGCTCGTGAGTAATCTCGGAGCCTTGAAGCTCACCCGCATTTTTCCCGTCGCGAAGTACGACCGCGCGATCGGCAGTCTCTTCCACCTCATGCATGCGATGCGAGATGTAGATGATACTGACGTTTTGCGTTTTGAGATCCTTGACGATCTCGAGCAAACGTCGTGTTTCCGTAAGCGTGAGACTCGACGTCGGCTCATCCATGATGATGATGCGCGCGCCGGCGCTGAGTGCTCTCGCAATCTCAACTAGTTGCTGTTGGGCCAATGAGAGCTGGCCCAATGGAGTGCGACTTGAAATGTCCATGCCGAGCCGGCGCAGAATCTCGTCAGACTCACGGTAGATGCGTTTGCGGTCGATGAGCTTTAGGAACCCGCCGAAGGTTGGTTCGCGACGTAGAAAAATGTTGGCGCCGATATCGAGATTATCGAGAACGCTGAGCTCCTGATGGATGAACTCGATGCCGAGCGCACTGGCTTCACTTGGTGAACGTATTTCGACGGGCTCACCGTTGATTTTGATCGTGCCGGTGTCGCGTGAAATCGCGCCGCCGAGAATCTTCATCAGCGTCGATTTCCCCGCACCGTTTTCACCAATCAACGCCACGTTCTCGCCTGTACCGACTGACAGGCTAACGTTGTCGAGCGCAACAACCCCCGGGAATCGTTTGCTGATTCCCTCCATCTCGAGGATTGGTGGATTAGCGGTCACTAGTTCTCTGTGTTCTAGCTACGGCCACGGAGTGCGTTGATCTTCTTCGTAAATTCCTCGACGTCGGCTTTTTTAATCGCGAGTGTCGGAACAAAGATCTGTTTGCTTGCAGGAATCTGCGATTTGTCGCCATTCAAGACTTTTGACATGAGCTCCATCGAGCGATAACCAAATTCAAATGGTTGCTGCACGACAGTGGCGTAGATCGCACCGTCTTTGACGCCATTCAACGTTTCGTCTTCTTCGTCAAACGCGACGATCTTTATCTTATCCACTTTGTTAGCCTCTTTGACTGCAGAGAGAATCGCCGGTCCGTTGTAGGACCACAAGCCAACCATTCCGGCAATGTCAGGGTTGTTCACGATCGTGTCGGAAGCGTTTGATTTTGCGCGCACGCGATCGGTGTTGTCGGTGCGGACGTCGATAATCGTAATGTTCGATCCGGCGATTGCTTCCTTCAAACCCTGAAATCGCTGTTTTGCGTTTTCGGCGTCGAGTACGCCGACGAAGACCATAACCTTACCGCCCTGCGGCAACGCTTCTTTGAGGAGCTGACCAGCCTGTCGCCCCGCGGCCACGTTGTCGGTTCCGATATAACACAGGCGGTTGCTGTCCGGCGCATCACTATCCTGCGTCACTACCAATGCCTGATCCGCAACGCGATTAAGCATTCCGGTTTGGTTCTTTGGGTCAACCGGACTGATGGCGATTCCCTTAACGCCATTAGCCAGCAGGTCATCGATGATGCTCTGTTGTTCCGCGGCCGTACCGCCGGCAGGAATTCTGAACTCCACTTGGATATTCGGTATCTCTTTCGCGGCCTTTTCGGTTCCTTTACGAGCGATGGTCCAGAACTCGGACGGATTATTGGTCACGAACGCGAGCTTGTGCTTGGTGCCGGCGGCGGCGTCCTTATTAGTACCCGAAGGAGAAGGCTGGCAGGCAGCAAAAAGCAACGGGAGTAACAGCGCGCAAACACAGGCGGAGATCAGTCGAATGGATTTTTCAGGTCGCATTGGGTTCCTCGATACTTAGTTTGGGTTGTTCGCAAAAGATGTTTACCACAAAGGTCCCGAGACACAAAGCACTTATTAACCCCCTGATACGTGTTGTTTTTGTGGCGTTACCTCTGTGATGGTTGAGATTTGGTGCTTCGAGTGGTACAAGATCAGTGTTCCCTCCTTGTTGTTGACCAAAAACCCCCGGATATAAGTAGCGATAGTGCAACCCGGCCTACAGGTGCGCACGAACGAGCATGGGAGGAAGGAGCTATGGTTAAGAAGACGTTGTTGTTGACAATGCTAAGTTTTTCGTTAGCAGTCAGCAGCTTTTGGGTCCTGAGAGCCCAGGATCCCACCAAACCCGAAACAACAAAAAAAGAAACACAAACACCCGAAACAACGAAGACAAAGCCGCAAACACCGGCTACTGCGACCACGCAGGTTGATCTTTCAGGCACCTACGCGGGTACTTTCAACTGTGAGGACGCGGGTCTAGTTGGCGATACAACCCTTACCATAACTGGAAA
>Ga0065707_10001262_pt1 | contig 13707 bp, 6 predicted proteins | sample SwiRhicommuniRL3_FD_59094 | JGI IMG/M metagenome (GOLD analysis project Ga0065707, IMG submission 59094) | Switchgrass rhizosphere bacterial communities from Rose Lake, Michigan, USA - RL3 v2 (version 2) | ecosystem: Host-associated > Plants > Roots > Rhizosphere > Soil | place: East Lansing, MI... | reverse complement strand
TTATATCAAACATAGGAATATCTGCATAGTTTGACAAAACACTTTGGAGCCAATCTTTTTCTACTACTTCCGTGGGAGGGTTAATTTGTCCCCCACCGTTTATACACCCATTGGGACATGCCATAATTTCGACATAGTCACTTTTAGAGGGATCTGCACTTTTGGAGGAGTCTGCACTTTCGTCTAAAGTGCTCATCTCGGTTTTTCCCGAAAGTCTTACTCTCCTGCGTGCAATTAAAGGGTTCAACTTTGCAGCAATCTTAGCCTTTGGACTTGGTTTGAGCTTTCTCACCAAGTTCTGGATGTTTTTAAACCCGTTCACAATCGATGTGCTGGCTAGTATTTTGCCTTCATACATCAAATTCATATCGTAGACGTCTGCGTTTCTTCCCTCTATCGTCTTGATACTGAAGTTTTGCGGCACTAACTGTTTCAGCAATATTAAATGGTTTTGATACATCTTCAAATATGTGTATCCGTACCCTCCAGATGCAGATCCACTATCGTTTGCCCAGGCGTATTCCATGAACGGCCACGATTTTGGTGCAACTTGTGCATATAAATGAGACAACGATACAGGTGATTGTAATATTTTTTGAAGGCCGACATCTGGAAGAAGTTGGAAATCGCCCGAATGTTCTTCTAACAATGTCACAAGCTCTTTGGCTGTTAAAACACAATCAACATCGTTGACTGGTTTTCCTTGGTTTTCTTCATTTATCTCTGGTCTTGCACTCTCCAACTTCTTGTCAAAACATGGCATGATTGATAAATGGTATATGTTGCTTCGAGAAGTTCCTAATTCATGAGCAGCTAAAGATTTCAATAAACATCCAGTGATTTGTTGTGGAGATTTTACTGGAGAGACGCGAGGTAACACATATGGATGAGTCTTTTCCGCATACAACACCCATCCAGGACATATTGACGACAACGTAGGACCCTCGAAATTGGCTTCCTTTCTCGCTATCAAGTTTTTTGACTCGTTTATTAACGACAATTTTCTGCCCAAGGATGTTCCCACAATATATGCAAAGCCCATCTGGTTAATGAACAAGTTGATCAAAAGTCTGTCGATCCGTTCTATAGTTAAACTAAATGCCGTGGCTAACGAAGCTCTTGATTGGTGTGATATGCTCGCCACAAATACTTTTTGGCTATCATTAGTGTGTTTTTCTTTCAAAGCTTTGATCAACTCATTATGTGAATGTTGAGCAACCAAAATTTCTTCTGCAGACGTGATACAGCCCGAACATGCTAAACAGTCTGACAACGATATTTGTGCGGGTGATAGCGCTTTTTGTTTGCCATCGATTTGTGAGATTTCTAACGGGTTGCCTTCGCTATCTAGCTGGATATCCACCTCTCCGTTCTCGTTATATTCACTATTTTCTGTAGTTACAGTAGGCTGCACCGGTTTAATACATGCGACCCCCGGTGATATAAAGTCATTTAGATCGTCTGCTGATAATATTGCACTCATAAGCTGCTAAGAATAACGAAATAGCGATAGGATTACGAATCTGAAATGATTCACTCACTTTTGGATAAATATGTTTATATACAGGATAGATGGTAATGATTTTGCACCCAATGATTGTCGAGAATTTGTAATCATTATAGAGGAGAGTATATAAAATCTAATTTATGCCGTCGACGAGTTCGAAATCCTCAGTATTGAGGGAGTTGATGTTGTGGTAGATGACGAAACTTTGCAGAGAATTTGCTCACCAATTATCTAGTCAGGATTTGAACTTAATTACTTACTTTAGAAGAGTAATGTTCCACCATTAAACTACTAGAACTTAGTTGGGTGGGCGGTAGCTGGGTTAACTATTGAATATATGTTAGAGATGTTATATCTTAAAGGATAAAGAGTAATAGCATTATCAACAATGAGTCAATTGGCTCGAAAATAAATTATTAATATATTTAACTATGTGCGTAGAGGTAGTTTTATACTTTTTGTTTTAATACAGATTTATCATTAATACTTCGCTAATTTTCCATATAATTCTGAAGATAATCTTATTATAAATAAATGAGCTAATAAAGAATTTCTTATCTTATATAAAAAATGAGATCCGACCTAACTATAAGGATGATTTTAAATATGATTTGTGTTGGGATAACAATGCTAGGTAGTCTTTTGGGAATACTTTAGTATATATATATATATGATTAAATAATCTCCCCACTCAACTATTCTTTACTTCATTTAGTTCAATGAATTTAGTTTTATCTTTAGGTTTAACTTCCCATGATGTAAAATATTATTTTGACTTACATGAAATGTTAATAAAATGTCAACATAGCTATCATGATTTGTTCGACATAATATTTATTACTATTATGGTTTACTTTTATGATACATACCTTCTTAATGAGTTACTGAAGGCATTCATTATTTATTATAAATAAGAATGGCACTTTAGAATTTAAAGTAATAAAATCAAGTATTGATGCACTAGTTTTATTTTATACAATATATTTACTTAACATGTAAATTTGAGCTATTTTGAATTATGTTGCATTATATTTTATAATTATTTTTAAAGTATTGCTACATAAATGTTTCTTAATAAGATGATCATACAAGTAACTGAGCGAAGCGATGTTACTTGTGGGATGTTATTGAGGTCAATGATGAGGACTGGCCAATTCAACGCACATTCAAGTCTATTCAGTCTAACATCATCAAATTATCCATGAATATTAGCATCAAATCTCCATTGGTTTATTAGAATTTAATACCATCATACAGCACGAATATATCCATGCGTATATTAACATCCCACAATACATCATATATCATGTATCTCATTTCCATCACATTTCAACCTAAATATGTACTTTCGGCAATAACATTTTTAAATCGTGAAGTTAGCACCTAATTATTGTCCAGAGTTTGTGATTAATAGAGAGGAGAGGAATATAAAATCTAAATTATGTGGTCGCCGAGTTTGAACTCCTCTGTGTCGAGGAAATTTACGTTGCAGTAGTTGGCGAAACTTTGCCGAAACTTTGCTCGCCAATTTGCTCGCTAATTTGCACCCAATTAATGTCCAGAATTTGCAATCACTACAGAGAAGATTCTATTAAAATCTAATTTGCGTGGTCTTCTTCACTCAAGTCGCCGAGTTCGAACTCCTCTGTATCTAAGGAATTTATATTGTGGTAGTTTGCGAAACTTTGCTCTCCAATTTCACCGTCTTCGTTATATCCTACTAGACGTAAATAAAATGCCAAAAGAAGTACGGTCCAGAAGAATGTAACAAACGCAGCGGAGGAAGCTACTAGAATATATGCCGAATGGTCAGAGCCGAGATCCTTAACAAGGTGAAGTTGTTCCTCCGTGGCCCCCATAAACAAAATACCGGCTAGTGTCAAACAGAACGGAGGAAAGTACTGGAAAGACAAGATCTTTCCTGTCTCGCTACAAGCCTTATCCTTGAGAACAAACAGTATTTCGATGATTCTCGATGCTCCTGCTCCCATAAGAGCCAAACCAAATACTCCATGGACTTTGGTAGAGAGAACCATATGTTGAGCATGTTGGGACATGGAATAACCAGTAAACACAAGAAGAAGCGCTGGAACAAACGTACGATTGTTATTTCTGGCCAAGTACATCCCCAACAACCCACCAGCCCACCAAATGATCCCCATGGCTGTATGTTGGTAGTCTCCCATTGACCAATCTTCGGTCCCCCATCTATGTTCAGTAAAGGTATTGACAATACCCCACGCACACATAAGGGTGGAGTCATAGAACTCCTGAGACCTCACGTTTGTACCATCAGGCGACAACAACTGATGCTTTCTGATCCAAGGAATGGTCAACACCCACAACAAAACAAACGAATATCCTACAAACGCCAGGCCCATGATTCCATGGGCAATACACTGACCGGTATGTTTGCCGTAACAAAACCCAAATAACGCCACTGGCGCCATTGAAACGCGTACCCATCCAGTTAACACCGCCAACACCGACAATGTTTTGTAAATCTTGTGAGAAATATTGTACTCACCACGCGAGGCCCACTGTGGATAGAATTTATTGATCACCATATTTGAACCATTGATAAAAGTGCCCACAAATATAGTGAGTCCCAAAAGCATACTCAAGAACCAACTGGTTCCCTTGGAAGTACGATTCTCGTGATTATCCACGTTGTCCGGGAAATCAAAAAACAACGACTCCATGACCGAGTATCCCGTACAAATAAAATGGAGTAGTAACGACCAGTGTAAACGATTAGCAATGGCTAAAACCGCAGATATTGATGGCAAAATTAACAACAATCCCAAGGTCAAAATCCAGTGAAATGTCTTCGAACCGGCGTTGATAGGGTGGAATTCGACTCTGTCGGAGTCCATATCGGCCATATCATCGGCCAAAGCCATAATAGCAAACATGCTCAATATAATTGAGACTTTTATACCATTTTTCCATATGCCCATTATCTTGTGCTAGTGGTGGTATTCAATACTTGGGAAAATCTATAATTTTAATTCCGTTCCGGTATTTCCTTGCCAGCGAATGGTTCGAGAAAGTCACTAATAATGAGTATATTTTCAGTAATATTTCATAGTTTTAGATTAAATATTGGTATTTAATCTAGTTTCTTCAACTAGGATACAGGTATTGATATTTTATGGGTTTACCATAAGATTTACTATTAATAACACCAAAGCAGAGGCTAAAAATGCTCACTTATATTCTCATGGAATGAAAAAAGAGCCTATAAAAAGAGTCACTAAATCGGGATATTTTTAAGCTAAATTATTCACTCTGTCGCCCCATTCTTCGCTATTCACCACTATTTTTCCTAAATCTCCTCATTTTCTCACTAAAACGAACACAATGCGCACAAAACCCCCAGACAACAATAGATTGAAATTCAAGAATTGGACTTGTAAACTACTCTGCTTGACTTGATCTATTAAAAAGCTCATTGAATACTTCAGTAAGTTAACCTACTGAAAGCACTGAATAGCGAGTTTAGGCGGGCCTTCCAGATAATTCAGTGGATACTTCGTTTCACCAGATCATGGTCGCCATTTATAGATTACTTGGACTCTTGGGTTTCGTTTCCTTCACTATTGGGAACCAAATTCCAACCAGAGATTATGATTCCAAAAACTACTTTATAGTGGAGTTAAATACATCAGCATCCACCCAGCCGTTGCAAGAGTTTGTCGCTAAACATAAGGGCAATTATCATTTGGAACACGAGTTACAAGGCTTGGCCCATCATTATATATTCAGTATTGATAAAAACCATCCACACAATGAATTTTTGGGTAATTTGAACTCAAACAGACATTCCTTGATGAAAAGATCACAAGGCTACGAAGAACACTACGATTATTTCGTAGGTAATGTCGATTTGAAGTCGGTGCATATGTTACCTCCAAAAAAGTTGGAGAGAAGAATGCCTGTGCCAGTGAAAAAGGAGGACGTGCTTCAAGCAAAGCGGATGGAAATTGTTGACTCTTCCCAAGAAGTGATCAAAAAGGTTAGTGAAAAGCTCCATATCAATGATCCTATTTTCATTGATCAGTGGCATTTGGTGAATTCCCAATATCCTGGAAACGACGTCAATGTCACCGGATTGTGGTACGAAGGAATTACAGGGCATGGTATTGTCACAGCGTTGGTTGATGACGGTTTGGATTATCAAAGTGTTGATTTGATGGCTAATTTCAATGCAGAGGGGTCTTGGGATTTCAATGACAACACCAAACTTCCTTTGCCACGCTTGTATGATGACTACCATGGAACAAGATGTGCAGGGGAGATTGCTGCGGTGAAAAACGATGTTTGTGGTGTTGGAGTTGCTTACGATTCGACAGTTAGTGGTATAAGAATTTTGTCTGGCAAGATTACCAGTGCCGAGGAAGCCTCTGCAATGATGTACGGGTTAGAAGTTAACGATATTTATTCTTGTTCATGGGGACCTACTGATAATGGTCAAACAGTGTCTGCTCCAGATGTGATTGTGAAAAAGGCGATGATCAAAGGGGTCCAAAAGGGCCGTAAAGACAAGGGGGCAGTATATGTATTTGCATCTGGTAACGGTGGAAGATTTGCGGATTCTTGTAACTTTGACGGTTATACCAATTCCATTTTCTCCATCACCGTTGGTGCTATTGATTTCAAAGGTCAGCATCCTGCCTATTCTGAGGCATGTGCAGCCGTCATGGTTGTTACATATTCTTCTGGATCTGGTGAACATATTCACACAACTGACATACATGGAAAATGTTCCACTACTCATGGTGGGACATCTGCAGCAGCTCCATTAGCTGCTGGTGTGTACGCATTGATCTTGGAAGCCAATCCTAAGTTGACTTGGAGAGACGTCCAGTACGTTTCTGTGTTGAGTTCTCAACCAATCAACGAAGATGATGGAAACTACCAAGTGACAGCACTCAAACGTAAGTACTCCCACAAGTATGGGTATGGTAAGTTGGATGCCTATAACATGGTTCATTTTGCTAAAGAGTGGAAGAATGTCAAACCTCAAGCATGGTATTACAGTGATGTAATGGAAGTAAATAATATCATTTCTAACGATCCTACCACTGGAGTAGTTGGGGAAGTGATTCAACATGTTGTCACTATTACTAAGGATGATATGAAAATTGTGAATTTGGAAAGAGTTGAGCATGTCACAGTGACGGTAAATATTATGTCAACATATAGAGGAAGAGTAGGAGTCAGATTGATATCACCAACAGGAGTGATTAGTGACTTGGCCACCTTCCGTCCATTGGACAGTTCAGGAAGAGGATTGCAAGATTGGACTTTTATGTCTGTCGCCCATTGGGGAGAGTCTGGGCTTGGTGACTGGACCATTGAAGTGTTTACAGACAAATCTGCAGCACAACCTAACCGAATTGTGTTTGAGAATTGGCAATTAAGATTATTCGGAGAATCCATAGAAGCAGACAAGGCAGAAGAATACGATATTGAAAAGGATTATGCACAGGAGAGAAGAGACCGTGCCTCTGCTGGAAAACCAAATCTAGATAATTCAGTTGACAAGCCTGAAGAAAAACCTGAGGATAAGCCTGAGGATAAGCCTGAGGATAAGCCTGAGGATAAGCCTGAGGATAAGCCTGAGGATAAGCCTGAGGATAAGCCTGAGGATAAGCCTGAGGATAAGCCTGAGGATAAGCCTCAAGAAAAACCAGAAGAGTCTGAACCAGATGAAACTGATGAGACTGATGATGGTGGAAAAGAAGATGGCAAAAACAAAATGTACACCGGTGGCCATATTGGACAATACTTCATTGTGGTGGCTATGGTTGGATTTGTTGTAGTATTGATGTTTATGAAGTTCCATAAATCACCTGGTAGTGGCAGAAGAAGAAGAAGACGTGAGGACTATGAGTTCGATATTATTCCTGGTGAAGACTACAGTGATTCTGATGATGACTCTCTTGATTTGGGCCATCATTCCGAAGCTAGAGGCTACGACAGAGCAGAAGATGCAGCTCGTGACAGATTATATGACCAGTTCAACCGTGAAAATGCCCCTGACTACGAAGAAGAAGTGTTTAGAATCGGTGACGAAGAAGATGAAAACCCCAAGAAATCAAAAGAACCCGAAGGTGAACAATTACTTGAAGAAGATAGCAATAACAGAGACAAGTCCTCTAAGAAATCTGAGGATGAAGAAGATGAAAGATTACTTCCAAAGTAATATAGATCAGAAATAAAATGAGATATTGTGACAAATAAGAGTAGTCGAAGAGAAATGAGAGAGAAATGAGAGAGAAATTATGAGAGAAATTGCGAGAGATCGATTGTAAGAGAAATTGTGAGAGATCGGGACTATAACAGAAATTATAAGAGAGAAATTATATTCCACACATTATAAGAGAAATTATAAGACACACATTATAAGAGAGATTAAAAATCACTTAAGGACACACATTACAAGAGAACAAGTTTATGCTTGATCGCTACCATGAATTCAAAATCAATACGTTTAATCAAGTGTCCATTTGTTAGTATAGAAATGGATTTCATGAATTATCTTCCTTATAAACATTCTTCCTTTATATTTTCTTACTTTATATCATCTCCTGTACATCTTCTCCTCTACATCTTCCCCTCTACATCTTCTCCTCTAAATCTTCTCCTCTACATCTTCTCCTCTACATCTTCCACCTTTTCTATCTGGGATCCTATCGTTAATCACGTGCACACATATTTGTGATCAAATCAATAAACCTTTTTATGAAATATACACTTTCCGGAAAAACTAAGAATTTCAACCTAACCAGGACCGCAATAATACACATTTCATTTACAATATCACGTGGAGTTGGCCAGCTGATAAATTATCACGTCCGCACAGCAAGCATTATTAAGCTACCTAACAATATCCAGCTCTAGACTCAATTGAGATATTCACGTGCAATTTCACAAGCCGTTCCCGACGCTGTTCTATTTATTGGACTTTAACTACACTTTCGGATGAAAGTCCGACAACCGGTTCTCAGTTATCTCCGGAATCTTGAGCACCGGAAATGCTCTCCGTAATTACAAATCGAAAATGTGAAGAAATTGAAAATCTGATGAAATCTTGGACTACCAACAAATGTTCACCACTAAAATATCGTAGTATAACCACAACCCCCTACAAATCCTTAAAAGTCCCTGTTTCTCCGAACGGAACAATAATCCGCCATTACTAACCAAATAGTAAGCTCGTTCCTCGCTCAAGAAATCGCACTCGCACTCAACATTTTTCTCCGTATAAAAGAAAATCAATCCCCAATTGCTGACCGATCCCGCTCAACAACTTCTTCAACGACCGATTGTAATACTCAATTGATTACGTTTCAATCTCCATCAAACTCACCGCACAACTAAATATAAAACATCACGATGTCAGAGTTTGGAAACCACGTTTCAATCGTTGTCTTTGGAGCTTCAGGCGATTTAGCAAAGAAGAAAACGTTCCCAGCGTTGTTTGGACTTTTCCGTGAAGGACAATTACCCGCCACTGTGAAGATCATTGGATACGCACGTTCAAAGTTGGCTGACGATGAATTCAAGAGCAGAATTGCGGCCAATTTCAAGGGTGGCGACGAATCCAAGATCGCGGAGTTCTTGAAATTGATTAGTTATATCTCTGGTCCATATGATACAGACGAAGGATACGAGACATTGAAGTCCGAAATGGAATCTTATGAAAAGGATAACTCTATTGAGAAATCAGAACGTTTGTTCTACCTTGCCTTGCCTCCATCGGCCTTCACTACCGTAGCCTCGCAATTGAAGAAGGTTGTGTACGATCCTAACGGAACCACCAGATTGATTGTTGAGAAGCCTTTTGGTCACGATTTGGAAAGTTCTAGGAAATTGCAGAAAGATTTGGCTCCTTTATTTACCGAGGATGAATTATATAGAATTGACCATTATTTGGGTAAAGAAATGGTGAAGAACTTGCTTGTATTGAGATTCGGAAACGAATTCATCAACGGAACCTGGAACAAGAACCACATCAAATCCATTCAAATCTCGTTCAAAGAATCCTTTGGGACCGAGGGAAGAGGAGGTTATTTTGACTCCATTGGAATTGTTAGAGACGTTATGCAAAACCATTTATTACAAGTTCTCACTCTCTTGACCATGGAAAGACCTGTTTCTTTTGATCCTGAAGCTGTCAGAGACGAAAAGGTCAAGGTGTTAAAGGCTTTTGGTGAATTGAGCACAGACCATATTTTGTTGGGTCAATATGGAAAGTCCGAAGACGGTTCAAAGCCAGCATACTTGGACGATGAAACTGTAAAGGGTGACTCCAAATGTGTCACATTTGCAGCCATTGGAATCCAAATTCACAACGAAAGATGGGAAGGTGTACCAATTGTCTTGAGGGCAGGTAAGGCCTTGGACCAATCTAAGGTGGAAATAAGAGTCCAATTTAAACATGTAGCAAAGGGAATGTTCAAGGATATCCAAAGAAACGAATTGGTTATCAGAATTCAACCAAACGAAGCCGTATATTTGAAGGTAAACTCGAAGATCCCAGGTATTTCTACTGAAACTTCTTTAACCGACTTGGATTTGACCTACTCAAAGAGATACTCGAAGGATTTCTGGATCCCTGAGGCTTACGAAGCATTGATTAGAGACTGTTACTTGGGTAACCACTCCAACTTTGTAAGAGATGATGAATTAGACGTATCATGGCGATTATTCACACCTTTGTTGGACCACATCGAGTCCGAAGATGCCCCGGAACTCGAAATATATCCTTACGGTTCAAAGGGTCCAAAGAGTTTGACGAAGTTTATGTCTGATCACGGCTACGTTTTTGATGATGCAGGAACTTATCAATGGCCATTAACTACTCCTAGTAAGGGAAATCTTTAATTATATGAAATCTTCAATTATAATGTTTTATAGTTAAATCTATGAATAATTCAAGAGGAAACTGAAAAATAATGAAATAAATATGAATATTCATATATATATTTCATTTAAGTATCTTTGAGTTCCCCAGATTATCTAGAATATCGAGATATTCGCCAAATCTATATTATGACTACAGTAGAGTAATTCTAGATTCGATTTAGAGTTTTTAGTTCCGTCAGAGTTTTGGAGAGTTTTTATTCCAGTTCCCTCGAAGTTTCGTGAGAGTTTCGTAGAGTTCCTATACTAATTCCGTCGAGGTTTCGCGATAGTTCCTATACTAATTCTGTCGGAGTTTCGTGAGAGTCTCTACTAATTCCGTCTAAGTTTCTTGAATTTTTATACACTAATTTTATCCGACTTTCTCCTTCTTTCACTCATCTCAAACCTGTTTTCACAATTCTTTAAAAGCATTTTCTATAGACTATTTTCACAATATCATTATCAACAATAAATCAGACATCCATGGAAGGTCAATAAAGCGGTCACCGACATACGAAGATGGGTTCTGTGTATGCTACCGAGGAAACTGCGAATGTTTATGGTAACTATCATCATCTTAAGTCGATAGTGATATTGTATAGAAAACAATCTAGATGAAAGCACAACCAAAAAATCAAGGAATGATAATGAGGGCAACAGCCTCCATGAACCATTCAAGTTAGAACTGTCATACGGATTCTTATCAGACCAGTTATCACAAATAATGTTAGAATAATGAATCAGAAATGTTAAAATACTGGCAAGTATAAGTCCAAATCAAACACCTCCTGCAACAGAGGATCAATATTGAAAGGACGATTTTCAACCCTGTCGTCATAGTCGTATCGGACTGGGAAAGAAGTAGACTTAATTTCATCATCTTCAAATTCTATCAGTATTTGCAATAAACTGGGAGATGGTAAGAGAGAATTCAAAATGGACATGACTAGAAGGTCTTGTAGATTCCCAATACTCTAGTACCATCTCATCCTATTTGATAATGATTTTAGAAATATAAAAAATGAGAGAAGTCGCGTGGTATTTATAGTTTTCGTATTATTTTAGAAAAATTTTCGGCTCATCAAATGGTTGCATTTTGGGGGTTACCCGGATTTAGGGCAACTTGGATGCAAAAACGTCAACCCTAGTAGGTATGATTAGTGGCTAATGGAGACAAGTGGAGACTATAATTTGGAGAATGTTAGCGGTTGGTGAAATCACAGGCTATTAATACCTCCGCAGTCTATTATTTGTTATTATTATAAACCAGATAGCTGGAGAATGAGAGAGGAGAGAGAGAGAGTAACTGCTACTAAAGCTATAAAGTAAGCGCTACTGAACTACTACCGAACCAAAACAGAACAACAATTCGCTTCGCTCATTGTTATTCCTCTTATTGTAATTCCTCTTATTGTTTATTGTTTATTGTTATGTATCATTTGAATTGGATCATTAAACCCAAATGTATTCATTGCAATATGACTGTCTATGGCTTTCGTAACTTATTCAAGTCTTCCAACTTCTTGCTTGATATGGATGGCCCTTCAGAAATTTCTTCATTAGCACCACTAATGGTGGCTAAGCCAAAGGGAGGGGCATTTGCTTTGGAACCAAAGCTGAGACTGCGACGAAGACTGAAATTGTTGTCGATTCCGTCTTGTTTGGTGGGTCTTGGAGTGTGTTGTGCAATAGGAGCTGTGCTTGCAATTCTGCTCCGAATAGAGCCGTAACGTTTGGCACTGTTTGAGTTCGAAGACGAGGGTGGTGCGGTAGGCACAACGCTGTACTTTCTCTCCTTAAATACCACACCCACTTCTTTCATATTCTTTTGATGTTCCGGTTCAACCCTGACAAACCAATCAATGGCCTCGTCATATTCATACATTCTGTAATCCGTACCGTACGGCTTCAGTTCAAGACAATATAACGTATGCAATGGAACATCCAATTCGCCAATGGACGACTTGTCCAAGTTTAAAAAGTATGCCAATAAGATTCGAAGCACAACCCTGTGAGAAATAATCAAAAGGTGATCAGTGGTACGTTCGAGTTCCGATATTAACGGTCTCAAACGTGTCAAAACATCCAAATACGATTCTCCTCCTACACCAGGATATCTGTAGGCCAATTTGTTTCTGAGTCTGGAGTCAAACTCACGTGGATACTTACGTTGGATCTCGTCGTATGTCAATCCTTCAAACTTACCACCTCCTAGTTCGTTCAACATTCTCATTTCCTTGAGAGAGAACAATTGGTCGTTGAAATATTTACCGGTTTCAATGGCTCGAGTAAGCATTGACGTCCACACGCAAAAGTTGGGTTCGGTAGGAATGTTGTCGATGTTTGCGATGTCATCTTCATTAAAAATGGAATTGTATTTCAATTCCAATCTGGTTGAGAAACTCTCCAACTGCTCCTTGCGGAACTCTTGACGCTTGAAGTTCATAAACCTCGCTAACGCTTTCGAGAATTGTAATCCTCTCTTGGTTAGATGCGAATCGCCTCCAATACGACCGCTCAAGTTATCCACACTTTCGCCATGTCTTGTGATCCAGATTTGACGTTCACAAAGGTTAAAGTTCAACAAGAAGTAGACGGTTTGTGATGCAAGGAATCCTTGAACATTATAACTCACCACCTTTTTCCCTACATCAATCATCTTCACGTACTGGAAACCAGGTAACGCTTCCTCTGCTTCATCGATAGTTTCATAAGCCTTTTCATAGTTATGCAATCTTCCAACGAAATCTTTCAAAGCAAGCTCAGGTTCCATATCTCTGTAATCAGGACCTGACAATTTCAACCGGATATTTGACTCAATGATACTCGGGTTGTTACAGATGCTTTCCAAGAAAAGCACCTTCAATTCACCATTAGACCTCTGTTGAATACGTTTCAACACTCTGAGACGACGATGTTTTGTAGAGTTTGTAGCATCAAAAATCCCGACAGAACCTGGTCCAGTAATGACGTAGTCGAGTAACTGATCCAAGGTGTCCATGGCCCACTTTTCACGAAGCGTAGTAGATTCCTTATTGTCAGGATTGAAGAAGTCAGAATTGTGAACAGTCTCGGGTGAGGCACCACTAGCTACGGCTACCTTGGGTTGTGTTGGAGACTTGGTAGCATTCAGTTCTGGAGAAGGCGTTGTATTTTCATTGGTTGGTGTATTTGTATCCGGTAAGGGGTTCTTTTCAGGTCCAGAGTTATTCTTATCCTTTCGTCTTGTGTTTCCAACGTTGAATACTCGGCAATCATGTTGCAACCAATTGAGGTATCTCGTC
>Ga0065707_10082564_pt1 | contig 13708 bp, 14 predicted proteins | sample SwiRhicommuniRL3_FD_59094 | JGI IMG/M metagenome (GOLD analysis project Ga0065707, IMG submission 59094) | Switchgrass rhizosphere bacterial communities from Rose Lake, Michigan, USA - RL3 v2 (version 2) | ecosystem: Host-associated > Plants > Roots > Rhizosphere > Soil | place: East Lansing... | reverse complement strand
CCGCCACCGATCGCGGCATACCGCATCGCTTCAAACAGACGGCGGCGGGCATCGTCGGGTACGGCCAGCACGCGATCAAACAGGCGGTCGATGTCCTCGGCGATATCCTTCATCGCCTGTGCGAGGCTGATCGTCTCAACCTTCATGGGGCCGATCCGATCATCCCGCCTCGAACGGTTGGACGCCGCTGGGCTCGCCCTCGCGGCCCAGGGTGATCTTTTCGATCCTGGCCTGGGCATCGGACAACCGCTTTTCGCATTGCGCGCGCAAGGCATCGCCTTCGGCATATAGCCGAATGGCCTCGTCAAGCGTCTCTTCGCCACTCTCGAGGCGATGCACGATCGTCTCAAGCCGCTTCAGCGCTTCCTCGAACGACAATGCCTCTATGGCTTCCAGGTCCTGCCCCATGTGCCAAGCTTCTGACCGTCGCGAGGCAATGGGTCAAGCAGCAGACCCAATTTTCGCGTGCTCTTCCGCGATCAGTTCCTTCCGGCTGAGCTTGCCCACCAGCGTCTTGGGCAGATCGGGGCGAACCTCCACCGCCGTCACCCGCTCATGCTTGCCCAGCTGCGGGTTGAGCCATTCCTTGAGCGCGTCGCCGTCGACATCCGCGTCGGGATACAGGCTCACAAATGCCTTGGGCATCTCCCCGCGATAGGGGTCGTTAACCCCGATCACCACCGCCTCGCGCACCGCCGGATGGCGATAGAGCACCGCCTCGACCTGGCTTGGATAGACCTTGAAGCCGCCAACCGAGATCATGTCCTTGATCCGGTCGACAATGCGGATGAAACCATCCTCGTCGATCTGGCCGACATCGCCCGTCCGGAAACCGCCATTGATGAAGCTGGTAAGGGCATCCTCCGGCCGGTTCCAATAGCCCTTCATCACTTGCGGGCCGGTGATGACGATTTCGCCGGGTTCGCCTTCCGGCGGTGGACGGGTGGGATCATCGCGATCGACAAGTGTGAACAGCGTGTCCGGCAGCGGCTGGCCGATCGTCCCGACTTTCCTGGGCTTTGCGTAGGGATTGCTGGCGGTGATGCAGCATTCGGTGAGGCCGTAACCCTCGGCCACTATCGATCCGCTGGCTTCCTCGAACGCGTCCTTCAGTTCGGCCGGCAGCGCGGCACCCCCGGAGGCGCATACTCGCAGCGACGACATGTCGGTCTTGCGGAAATCGGGGTGCTCCAGCAGGGCGCGGAACATGGTCGGCACGCCCGGCAGGGAGGTGGGGTGGGTGCGCGCCATCGCGTGCAGCACCTGATCGGCATCGAAGCGCGGCAGCATGATGATCTCGCCGCCGCGCAGGACCGTCCGGTGCAGCACGGTCATGTTCGCGAAAATGTGGAAGAAGGGGATCACCCCGAGGATGCGATCCTCCTGGCCGATCCACGGATCAATGCCGAGGATCTGGCGGGCATTCGCGGTGATGTTGTTGTGGGTCAGCATCGCCCCCTTGGGCGTGCCGGTGGTGCCGCCGGTATATTGCAGCATCGCCACGTCAGAGAGCGGATCTATCGATGCGGGAAGATGGCTGCCGTCATTGTCGATCAGGCTGGAGAAGGCGATCACACGCGGATCGTCGGGGCGGCGGACTGACTGGCTCGATTGAAACCAATGATAATAAAAGGATTTGCCGCGGGGCAAGGCGCCTTCGACTGATCCCACGACAAGACGTTCGAGCCCGGTCCGCTCCATCACCGCAAGGGCAGTGGGGAGCAGCGCCTTCGAGGTCAGCGTGAACAGAATGCGGGTGCCGCTGTCCTCGACTTGATGGGCAAGCTCGTCAACCGTGTAGAGCGGCGAGAAATTGACGATGGTCGCGCCGATCTTCATCGCGCCATGATATGCCGCAACATAGTGTGGGACATTCGGCAGAAAGAGACCGATCCGGTCGCCTCGCCCCACCCCCAGCTTCTGTAATCCGTGGGCAACGCGATCCGCACCTTCCGCGACTTCACCATAGCTGAATTTGCGGCCGAAAAAGTCGATCAGGGAAGCATGCGGCCGCACGGCGACGCTGGTTTCGAACATCGCCGGGATCGATAGCGGGTTGTAACTCGTCTCCCAGCGGCTCGGGTGAAGATAAGCCTTGCGCCAGATCTCGACAGGGTCGGACATCACGCCTGTCTACCTTGGAGGTGGTTGTCGATCAATGAATCGCCAAAAACCGGCCCGCGCCCGGCAAAACGCTCCGAAGAAGCTCAGCTCCGGAAGGGATCGGCAAATGTCTCCCGGCCGGTCTCTTCGTCCGCGGCGGTATGATGCGCCGCTTCCCGCTGCGCGCGCAGTTCTTCGATCAGCGCCTGGCGATCACCGTCCAGGCGATTGTCTACCGGAGCCTCGATACCCGCCGCCTTGGCGGCTTTGGCCACGAGCGCGTCCAGCTCGCGCTGCGAGCAGAGGCCGAGCGTGACTGGGTCCTTAGGCGTGATATTGGCAATGTTCCAATGCGTCCGGTCGCGGATCGCGGCGATGGTGGTGCGCGTGGTGCCGATCAGCTTGGAGATCTGACCGTCCGAAACTTCGGGGTGGTTGCGAATGATCCAGGCAATGCCGTCGGGCTTGTCCTGACGCTTGGAGACCGGCGTGTAGCGCGGGCCCTTGGTGCGGCGGATCTGCTCCGGGCCTTTCAGCATCACCAGCCGATGGTTCGGATCGGCCTGCCCCTTCTCGATCTCCGCCATGGTCAGTTCGCCCGCGCGAACCGGATCGCGCCCGGTCAGCTTGGTGGCGGCGGTATCGTCGGCGATCGCCTGAATCTCGAGAATGTGAAGACCGCAAAAATCGGCGATCTGCTGAAAGCTCAGCGAGGTGTTGTCGACCAACCAAGACGCGGTCGCATGGGGCATGAGCGGCTGGGCCACGAATCCTACTCCTGAAAATAAAAGGGCCGCCCCATCACGGAGCGGCCTGAGCATGACCCATGATGTAGTGCGTGGGACGATTTAGGGCAAGGCGGTATCGCCTTGCCGCGGCATGGCAGATTGTATACGCCAAATGGCGATGTTATATACGCCATATGGCAACAGCATTTTCTCTTGAAAGCTTCACCCGACAGGCGCCCTTGAAGCGTGCCAAGGCGATTGAGAAGGGGTTGCCGGCGCGCGTGCTTCGCGATCTGGTGAATGATCCTGCCGTCACGCTGGCGGCAGTCTCCCATGTCGTGGCACCCCGCCGGACGCTCGATCGCAGGCTCAAGGACAATAGCCCGCTTTCGGTTGAGGAAAGCGACCGCCTTTCTCGCTTCATCGATCTGCTCGGCTTGACCGTGCAGGTGTTCGGCTCGCGTGCGGATGCGATGACCTGGCTATCGAAACCGAAGCGGGCCTTCGAGGGCGAAATCCCTCTGGATCTGCTCAGAAGCGATGCAGGCACCCGCGCCGTCGAGGAGCATCTTCTGCGGATACGCCACGGCTTCTTTGCCTGAGCCACACGCTTGCTGCTCTGGCGCATTTCCGACTTCATGGCGCTGGACGGCATGGGCGGCCTGCTTGTCAGCGGCCGCTGGCACAGCAGGGGTCGCCCGGTTGTCTATACCGCCGAATCGAGTGCGCTGGCGTTGCTCGAAGCGCTGGTACGAATGGAACGCGATGACCTGCCCGATTCGTACCAACTCCTTCGCATCGAAGGGCCCAACGGCATGGCAGTCGAACATTTTTCGCCCGATAGCCCCCCCGAGAGCATCGCCGACAGCATGGCTTGGGGCGACGATTGGCTATCCTCCGGGCGCACCGCGCTTGCAAGCGTGCCGGCGGCCGTCGCGCCACTGTCGCGTAACATCCTGATCAATCCGGCGCATCCGGATGCCGCGTCCATCCGGGTCGCCCAGCATAGCCGCTGGCCTTGGGACAAACGGCTGTTCAAGCCTGCCGGCTGAAAGGGAAACACCCGCTGGGCATGCCCAACGGGTGTTCCTTCTCCTCCCCAGGAAAACTTGGCGTCAGCGGCCGATGGCGCTGCCGAGACGGTGGTACAGCGCCGAAAATTTCGAGGATTCCGGCTTGTCCTGAATCTCATGGAGATAGTGCAGGACGGCTTCTCGCAGAAGGTTGAAATCCTCGGTCGAAAGGACGGCGCGAGAACGGGCTGGTTCAGTCATCACTCAATCTCCTCTCACTTAAGGTCGCAACTTGGTCCCTTGCGGCTACTACTCAGGCCGCAAACTGGTTCATCGTGTTGTGAACGCCGCCAGCCTTGAGGGCCGCTTCACCCGCGAAATATTCCTTATGGTCGTCGCCGATGTCGGAACCCGACATGTTCTGGTGCTTCACGCAGGCGATGCCTTCACGGATTTCCTTGCGCTGCACGCCCTTGACGTAACCCAGCATGCCAGCCTCGCCGAAATATTCCTTGGCGAGATTGTCGGTGCTGAGCGCGGCCGTGTGATAGGTCGGCAGCGTGATCAGGTGATGGAAGATGCCCGCGCGCGCCGCAGCGTCCTTCTGGAAGGTGCGGATACGCTCGTCGGCCTCGTCCGCCAATTCGGTGCCGTCATAATCGACCGACATCAGCTTGGCGCGGTCATAGGCGGACACGTCCTTGCCGGCTTCCGCCCATGCGTCGAACACCTGCTGGCGGAAGTTGAGCGTCCAGTTGAACGACGGCGAGTTGTTATAGACCAGCTTCGCGTTCGGGATCACCTCACGGATGCGATCGACCATGCCGGCGATCTGCGCGATGTGCGGCTTCTCGGTCTCGATCCAGAGCAGGTCGGCGCCGTTCTGGAGCGAGGTGATGCAATCGAGCACGCAACGGTCCTCGCCGGTTCCCGGACGAAACTGGTAGAGATTGCTGGGCAGCCGCTTCGGCTTCATCAGCTTGCCGTTGCGGTTGATGATGACGTCGCCATTGGCCTGGGCGATGTCGCTGATCTCGTCGCAATCGAGGAAGCTGTTATACTGGTCGCCGATGTCGCCCGGCTCCTTGCTGTAGGCGATCTGCTTGGTGAGACCGGCGCCCAGCGAGTCGGTGCGGGTGACGATGATGCCGTCCTCGACGCCGAGCTCCAGGAACGCATAGCGGCAGGCGCGGACCTTGGCGAGGAAGTCCTCGTGCGGCACGGTGACCTTGCCGTCCTGGTGGCCGCACTGCTTCTCGTCCGAGACCTGATTCTCGATCTGGAGCGCACAGGCGCCGGCCTCGATCATCTTCTTGGCGAGCAGATAGGTCGCCTCGGCATTGCCGAAGCCCGCGTCGATATCCGCGATGATCGGCACGACATGGGTCTCGTAATTGTCGATGGCGTGGATCAGACGCTGCGCCTCGACCTCATTGCCGGCCTTGCGGGCAGCGTCGAGATCACGAAAGATCATGCCGAGTTCGCGGGCGTCGGCCTGACGAAGGAAAGTGTACAGCTCCTCGATCAGCGCCGGGACGCTGGTCTTCTCGTGCATCGACTGATCCGGCAGCGGCCCGAAATCGGAACGCAGCGCCGCGATCATCCAGCCCGACAGATAGAGGTAACGGCGCTTGGTGGTGCCGAAATGCTTCTTGATGCTGATCAGCTTCTGCTGACCGATGAAGCCATGCCAGCAGCCCAGCGACTGAGTATAGTTCGCCGGATCAGCGTCATAGGCCGCCATATCCTCACGCATGATCTTGGCGGTGTAGCGCGCAATATCGAGGCCGGTCTTGAAGCGGTTCTGCAGCTTCATGCGCGCCACCGCCTCGGCGTCAATCCCGTCCCAGGTTCCGTTATAGCTCTTGATCAGCTTGTCTGCTTGAAGGGTGTAATCCTGGTACATGACGCATTCCCCGTTTGAATGATTGAAAGGTTCATACAACCGAGATGCGTCATTTTCCGCGAGATTATGTCAAAAATGTCGTCCGTCTGTCCTGAATCATGTGGTAAATAGCGGTGAGTATGTAAAATATTTACAATCAAAAACCCGGCCTCGATCTCATTAACGAGCGGCCGGTTCCTCGCGTTCTCGGCCTTAAATATCCCGTCAGCCAATCATCGTCAGCACGATCTTGCCGACATGCTCGCCGCCATCCATGCGGGCGTGAGCGGCCTTCGCATCGGCCAATGGATAGGTGCTGTCGATCACGGGCTTCAGCCGCCCTGCCACAACATGCGGCCAGACCTCGCGTTCCAGTTCCTGCGCGACCAGCGTCTTGAAGGCGACGCTACGCGGGCGGAGGGTGGAGCCGGTCAGCACGAGCCGCTGCTTCATGATCAGCCAGATCGGGATCTCGGCCTTGGCTCCGCGCTGGACCGCAATCGAGACATGGCGTCCATCTTCGGCGAGGCAAGCGAGGTTGCGCGGCAGATAGTCGCCACCCACCATATCCAGCACGATATTGGCGCCCTTGCCACCGGTAAGCGCACGCGTCTCCTCGACGAAATCGGTCTCACGATAGTTGATCGCGTGCGCGGCACCGAGTTTCCGGGCGGCTTCGCACTTCTCATCCGAACCGCAGGTGACGATCACCGTCATACCGAACAGCGCACCAAGCTGGATCGCCATGGTGCCGATCCCGCTCGTTCCGCCATGGACCAGCACCGTATCGCCATCGCTGGCGTAGCCGCGCTCGAAGACATTGGTCCACACCGTGAACAGGGTCTCGGGCAGCGCGGCCGCCTCAATCATCGTCAGCGATGCAGGCACAGGCAGGCATTGCCCCACCGGCGCCACCGCATATTCCGCATAACCGCCGCCCGCCACCAGCGCGCAGACCGGCATGCCGGACAAGGTGGGATCGACGTCCTCTCCAAGCTGGATCACTTCCCCCGCAACTTCGAGCCCAAGCGTGTCTGGCGCGCCGGGCGGGGGCGGATATTTGCCTTCGCGCTGGCTGACATCAGGCCGGTTGACCCCGGCTGCGGCCACCTTGATCAGCACCTCGCCAGGCCCTGCCTGAGGCACCGGGACTTCATCGAGCGTCAGCACCTCGGGGCCTCCCGCGCCTGCGCAAACGATCCGGTTCATGCGACTTGGAAGGGACATGCGACGCACTTTCTCAACGAAATTTCGCGGCATTTATTGACAAGCATGTGTAAACGGTCAACTTTCCTTATCATGGACGCCGATGATCTCTTTCCGAAGAGTGTCAACGATCCGCTGGTCGCGCTCCAGCGGCAGGATCTTGATCCGCTTTCCGTAGAGGAATTGACGGGCAGGATAAGCGCGCTGGAATCCGAAATCGCACGCACCAAGGCAAAAATTAACTCAGCCGTTAACCATCGCGCAAGCGCTGAGAGTTTATTCAAGCGATGAGGAACGGTTTTCGCTCGTCACTGGTTGGATTGGGCAGCGGCGATGTCGTTCTTGATGATGCGGGCAGGGCTCCCGATATAGGGATTACCGTGCTCTCATTTGGGCCGGTAGGAGTATAGACCACATGCCTTCATTCGCCCGCGAGCTTGAGCAGACCCTGCACAACGCTCTGTCCGCGGCCAGCAGCCGTCATCATGAATATGCGACACTGGAGCATCTCCTGCTCGCGCTGGTCGACGACGAGCACGCCGCCAAGGTCATGACCGCTTGCGGCGTCGATCTCGGCGAGCTCAAGGACGGCGTAACCCACTATCTCGATACCGAGCTCGATGCGCTCAAGGTGGAAAGCAACACCGATCCATCCCCGACCAGCGGTTTCCAGCGCGTGGTCCAGCGGGCGATCCTGCATGTACAATCGTCGGGCCGCGAGGAAGTGACCGGCGCGAACGTGCTGGTCGCGCTGTTCTCTGAACGCGAGAGCTACGCGGTCTATTTCCTCCAGCAACAGGACATGAGCAGACTCGATGCGGTCAGCTTCATCAGCCACGGAGTCGGCAAGGGTGGCACGCCGGTCGAGAATCGCGAAGTGAAGGGCGCGGAGGAAGAGAAGCCGGCGGCAAAGTCCGAAGGCGGCAAGAAGAACGAGAGCGCGCTCAAGCAATTCTGCGTCGATCTCAACGAGAAGGCCAAGAACGGCAAGGTCGATCCGCTGATCGGGCGAGGACCGGAGGTCGATCGCACGATCCAGATCCTGTGCCGCCGCTCGAAGAACAACCCGCTCTATGTGGGTGACCCCGGCGTCGGCAAGACCGCCATCGCCGAAGGGCTCGCCCGCAAGATCGTCGAGGGCGACGTGCCGGACGTGCTGCGCCCCGCGGTGATCTATTCGCTCGACATGGGGGCGCTGCTCGCCGGCACCCGCTATCGCGGCGATTTCGAGGAGCGGTTGAAGCAGGTCGTGACCGAGCTTGAGAAGCTGCCGCACGCGATCCTGTTCATCGACGAGATCCACACCGTGATCGGCGCGGGCGCCACCTCGGGCGGTGCGATGGATGCCTCGAACCTCCTGAAGCCGGCCTTGTCGGGCGGCACGATCCGCTGCATCGGATCGACCACCTACAAGGAGTTCCGCAATCATTTCGAGAAGGATCGGGCGCTGCTGCGGCGGTTCCAGAAGATCGACGTCAATGAGCCGACGATCGAGGACACGATCAAGATCCTCACCGGCCTGCGTTCGGCGTTCGAGGATCACCACTCGGTCAAATACACCCCCGACGCGATCAAGTCGGCGGTGGAATTGTCCGCGCGCTACATCAACGACCGCAAGCTGCCGGACAAGGCGATCGACGTTATCGACGAAGTCGGCGCGATGCAGATGCTGGTGGTGCCGTCCAAGCGCAAGAAGGTGATCACCACCAAGGAGATCGAGGCGGTGATCGCCACGATCGCGCGTATCCCGCCGAAATCGGTCTCGACCGACGACAAGAAGGCACTGGCGACGCTGGAGACCGACCTCAAGCGTGTCGTGTTCGGGCAGGACAAGGCGATCGAGGTGCTGTCCTCGGCGATCAAGCTCAGCCGCGCGGGCTTGCGCGATCCGGACAAGCCGATCGGCAACTATCTGTTCTCCGGCCCCACCGGCGTCGGCAAGACCGAGGTTGCCCGGCAGCTCGCCGCGATCATGGGCATTCCGCTCCAGCGGTTCGACATGTCGGAATATATGGAGCGCCACTCGGTCAGCCGGCTGATCGGCGCGCCTCCGGGCTATGTCGGCTATGATCAGGGCGGGCTTCTGACCGACGCGGTCGATCAGCAGCCGCATTGCGTGCTCCTGCTCGACGAGATCGAGAAGGCGCACCCGGACCTGTTCAACATCCTGCTGCAGGTGATGGACAACGGCAAGCTGACCGATCACCACGGCAAGACGGTCGATTTCCGCAACGTAATCCTGATCATGACCACCAATGCCGGCGCATCCGACATGGCGCGCGAGAGCATCGGCTTCGGTGCGAGCACCCGCGAAGATGTTCAGGAAGAGGCAATCCGGAAGATGTTCACGCCGGAATTCCGCAACCGCCTCGATGCGGTGGTGCCGTTCAGCTACCTCCCGCCGGAAGTCGTCGCGCGGGTGGTGGAGAAGTTCATCCTCCAGCTCGAGTTGCAACTCGCCGATCGCGAGGTGCACATCAGCCTCGACGAAGACGCAAAGAGCTGGCTCACCGAGCGTGGCTACGACAAGCTCTATGGTGCGCGCCCGATGGGCAGGCTCATCCAGGAGAAGGTCAAGCAGCCGCTCGCCGAGGAGCTGCTGTTCGGCAAGCTCGTCCATGGCGGCGAGGTCAAGGTCCATCTCAAGGACAATGCACTCGCCTTCGAGATCACGCCTGCCGCGCCGAAGCGGCCCAAGAAGGGCGGCACGCCCAAGAAGATGAAGGTCTAGGCTTCACTCCAACACAGACATGAAGGGCCGGCGGAGCCATCCGTCGGCCCTTTTGTTTTGGTGTTTGTGGCGTTTCGATTGAAATTTGGTGTGCTCCTGCGGAGGCAGGAGCACAGCTCAAACCGCAGTACTGGGCTCCTGCCTCCGCAGGAGCACGACTTCATTTCAGCGGAACAGCCTCTGAGAAGGATCACCCGACTTGCGGGTGCGGCATTTGCTGGTTTAGGTTTAACATCGGGGCGAAGGAGAGGCCATGGACCAGGACCTGCGTGCCCGCGCGATCGCGCTCTACGATGATTTCACCCACGTCCATCTCGACCGGCGGCGCTTTTTCGCTGATCTGACCAGGCTCGCCGGCAGCGCTGCGACGGCGCAGGCCCTGGCCTTGTCGATCGCCGCCGATCCCGCCGCCGCTGCGATCATCGCGCCCGAGGACAAACGGGTGAAGGCAGGCTGGATCACCTTGCCGGGCGGCAAGGGCAACCGCCTCAAGGGCTATTTCGTGCTACCCGCCGGCCCCGCGCAGCGGCGCCCCGCCGTCCTGGTGATCCACGAGAATCGCGGCCTCAACGCCTATGTCGAGGATGTCGCGCGGCGGCTGGCGGTCGCGGGTTTTGCGGCGCTGGCCGTTGATTTTCTGTCCGGCTCGGGCGGAACGCCCGCGAACGAGGACAAGGCGCGTGAAATGATCGGAGGATTGGACATGCGCGCCACCGCTGCGGATGGCGTCGCGGCGCTCAACTGGCTGCACAAGGACAAGCGCACCAACGGCAAGGCCGGCGCGGTCGGCTTCTGCTGGGGTGGCGGCATGGTCAACCGGGTGGCAGTCGCGGCCGGTCCAGCGCTCAACGCGGGCGTTGCTTTTTATGGCCCGCCGCCACCGCCGGTCGAGGCCGATAAGGTGAAGGCGCCGCTGCTGCTGCACTATGCCGGCAACGACAATTTCGTGAACCCGCATGCCGACGAATGGGTCGGCGCGCTGAAGGCCGCGCATGTCAATGTCACCCGCTACGATTATCCCGGCACCGAGCATGCCTTCCACAACGACACCTCCGCCGCGCGCTACAACAAGGCAGCCGCCGAGTTGGCGTGGAGCCGGACGATCGCGTTTTTCAAGGAGAAGCTGGCGTGACCGGTACCATCAAATTCTACTATAATCCGCAAAGCCGGGCCGCCGTCACGCGCTGGATGCTGGAGGAGGTTGGCGCGGACTATGAGATCATAGCGATGGACTTCGCGGCGGGCGATACCCGCACCCCTGCCTTCCGCGCTATCAACCCGATGGGCAAGATCCCGACGCTGGTGCTGCCCGACGGGACGGTGCTGACCGAGAACGGCGCGATCATCGCGTGGCTCGCCGCGGCCTATCCCGACGCCGGGCTGTCGCCCCCTGCCGGTTCCTCCGATCATGGCACGATGCTGCGCTGGCTGTTCTTCTGCGGAAGCTGCTATGAGCCCGCGATGACGCAGCGGATGATGATGCCCGATATTGCCTTGAGCAAACAATCGGCCGGCTGGGGCGATTATGACGAGGTAATCGACACGTTCGAAAAGGCGCTGCAACCCGGCCCTTTCATTCTCGGCGAGCAGTTCTCGGCCGCGGATGTCTACGTCGCCTCCTCGCTCGGCTGGGGCACGATGTTCGGCGCGCCGCGTCTAAAGGAAAGCGAGATCATCCAGGCCTATGTCGCGCGGGCAACCGATCGCCCTGCCTACAAGCGGGCAAACGCGGCGTAGAACGAGGGGCATCATGGCAAAACTGATTTATGCCCTGAACCAGTCACTGGATGGTTATATCGACCAGCACGAGGCATTTGCGCCTGATCCCGTGCTCTTTCGCCATTTCATCAACGACGTCGGCGATCTGTCCGGCATTTTGTACGGTCGCCGCATGTACGAAACCATGCGCTACTGGGACGAAGATCGTGCCGAATGGAACGACGCGGAGCGTGAGTATGCGGCGGCGTGGCGTCGCCAGCCCAAATGGGTGGTGTCACGCTCCCTGACATCGGTTGGTCCGAACGCCGGGCTGATCGGCGATGACGTGGGGTCGGCGACACGGGCGCTGAAGGCGAAGCATGATGGCAAGATCGAGGTTGCCGGACCGGAACTGGCGGGAAGCCTGGCCCATCTTCGCCTTATCGATGAATATCAATTATACGTTCACCCCGTCGTGCTGTGCGGGGGCAAGCCTTTCTTTGCCGCGTCTCCGCCGCCACTGCGCTTCGTTGCGAACGATCGCATCAGCGAGAACGTGATCAGGTTGACTTACGTTCCAGCATAGCCCCGGCGATTGGCCCAAAGGAAAAAGGCCCGGCAGGATCGCTCCCGCCGGGCCTTGTCTCTTGTCCTTCCGGATCGACTTAGCGGCGATCACCCATGAACTGGAGCAGGAAGGTGAACATGTTGACGAAGTCGAGATAGAGCGACAGCGCGCCCATGATCACGGTCTTGCCCATCATGTCCGTGCCCGCGACATGAAAGTACAGGCTCTTGATCCGCTGCGTATCATAAGCCGTCAGGCCCGCGAACAGCAGCACGCCGACAAAGCTGATCACGAGGCTCAGCGCACTCGATTGCAGAAACAGGTTGATCAGCATCGCGACCAGCAGGCCGACGACGCCCATCACCAGGAAGGTACCGAATGCCGACAGATCCCGCTTCGTGGTGTAGCCATAGAGGCTGAGACCTGCGAATGCGGCTGCGGTCGCGAAGAAGGTCTGCGCGATCGAGGTGCCGGTGTAGACGAAGAAGATCGACGCCATCGACAGGCCCATCACGGTCGCGAACGCCCAGAACAACGCCTGGGCCGCCCCGGTCGAAAGCCGGTTGATGCCGAAGCTCAACACCATCACGAACGCCAGCGGCGAGAACATGATCAGATATTTCAGGATGCCCGGGCCGAACAGGATCGCCGGCGCGGCCGTGCTGTTGGCAAACAGCAGCGCGACGATGCCGGTCAGCAGCACGCCCGAGGCCATGTAGTTATAGACCGAAAGCATGTAGGAACGCAGCCCGGCATCATATGCCGCCGCGCCCGCGCCGACCGACGCCGTACGCATCGCAGCGCTCGACCGGGGGTCAGACCAATTAGCCATCGTAAAATCTCCATAAGCGCGCGAGGGAAAAATTCCCTCACCCGTTGGCTGTAATATCGTTGTGTTGACGCTAGGTTTCAAGCGAAACCGGAAAGACGGTAAACGGAACGGCAGGATTCACCACCATGCATCGCCTGTTCGTGGCGCTGAAACCTCCGCCTAAAATGCGCGATGCCCTCCTCGCACTGATGGGTGGAGTCGCGCATGCGCGCTGGCAGACGGGCGATCAGCTTCACCTGACGCTGCGCTTCATCGGTGAGGTCGATCGCCATCAGGCGGAGGATATCGCCGCAGCGCTCGGCGCGGTGCATCATCCAATGTTCACGCTGAGCCTGGATGGCATCGGCCAGTTCGACCGCAAGGGCCGCACGGACGCGCTCTGGGTGGGCATCAACCCGCAGGAGCCGGCCAAGCTGCTCCACAACAAGATCGACCGCGCCTTGCAGCGGGTGGGCGTGGCACCGGAAACCCGCGCCTTCCTGCCTCACATCACCATCGCCCGCTTCGGCCGCAACGCTGGCGACGTCGGCCGTTTCATGGAAAGCGCATCGGTGCCCGCGGTTTCGTCCGAGTTCAGCGAGTTCTGCCTCTACGAGAGCAGCCTCGGCAGCGAAGGACCGATCTACTCGATCATCGCGCGCTATCCGCTGGGGTAAGGCGCGGTGAGTGTGGTTTGCCCTGGCAGGCTGTTGAAAAAGTCGCTTCCTGCACTCCACATTGTCATTCCCGCGTAGGCGGGAATCCATAAACTCCATCGTTTCCGATAGATTCTCATCGTCAGAGAATATGGATTCCCGCCTTCGCGGGAATGACAGATGAGTATTTCAACAGCCTGCTAGAGTCTGTCCTGATTGATTTGAATCGATTGTGGATTCCCAAATGGGGCTGATTGTGATTCAAGCTGCTGGCTGGGCAGGAGGCCGGCAGCGATGGCACGAGCCTAT
>Ga0065707_10082565_pt1 | contig 13709 bp, 9 predicted proteins | sample SwiRhicommuniRL3_FD_59094 | JGI IMG/M metagenome (GOLD analysis project Ga0065707, IMG submission 59094) | Switchgrass rhizosphere bacterial communities from Rose Lake, Michigan, USA - RL3 v2 (version 2) | ecosystem: Host-associated > Plants > Roots > Rhizosphere > Soil | place: East Lansing, MI... | reverse complement strand
AACCAGGGTAGTAAGAGGGGCTGGGAATGTTAAGGGTGGGAAATCCAGAATTAAAAGTGTTGATTTTGTATGAAATCTGAGGCTTATTTGAAATGATATAAGCGTACTGCAAATAAACGGCTCTTGTAATAGGGCATGAAGATTCTTGGAAACAGGCAGGATTGAATGGATGTGTAGATCGAGAGTAGGTCAAGTTAAAGTTGAGGGTTGTCTCATAGGTAAGCATAGTGAGACCTAATAGTGAGAGCTGATAGTGAGAGCTGATAGTGAGAGCTAATAATGAGACCAGACTACAATGAGACCTGACCAATTCAAGCAAGAGCTCGCCGTGTTGGCTCTAACTCAGACGCAGTTTAAACCTCTTCTTCCTTTTAGTCTACTTTTCAGTCAGTTGATTTGATAAAGATGATGGTCAGTAATGAAGTTAGGTACTAAGGAAGATAGTAGTATTTCAACCCACCAATATATCAGTAATCTTCACACAGTTGCTTAACAGTTTCTTCGCAGAATCTCCTCTTCTCTTCTCTCCTCTTCTCACGTTATCAATTCTATACTTTCTCTTTGTCCTCTCATATTCAATAATTCATCAATTTCAAAATTGTTCTCCAAATCATCCGCCAATCCTCTTCCAAATTCACCCTGCAAATCTTCAAATTTCAGTGCAATCAACCTGGCTAATATAAACCTATCTACGAATCCAGTCATCACGTGGTTGTGGTTCATTATTATGAGATAGTTCAAATGTAACTTTTCAAACTCTTCCAAGGTTAAAACCATGGGCGATGAATCGTTCGTCACGATAATTGATGTTTCAACCTTCAACTCTACTTGTTGGAGATCTACTGATTTGTTTCTCATGAATTGTTCGTAGTGGAGTTGTTTTGACAAGGCGAGTTTTGGAATGTTCTCAATCTGAAAACTGATTGTGACTTGTTCGTTAATGGTGGAGAGAGTGGTATACAAATCTCGTTTGCATATGTATCCTAGAGATATAGGATCGTCGTAGCTTAGTATTACGGGATATCCTTCGTGGTTGTCGTCATTAAGATATCCAAGTAATGATTGGGTGGTGTATGGTTCGGTAGGGAGGAGACAGACACATTTTACCTTTGAAATTGGGACCATAATCGCACCTATACTAATATCTGGTAAATTGTTCTTTACTGTAGTTGTAAGATTGGAGTAGTTGACCAATCCACTACCTTTTCCTTCGTTTGGATCGCCATTTATGTATAAATTGTTGAAGTTCTTGATCCACGAGTCATAAATGTTATCGTTGAGGAGCCAATCACTGACAAATTTCAGCGTCATTACTGCACACATAATAGGCAAAACATAGGTGACTGCACCAGTAACTTCAAACATTATAACCACCACAGAAAGTGTGAGTTTCGTGACTCCAGTCATAAAGGCTCCTGCACCAATTACTGCATACGATGAGGGAGAAACAATGCACGATTTCTCAGTACACGTCGCTAAATACTCCCAATTAAAAGCATTTTGAAATGCTTGCGACAATATTCCCACCAATCTCCCCGTAGAAGCACCTAAAACTAACGAAGGCATCAAAATTCCTCCTGGCAAATCAACCCCAAAAGTATAAGATGATAGAAAGAATCCTTGAAGAATTATATAGATCAATTTGAGCGTAATTGTGACATTTGACCTCTGACACATGAAATTCGAAGAGTTGGAAGTAGAACTGTCACCCTTTGGACAGTCTATGAAGAGCATTTTCAAGTATGCATTCAACGGTAATCTTGAAATTTCTAGAGGGAAGTTTAATATACTTGTGACCACTAATACAGCGATAATTTCAGCAAACCTGCCCCACGAGTCGTCAAGTTTGAACCACCGACAGATATTCAGTCGTACCAGTTTCCTAACGTTATCTCTAGAAAAAAAGGAGTTGACTTTTATAAAATAGTAGCCAAAAAAGCCTCCCAAGACCCCCAATAGTATGAATGGAATCACTTCCATGAAAAGCCAACTGATATTTCCAAAATTCACAGAAAACATATCTTGATCACTAAAACTTTCACCCTCTGTGAATGCCTTAAAGCCGGATAACGTAATGACTGCTACAGTTGCAGCTATAAACGAATTCCACATGATTTTGGTGGGCAAAAAGAAAGATGGCATTTCCTCCAAAACAAATAATACTCCACCAATAGGAGCATTAAAGGCAACAGAGATTCCTGTAGCCGTTGCTGCACTGTATAACTCTCTCTTTATTGATTCGTTCGAATTTCCCAAAATCAATGAATAGATGATATTCATTATACAACACGAAACATGAACCAACGGACCCTCTTTTCCTAACCAAAGGCCTGAACTCACCACCAAAATCAATCCAAAGCTCTTGTAAACCAACGTGGTAAGCCCCAAGTATCTGTCTATTTTCAAATTGAACCCTGAAATAATCAATTTGATCTCTGGAATCCCCGATTGTTTAATCAACGGTTCTTTGTAGATAGTTATGTAGGCCACCACCAGAATAAATAGCATGGCAAATCCAAGGTAGATTGGAAAGTTGACAAATGTCTTTGTCCAGATTCCATTAGAATTGAAGAAGATCTCGGACCAATCCATCCAGTCATCAACAGGACACGTTGAGTAGGGATTGAGGAGCGACCATTCTTCAATTTTGCTGAAACAAAGCCCTTTTTTGAAGTCATTAAGCCACACAGACGATAAATCAATGAACATTGTCATGTAGCCAATAAGTACCGACAGAACTATCACGGTTATCCATTTTTTGGTCTGGAACTCACTTGTTTGGTTACGTAGTTGCGATTCTTTGCTCCAGTCTATATATGTGTTGTCATCGTAAGATTTCTGTGTAGTAATTCCAGTCTGAATCTGTCGTTTCTCGTATCTAAGAGTAGGAATCTCTTCATCTGAGTACGATACAAGCATCTTGTGGTGTAGAGTGATTTTAGAATGTGCGTGGAGAAAATAACAGAATCTGAATCGAATCTGAACTAGAATCAGAACAGAATACGACATTTGAACCAGTAGAGTAGTGGAAAATCATGAAATTGGTGTATAATACATGGGAGATAGTTCAGGAGGAAAGAAAAGTGATGATAAAATACCAGATCAGATAATAAGTTGTCACCTCCATTATTATACCAGCCATATTCTCCATAGTTAAGATCTCAAATGAAGGCAGAATTGAAATTGGATAAATATGTCTAAATTCCTCCAAATTTAAAGACTCATATTCATAATGAGCTTTAAAGACTTATAACCATATCATTGACAGTTGGTTGATGCAACTTATCCCCCTCCTCCACCTGCTCCTCTCCTGGCTAACATTTTCGTGTACTTTCCAAAACTATGAGGTAAAATTTACAAGTCAAATCGATACAAACCATCTCACCAAGTCACCATCTCTATGTCATTTTTATCAGGAGCAACCACGGTGTCTAGTGCATCCACTGGACAAGAACTTCTCAAGGATATCACCATTAATAATCCGCCCGAAGATTCAATTTCGGACATTTCTTTCTCTCCTCAACAAGACTTGTTAGCCGCTGCCAGTTGGGATAAAAAGGTCAGAATCTATGAAATAGATCCAAACTCGGGCAACAATCAAGGCAGGGCTCTTTATGAACACGATGGACCGGTTTTATCCGCCAGTTGGTCTTTGGACGGGACTCAAGTGGTTAGTGGAGGTGCAGATAAACAAGTGAAATTGTTTGATATACAATCGCAACAAGCACAACAAATTGGAGCCCACGATGCTCCAGTAAAAGCAGTACGTTATGTTCAATGTGGTCCTACCAACACCCCAGCCGTAGTGTCGGGTTCATGGGATAAAACATTGAAATATTGGGATATGAGATCTCCCCAACCTATCACAACCATAAACCTTCCTGACAGAGTGTACTGTATGGATTCTAGTCAGAAATTGTTGGTTGTGGGGTGTGCAGATCGTCATATCTCCGTAATTGACTTGAACAACCCTCAACAGATCTTCAAGAACTCGGTGTCGCCGTTGAAGTGGCAGACCAGAACCATATCTTGTTATCCTCAGGGTAACGGGTTTGCTATTGGTTCAATTGAAGGAAGGTGTGCTATTCAATACATCGATGATAATGAACAAGCAAAACTTGGCTTTGCTTTCAAGTGTCATCGTAAATCAAGCGGAGCAACGGGTACCTCTGCCTTGAGAACGTCCGCTGCTTCTTCAAACGAATCTCACGCATATTCTGTAAACTCCATATGTTTCCATCCAATTTACGGTACCTTCAGCACAGCTGGTTCGGACGGTACATTCTGTTTCTGGGATAAGGATGCAAAGCAGAGATTGAAGTCGTTCCCAGGTTTAAACTGCACCATTTCTGCCACTGCGTTCAATAAAAACGGTAGCATTTTTGCTTATGCCATGAGTTATGATTGGTCAAATGGTCATATGGGCAATAGACCTGATTATCCTAATCAAATAAAGCTCCATGCGACAAAGGATGATGAAATTAAGCAGAAAAAGAAGCGTTAGAATCAGTAGGACATGCTATAAGAGTTGAGGAACTAGAACTGAAATGATTCAGTGAAATTTCAGCTCTAGACTGCTTTAAAGTATCGAGTACCAGGACTATGCAAATTCCCTAGATCACGAGCTGCTTCAGTATCACTTCCAAGCTCTGTTTACCAAAAATGAATCATAAACTTCCTGCTCAAGCTCGAAGGAGTACTCCAACAAGACGAGATTAAGCAAAGTTAATCTCCAGCATTCGGACTAAATGTCCGTGTATATTATCAGTTTAGATCGTTATCTATGACATAATCGACGTTGTCGTAGGATGTAACAGAAACTTCATTGTAGAATTTTGTCGATGACGTAGATTCTTCTATGCGTTTTTATATTGATTCCCCTCTAGTATGAAACTACCTGTACCATATATCGAATAATCAGCTTAGTCATACAATTGCCTTATCATAGAATCAGCCTCTCGGTCCTATATCCAGAACTTGTCGTTTTTTAGTTTGCGACAAATTTCAAAATTTTCAATATAGAGATAAATCGATCTTCTTGTTAATGAGGTATCCTAAACGACAAGTAGTTAGTCAACCGTTCATAAGTCAGTTAGATGCTATTGAGAAAACTTTAATCGAGGTTCAGAACCAGTCTGTTCTGGTTTATGGGGGACAGAGGGGTTCTCTTAGGAAGAGCGTGAGTGGAGGTGGAAAGTATGTCGAGAGAGAGTCACTTAGGAATAGCGTTAGTGGACGTGATCAATATAGTGAGGTTAAGAGTACTAGAAAATCCACAGGAGGAGGGAACCATAGTTCTAAATATGGAAAGAACGACTTTTCAATTAATTCAGGGTTCAGATTTGAAAAAACGTCTAGTGATAAAGGCAACATCGGCCGTGGTTACGCTGATATGGCATATTCAAATTCTCCTTCACCGTCACCTAAAATTTTTGGTCCTCCAACAACAAATATTCCTTTGGCGCTATTTGATCCATTCAAGCCTATGGAATTTCCAAGTGACAATTCGATTTTCAATTCTCCGTTCGAAATAGAATTTGGATTGAAACCCCAACTCTCGGAACTGCTTGAATCTAGGAGATTAAACTCTTTAGATCAGAGTTTTTCAAAGAATATTTGGAGCAATACTCCTAAAAAGAATCCTGTTTGGGGATAGAAAGGGATGAAAAAGGGTTAAAAAGGGGATAAAAAGGGATGAAGAATGGAACAGTTAGGAAGAAGAGAGAGTTAAGGAAATCAGAGGAATTTTGGGATCTCAGGGATCAAAGGAATTCAGAAGTCTCGAAAACAAGGATAGATCTAATGGTGAGGGATTCTTTTTGGAGTTAGCGGATTCTGTGTTTCTGGAGAAACACAATGGATTCGAGCTCCTAGTGGACTCTTTGAGAAAGAACCATTTCCGTTACCTATGGAAAAAATCGTTCACTACAGTCAATTTTCCTGGTGAAGATTCGAATCCTCTTGAGTACCTGTGGTGATCTTTCTTGGGCCAACTTTCGCTAACTCTTTATTCCTACAAGTATGGTTATGGATCTTCGGGATGGTGTATTATATGGGACGGTTTCGGTGGTAAGTTTGTAGTATGTGATAGTACTACTTGGACTATAGAGTGTTAGTATTTTTAGCATGGTATATTTTATGTATATGGTCAGGGAACTTAGTTGTAGAGCGGTAGGATTAGTAGACAGACAGACTATTGGTAGTAGTAGAGATCTTAGAGAGCGAGAGCTAATCTGACAGATTCGATTGGGTAATTGCTGAAGTGAGTAGAGTTGATTGGAGCAGTGCTGGGAGCTATTGGATTGAAGAAAACGAAACCTCTGGGCTGCCACTGGGGCCATAACTTCAATTTTTCTAGATTCGATAGCGACGAGGCTCCTCCGCTGGCTTGTATTGGACCTCTAAGTAGGCAAGCTGTGACCTTTACGTCAACTTCTCTAACTTTATGGGTCTGGTTCCGATTCTGGAGTGCTGCAAATTCGTTGCAGCTCTGGAGAAAAATCTTTATATGCAGTACTGACTGAATGCCGCAGCTACTCCCGATTAGATCTTTCCTGAGTATAAGTCATAATATATCTGGTTTTCCTGCATATAATCGATACCTGTCACCTGACTTTAGCCTCTCGATGAACTATCGTATCAACATATACTCCAATGCTTTAGATACGTCTCTTCTTCGTAGTCCTACAGAATCAACTTTCACCTAGCCACTACTATCTCCAAGGAACGGCCTCCAACCCACTCCACTAAGTCTCGATCAACATTATCTTGAATATTTCCACATTTTATTTCTTTTTCCGGAAAGGTTCCACCACGACAGAATTCCCACGGCACCGGCGACATCGTGTGGTCAGTAATTTCGGGCTCAGCCAAGTGTAGAAATTAATTATTGAGGAGGAGATGGGACGCCAGACCAGACATATATTGACAATCAGAAATAAGACATTTCTGATAAGACATTCCTGACATTAACTGAAGAATTGAGAGAGTTTGAGACAAACGACATAAAACGAACGACATTTAAAAAACGTCACTAGAGACATTTTTATTTCCAGACAAAAATCGGATGAACCGTTCCGAAATCTACGAATTAATATAGCCAGAAGATGAAGCGTTCTAGGTATTTAGCTCTGTAATCTGTAATTCTATAATTCTGTGATTGTCTACATCTCTAATTCTCTAAATATCTCACTAAACTCGCTTAATTTCACTAAATAATGCTGATTTTCATGGACCCTCTGAAAAGTCTCCTCTGAAAAGTCTCCCTCTCTGCATATAAACTCCTCCTAAACGAAAGTCGTGTCTCTGCCATATCCACTTATCCGACTATAGTTGATCTCAAGATATCTCAACGTCTAAAAGTTGTAGAAGTTCAAAATTTCGCTGATACCTCTACTACCCCTACTCCATCATAATATCAAAATCTCACGCTTATCGACTTTCATCTACATCTCTTACTTGCCTTAAAGAGTCGGATGGTGTGCCCCTCATAAAAGTCGTGCGTGCGCCAATATGACTATTGAGTCGAAGAATCTCTGAAGAGGAGAATACTACGACAAAGAGTCCTCTACTAAGTAGAATAATCAGAAAACAATAGATTTTCTGGTCAACCTACATCCTCCTTGTATCTTCTATTCCTTTCACACTAACTTCCCCTACTCTTCCCCCACGTATCCCCCATTTTTCCGTCTAACCTCACCTCTAACCTCGAGCTTGGTGAAAATGTCGTGCGCAAACCAGCCTCACTTTTCCAAACAACTTCTTCTCACCCTACTCCCACCACCACCACTTCTCCCCAGGTAACCCCAACCCACCATGAGTCACAACAGTACTCCACATACATATAACAAGCGAACTCCTGGTTCTATGGAGGGTAACGGTTCAAATAACTCTCCTCAAAATGCAAAGAATAAGCCCGTGATGGATTCGTCCAGAAGTATACATGATGCACAGGCGGTCAACGCCAAACAGTTATTAAATGCGTACATTTATGACTTCTTGGTGAAGAGCCGGCTACCACAGACGGCGAGGATTTTCGTCAATGAGGCAGAAGTTCCTAGTTCTCCAGCTAGTCTGACGCTCAATCCTCATAATCCAGGTAGCCAGGAACAGTACCAGAATCAGAACCAGAACCAGAACCAGAATCAGAACCAGAATCAGAATCAGAATCATATAAACCAAACACAGGCTGGATCTCATGGGTCTATCAAGAACTCGCCCCAAATTAATTCGCCCACCACCAGCCATAATAACTCCACGCAGTTTCTTAAGGAGAATAATCTCCCAAACCTCGCCGTGGCCATGGATGCTCCGCAGGGATTCTTGTTTGAATGGTGGCTGGTGTTCTGGGATGTTTTCCAGGCTAAAAATGGACCCAAGCCAGGGAATGGAAATGTCGCGCCCAATGGTGTCCCCAATCCCAACAATGTCGCCCATCAATATTATCAACTCCAGCTCCTCAAACAACGCCAACAACACGAAATGCAGGGACTCAACGTCCTGCCAGCGATGCTCGGCGGACTCTCGAACGGCGTGCCCGGTGCTGCCCAGTTCCACCCTCAACAAATGCAACATCAGAACCATCCTCATTTGGTGATGCAACAACTGCCTCTCCAGACGCTACAACTGCAGCCAACTTTACAGCAGCAGCAAAATTTACAGCAACAGCAGCAGCAACAGCAGCAATTACAGCAACAATCCGGCTCGCTAGACCCTCAACAACGACACGCCATGCAAATGATCATGAAACAGCAGCAGCAACAACAGCAACAACAGCAGCAGGCCGCGAAATCTCTTCACATGGCCATGGGAGGAGCTCCACTAGACCCTCAACAACATCAACAGTTTCTTGCTTCGCTAGGACCTAACGCTAATAATCTCAATATTCAACAACAACTCTTTTTGTCACAACAGTCCCAGAACAAGATACAACAACATGCACAGACACAGATGAATAATCTACGCCAGCAAGCAGCAGCAGCCCAGCACCAACAGGAGCAAATGGATGAGCCAAATAGGGGACAAATCCAGGGCCAGATCCAGGCCCAGGGCCAACCAGGACCAGGACCAGGACCAAATTCTGCCCCAGGAATGCAACAAAACTCTAAAAAAATGCAGTACCCCCCTCAAGTTACAGTAAATGGCTCTCAATCACTTTCTCCGTACCCACAAACATCTCCACAGATGATTAGAATGAATTCGCTGGGAAATATACCCATCCAAAGCCCGTTGATGGTGAATTCCAATAATATGATGAATAAAAACGGAAATAATGGAGCTACCACAATGCAAATGAATGTTAATGGCGCTAGTGGAGCCACCGGAGGCGCCAACGGGGCCAACCGCAACCTGAACGCTCTCCAGGATTACCAAATGCAACTCATGCTACTCGAAAAGCAGAACAAAAAGCGGTTAGATATCGCCAGAGACGGAGGAGCTAATGAACAAAACTCCACGTTCCTCGGCACAGGAATGTTGCCGCCACAAGGCCAACAAAACCCACAACTCGGACCTCAACAGCTCGGACCACAACACTCCCAAATCAGTCAGAAACTCTCGCCCGCAACGGCCAGCAACTCGCCTGTAATTAATAGCAAATCATCACCAAACACTATGGGTAAAAAGAAGAAGGATCCACCTGCTAAGAGAGGCCGTAAACCCAGCACGGGCAATACTTCCTCTGGAGGGAACTCAAATGTAAATACAGCAGTCACCAACACTCCCAGCCTACTCAAAAAGGAGTACAACACTCCGCTTACGCCTACGTCTGAATCAGCCAACGAATCCAAACGCAAAAATGTCTCCACCGCCGAATCCCCGAAGAAACTCACCAAAAACTCCAAAAAAGAGAAAACCATTAAAGAAGAATCTTCCAGCACTTCTACGACCAGTAATAAAAAGGTGGAGGACGATTTGCCTCCTCCTAGTATCACTTCAGCTTTCAACGAAACTATAACGGTGAACGAACAAGCATTTCCGGTGGAGATTGTCAGTAATGGTACCACGGAACCTCAAGGATTCTTTGGAACCGGAGCTCAGCCTAGCCAGGGTTCTTTGGACGATATTGATTTTGATTTCAATCAATTCTTAGACGGAAATGGTGACAGTGGGTTGAACGATGGAATTGGGGGATTTAGTTGGGGGAACGTGGATGCAATTGAGAATGGTGAGTAGAGAGAAAGGAGCTGGAGATGATTAGAGAGTTACTGAGCAGTAGAGAGTTACTGAGCAGTAGAGGAATTACCGAGCAGATATTTCTCGTAGAGTTACTAAGGAGTATTTCACTACTATTTCACTACTCAGCAGCTATTTCTTGACCCTTCCGCTACAAAACTACACAACATCTTCAAATCGTCCTTCTCAGAATCAGAATTACCACGATAATATAGAGCAGATCCTCAGTCTCAGTATCCTCGTCAATATAATCATCAAGGCTGAGAAGTAAGAGCATAATCTGTGGCCCATGAGAAGCGAGAGGTGAATCTGTGGAGCTTGATTCTGGGAGGACTCGTCAGGACCAGTCTGGTAGTTCTCAGTAACTCATCAGAGACTCATTAGAGGAGTTCTCAGTAACTCTTTGGAACTTTTGAAACTTTTGGGGCTCTTTGGTACAATTCAGTTCTGGGACATCGTAGGGCAGCATCTGCGCCCACATCTCTATGATAGACCATCTATTAAGACCGTCCAAGAATCATTGTCCAAATGAAGCATTTACTAGCGAGAACCTCTGGTAATTACAGAGAAAACTGGGATTTACCGAGAATTGCTGAGATATTGAAGAGAATTACTGAGATCTTACTGAGAATTACCTACAAATTCTAAAACTTACTTGCAACTTTAAAACTTTCTGAGATTCGCTCAGTAATTTTGTGAGAATTCAAATATCACTGAAAGAATTACTGACCAATTTATCTGAACTTCACTTCAAACTCTAATCACTAACATTTTACCTTCTACCGATTCCGACAAGATTTCGACTACGTTTCTTCAACGAATAATATTATGGGAGTCTCTGCAAATTACCCAAGACCTTTTGACCGTTACTGTCGGTTTTTGTACTAATTATTTTATGTATTATAGCAGTATTTTGGCGTAGCGTGGGAGATGTAGGGAGATAGCGAGAAATAGCGAGAAATAGCGAGAAATAGCGAGAAATAGCGAGAAATAGCGAGAAAACAGCGAAGTTACTGATCAAGTTACTGAGCGAGTTATTGAAAGTGCTATTTTCAAGCTAATGCTGACAATTTACTCAACTTGTTAGTGAGAGCTGTTTTTAGACAAGTTCGGTACCAAAGCTACCGAGTTGTTACTAAATCTGGCGATGAGCAAGTTTACTCAGTAACAATTGATCCTGACTGCTTCTGTAACTAATTTACTGACCGATTTTCAAACTAATTCTCTAAATTGCTGAGTGGAATAATAACCCCCTTTACTGAGAGAATTAATTGTACCACTAATATTCACTAAATCTCATTAAATTAAGTCTCACTAGCTCTCATTAAGTCTCGTTAATTCTCATTAACTCTCACTAACTATAACTAACTACAACTAACTACAACTAACTATAACTAACTACAACTAACTACAACTAACTATAACTAACTGTAACTAACACTCACTAAATCTAACTATCTCTCACTAACTATAACTAACTCTCACTAACTCTCACTAACTATCACTAATTTTTCGCTACTCAGAATCACTCTCATGATTACGTAATCCTCCCTCCGTATTAAATATTGTGGGTAATATCTTCTTAATATTACTGGGAAATGGTATACGATATAGTGGAGGATATAGCAGGCCAGCCTAGTGTTAATTTAGTTAGTAGAGGTAATTCTGGTCAATATTCCTGTTGCTGAATCTATCGAATTTAATGTACTGCATATAATAAATTTGTATTAGTTAGCTTATTTGCAGCTTTAATACCGAGAGAACTATGAGCGGAGTTTATTAGAGTGATAATTAACTACTGGTACCGTGATTTATTGAATAATCTCTCGTTATTCATCCCAGTAGTGGTTAGTTTCTCACTAAATAAATACTGAGCGCCGCGAAATACTCACAAATTCACAAATACTCATAAAGTCTCACTAAAATTAATGAGAGGTCGCTAAACTTAATGAGAAGTTAAAATTAACGAGAAGTAACAAATGTTAACGGGAAGTCACAAATGTTAACGGGAAGTCACAAATGTTAACGGGAAGTCACTAAAATTCACCGTAATTCACCCTAAATCACTAGAATTCACTGTAATTCGCTAGAATTGACTATATTTCATTATGTTCCATTAACTTGTATTGAATAGTTCGCTTCTCTCAGAGTTCTCCAATCAAAATTCTTCGCTAAATCTTACTCATATTTAGCGAGAGGTCACTAATATTAATGAGAACTCTTTAAAATTAACGGGGATTCACATTAAGCACTATAATTCACCGGGATAAAATACTGAGCGAACTCACTAGAGATCTAATGAGTTAGACCCAGCGAGTCCAGCGAGTCGATTGTTCATTCGTTCATTCGGTCATTCGCTACGCTCATTCACTCATTCACTCATTCACTGGTCTCGCTGTGTTTCTCCACACACTCACCAAAACACCTCCCAAAATCGTCACTAAAATTCCACTACTAACCCCCGTCGCTGGGTAAACATTCCAGCACCATTCATGAGCTCCCCAGACTACTACCCCCCAGCATACTCCCCAGCCCGTCAGGTATAACAAAAATGGTAACTGCCAACAATACCACGATAAAAACTGGTAGTGCAAACTTCTCGCAAACAACACACCCACCAAATTACTCGTAGCTAAAATCATCATTATCAACCTTGGGCCAGCGTCCTTATCCACTAAAAGGTTCCTACTAGAAATCGACGTACGAAATCCAATATCCAGAAGCAATTTTATGAACGATTTACCGACAACGTCCCTAGAAATATAGCGAGAAATCACAAACACCGCTAAAACCGCAACATTTCCCACTAACAATAACTTCGCAAATCCCGGGCTCAGGAACGTCTCCTCGCTAACAAACTTCCAATTCACCGTCCATTTATACAAGAAAGCCCGTGAGAAGTTGAATGCCTGGTTGATATAAGTCCAGCGAATATATTTAGCGTCTTCATCGTCAAACATCACTAAAAGAAACCTCCAGCCCATGAGGATTTGGACTAGCGGGATCACTGCCACTACCGCACAAAATTTGGCCAAATTCTCGCCCACTAAAAAGTACGCCACGATGAGGAACCCCGGTAAATACAATAATGCATTCATTTTGATGGAAATACCGACGGAGAAGAGATCCGCCGCCACGAGTGTAAGCCCAAAACTGGCCCCGTGACTGGTACGGTACCAGTACGACGCTTGTTGGAGAAGAACCGTCACGCCCACCATAGCTAGAGTAGTGAAACAGTCGTTAAACAACCGCAACACGTAGATGGAGAATAACCGCTTGCTACAGAGCAAGAGATAGAGAGGCCACGGCCCCACGCCCGCCATAGAATAACACACCACCACCAATAAATTAGTGAGAGCAAATAGGTAGCCAAACATAGTCTGAGCCGTGGGAATATCCTGGCCCTTGTCAGTAATCCAGTGGATCCACTGGTAAATCTGGACGTAGCCAGCGGGATACACAATGGGGCCGGTATTCCCGGTGACTAGTGAATAATCCAACTCACCATCGTTAATTAGCAGGATTTGTTGCATATA
>Ga0065707_10082563_pt1 | contig 13710 bp, 8 predicted proteins | sample SwiRhicommuniRL3_FD_59094 | JGI IMG/M metagenome (GOLD analysis project Ga0065707, IMG submission 59094) | Switchgrass rhizosphere bacterial communities from Rose Lake, Michigan, USA - RL3 v2 (version 2) | ecosystem: Host-associated > Plants > Roots > Rhizosphere > Soil | place: East Lansing, MI... | reverse complement strand
CTTGTTATTGGTGGAGGAGATTGTGGGGTTCTCAGAGAGCTTATCAAACATGTGGAGGACTCGACCGTCACTTCCGTAACCATGGTCGAAATCGACGAAAAAGTCATACAACTTTCTGCCAAGTTCTTGCCAAATATGGCTCTTTATCATAACCATCCAAAAGTCAACTTGATTATTGATGATGGATTCAAGTTCTTGAAGGAATCCACGGAAAAGTTCGATGTGATCATCACAGACTCCTCGGATCCAGAGGGTCCTGCTGAAGAGTTTTTCCAGGTCAGCTACTTCTCTTTGCTTTTAAACACATTGGCTCCAAAAGGGATAGTGATCATGCAGAGTAGTGAGAATATCTGGTTAAACATTGATTATCTTGCACAGTTACTCGACAAGGCAAGGAAGGTGTTTGCAAACGTCGCCTACTCTCAGTGTTATATGCCTTCATATACCGGTGGACAGTTGGGGTTGGTCGTAGCTACCAATGATGAGGAAAAGGATTTGCGTATTCCTTTGAGAAGCTTTGATGAAGAAAAAGAAGACAAATTATTCAAGTATTATAGTAAGGCTGTGCATATTGCATCTTTTGTGTTGCCTAAGTGGGCAGAAGGTAAATTAGGACGTAATTAGGAAGACGTATTGGACGATGTTTTCATTGAGGTCCTTTGGCTCATGATAATTACGGTGATAATGACGAAACTTAGGATTTTCCAACTGTATCTCTCCTAGTTTTGACTACTAATTGTATTATCCACTAATTTTGTCACAGATAAGGCAGTACCACTAGAAAATCGCCCTTGTTTAGCATATACACCAGTGTGAAGAGTTTCACATGAATATTTCATAGATTATACATATTAAAGTGATATAATGAGTTATCACTTATTATTTTGAATACTCTTTCTAGTTTTTGAGTTTACTAGTGATTTGATATCACTAACTAATCTTGTAAGGTTCATAAACGAGGTACTTCATAAATGGTATCTTGGATCAAAATATAATTTTGAAAAAAATGATTCCATCGAGGATCGAACTCGAGGCCTTCTCTGAGTGAAAGAGACGTCATACCGCTAGACCATAGAACCAATTTTCAATAAAAAGCCCTATATTACTTTTATTGCTACTAACAGAACTAATTGAATTTCCACGTCTATATTGAAAAATGGAAATTCCAGTATCATTAATGTCATCATTCATGTCTTAGAGCTCTCTTTCTCTTTCTCGGAAATTCCCCGGAATAAATGTCTAGTATTTACCTGGAAATGTTGTAGTGATCTTTTAACCCCCGGAACTCGCCACTTCCCGGAACTCCCGTAGTCATTCAAACTTTCGTGTACCAGTCAACAAATTTTTCTCCCACGAAAGACGTGGGAAATCAAAACAAATCAATCATTTTATCCCTTCTACACTACTACCATAACACGACCTACCAAATAACACGACCTGTTGTATCTTTGCAACCATACAAACCGTAGTAAACAACAGTACCCGTCGCTATGTCATCCACTGGAGCCGAGGACGATTACTCCTCCAACATTGATGACCAATTGCTCAGAGCCGTCAAACAAGATGGCGACAAATTAGAAGAACAGAAATCACAACAAATCAACTCAAAGGTTGAAGATAAACCTTCCATACAGCAACATGGATCCCCACAACATCAACTCGCCAATGCGAAGTACCACCAGCAGCAAGAACATCAACTTCAGCACCATCTACAACACTCTCAATTAGGGGGGCAAGGCCAGTTGGGTGAAGGACACCACTCCGAAGGACACCTCCACTACAACCAACAAGACGTTGATGAATCAGAATACAACATTCAGATTCCTGACCCCATTGTAGACTCCAAGCTGAAGATCTATCCCGTCAACGAAAACACTATCACCGCCGAAGGCAACTTGATCACCAGACCTTACCCCGAACAACTCTTCCGTAGTCGTGACGAGTTGAACGATTTCATCTCCGAATTCGCCCGTGACAATGGCTTTGGCGTTGTCATTGCTCATTCCAACAAGAAGGCTATCTACTATACCTGTGAATTGGGTGGTCGCTACAGACACAAGAAGTCCAAGAAGGAAGTTGACGAGTCTAAACATATCGATATCGGCAATGGCTACTTCCTTGATCCAAACACCAAAACAAAGAAGTTGAAGTGTCCATTTTCCATGACTGCAAGTCATAAAAAGTCCACTGGTGTGTGGACATTGAAGACTACCTGTAATGAGCACAACCATCCACAATTGGATCCTCTTTCTAACCATCCAATGTTGCGTAAGAGATCAGATGAGTTGAATTTGTTGATCCTTGATTTGTACAAGGTCGGTACTAAGCCTTCTCACATTGAATCCAAGATTAAGGAACAGTATCCAGACGTATTGATCAAACGTGAAGATATCTACAATGAAATCAGAGGCTACAAGAGAAAGCTCAAGAAGCAACTGTCACGTTTTGGAGGATTATCTCATAATCAAAACAGAATCAACCAATATAAGAAGAGAACTCAAAACGTACCAATTGCAAATGTTGCCGGATCTAAGCGCAATGTTGATGCTGCTCGTGTTGCTGCTGCTGCGGCTGCTGCTGCAGAGGCTGCTCAGGCTGCTACTAATGTTTTCCTCAATGGTGGAAACGACGACGATGGTACTCCAGATGCTCAAGTGTTGCAGTATGAAATCCAACAACAGCAGCAACAACAGCACCAGCAACAGCAAGAAGAATTCCAACGCCAATTCAATGTCGCCGCTGCTGAGGCTGCTGCTCACCATCACCAGTTGGATGATCAACACTACCAGCAATACGGGCAAGATTTGCAAGACCACGGTCTTCAGGATAACGACAGTACTGCCGCGGCTGCAATTGCTGCCGTTGCAAACGCTGCTCGTCATCACCACCATCACCATAACGACGCTTCCGAGTTATCAATTGATAACATCGATAGTAGATTGGTTGGTGAATAGTCTTTCGTTACGATTACTTTGTTTGTACCATACTTTGTTTTTATCTGTGTTCTAGTCAATGTATATTACTGTTAAGATTTGTAGCGTGCTGATTTACTTCTTGTTATAATTTGTAGCTACAGCGGTGGTGATCTTTTACTTAGATTCTCCAGTCATTTTCATCCATTTTCATCAACTTTCAGCAATTTTCACTTTTCACGATTCAAAACTAGAATAATTCACATATAAGTCACAAGTTGTTATCAATCAACTTGATGTTCTTAGAGGCTAGCGCTTGCTTGGGGTTGGGCCATATTTCTCTACGAATTTGGCTTTTGTTTCCCTCCACAATACTGAGATCTGTAGGGGATCACTGGAGGGTAAATGGAACGAAATGGTGGTATAAGCTGACCAAAGACGGGATGTGACGATAAGACTTGGTTTGACCCGTAGTCCTGATTCTAGAGACCTCAAAAGGAGTTTTCCTTTAGTATCATTGAGTATGTGGGGATTTGGTTTATTTTGAGACGTATTTGACGCAGTTCTCAAAGTGCTTAATGTGGAGTTAGGTGTAGCCCTTGTTTTCGAGGTGGGGCCATTTGTCGAACTAGAGCCTGATCTAAAGCCTGATCTATAGCCTGACAACTCTCTTTTTGCCGTTTTTCCTCTAATGACCAACTTGACAAACGACTTATTGGACAAAATATGTTTATGAATCCTCGACTTTGGAAGTCAGCTCCTAGCACTCAATATATATACCAATGTCAATTTTTTAGGTGGTTCGCTAGTTTTTCTGGTAGGAATTGTGGACAAGTTTGAGGATGAACTTGACGTGACCTCATCAAGACACCAATCGACGAGCTACCGGTATATTTGAAAGAGCTCGACGACGATAAAGGGGCCCAGCTTCTATACCTGAAAATGTCTAAGCCACTAAGTAGCATAGACGCGCATTGACTAGTCCTCTTCGTGGTCCCCACAAGCAACTTCGCTTCGCACAGTTACTTGAGTTATAGCTACATACCTTTCAATAACTCCAAAACCAAAGTCCGTTCTTCAAAAAGTTTCGCCAACTCTCCTACTTTCCGTCCTCTGATGACGGGCTTTTTGACAGGCGTGCTGGGGGGTAGATTCGGAGGTAGTGACTTGGTGCGAGAATGCGCTTTAGAATGCTCCGATGTGAAGTTATACTTTTGAGGTGGATATTGAAGGGCTAGATTGGACACGTCGGATAATTTTTTTTTGGCGGCCGTTACACTGGAAGAAGACGAGGCAAAGGTAACTGGAGAAATTGATGAATTTGATGAATTTGAGGAGTCGTTGGAGAATTCAGATGTAGAGGGTGTTTGTGAAGTAGTGAGGATAGATACTCTGGATGGAGGTTTAGAGGTCACCGAGGTTGTAGGAGCCAAGTTGGAGTTTTCACCAATAGACAGAGAGGATGTCTCTATATATGCACTATCATCAATAGTACTCACACTCTTGTCTATAGACTCTAATGTCAGATTTAAAATGTTTTCATCTGTGTTCTTTGCTTCGTCATAATCGTTTAATTTCAAGATATTTGAAGTGTTGAATGCAACTCTGTAGTTATCATCGTCCTCGAGAGTCAAGTCGTAACTCATATCATATGAATCGTCGTGACTCATTCCGTTGATTGTTTCGTCGATTGTGGAGTAGTTGGCATATATGCCCATCATTTTATCCCAATGATCCAACACGTTCTTGAAAAATCGATTGACTACCAAAATGGTGTCCTTACTCTGTGATGAAATCAATTCATGGCTCAAGCAATGGCTCAAACATTTGGATAACGATAGCGATGTGTGTTTAGTAGGAGCTTGAAGTATTTTGTGACACAAATTGCATAATTGAATGAGTAAATGGTCGTAATTTGATCGATCTTGGTCATTTTTATGGTGTCTAACCATATCCTTGAAAGTATTCTGAGTATACTTCAAATCGTCCTTGATGGGAAGCTTAATGCAATCCAACACAATTAACGGTCTTGGTAGTTCCATCAACACCTTCTTAAAGACTGTTGAAATACAATACAAATCCCAGTCGTTGATCCATATTAATTGGTTCCGATTTATGCACTGAAACAAAATGTCGGTATTGATCTTATTGCCTGGTTTGTGAAATATTAAGTCTACCTTGTCGGCATACAAATCAATGATGTTGAAAATCTGGTAGAAATGGTGGTAGAATATCACATCTGTTGTTCGGTTGATTTTGGTGTATGCATGAATTAAGGGAGTTATTCTCATGGAAAGATTAAGTTGAGGCTCTAGTTGAATGTTGTGTTTATAGATGTTTAGCGAGATCTTCAATTTGGTAATGTCCACATAATTACTTAGTTCCGATAACGTTGAGCAGTTTATTAAATTCTTGAAAGATACGTGACTTGGATCATCTTCGTCGTTAAACTTAAATTGTAAAGTCTTTAGCGTGAGATTGTAATTTGCCAAAATTTGAGTGATTGACTTGACAAACCAACTGTCATGAACTGTGATGATTTTGATCAAGTTGTTCAAATTATTCGTTTCCGCTAAAAATGTCTTGAGAAACTTGATCCCCCAGATCCAACTGATTTTATTTAGTCCACAGCTGAACATAATTAGCGTGTATGGCTTTGTGGGTACAAACTGCATCAATGTAGGGATGAATTTATCATAATCTATTTGATCTGTAGAGGGTAAGTATGACGTATCGAATATGTAGATTGGAACATTCGTTATTGGATCGAAGGTCTCCGTTTTGAAGAATATTCTGTCCATGATAAAAGAAGTTAATGCTTGAAGTGATAGTATATGTGTTTGGGGAAATAAAGGAGCCAAGGGGAAGTGTTCCGGAGAAAGTTGTTCTGGATTGTCAATATTGATCCCAGGTTTGGTTTGAAATTGAAATCTGATTCTATGTACAAGCACCTAACACTATGATTTGAATGTGCCAGTATGTAATAATATTTGGAGATGTACCTAAGTCTGGTTTATGCGTGTACTGTTATAAGTGTCTTGTTGTCAATTCTTACCAGTGAAATCACTAGATTTTGGTGAGGATTCTTTTTTAGGTAAGAAACAAACAGTCTTAGAATAAGTCGCAAAAAATACGAACTGACAAATACGAACTCACAAAATCAACTCATTTTGAAATCTTAAATTCAATCGGATCAGAAGACACAATTCGGATACGTTTGAGTCTCTGAACAATATGGATTTCCAGTATTATTGTGTGATGGTATGTTTTGTGCCAACTCATTAAACCGTATAATAAGTCGTTAACACTCTGATAAATGGTAAACCACGTAAATTATCAATATAATGAAGGACCTGTTTCGACTCGCTCTTTTGCTTATTTCACCTATCAGCCTCGATATCAGGTACATATCCACTATCTTGTTGTAGTTAGAGTACTCATATATACCATTCCTTACACCACGAAGACTATTTGCCTTGAATAACCCATCGAGGTTCGTTTAAATTGGCCGATTTGGGTAATGTAACTAGTAAGGTACATACCCCAGAATTCTCTAACATATGCAAAGATGTCTTTATCGAGGTTGTAGCTACGTCATTGTTAGTAATATTGATTGTTGTCACCTTCATCGATTTTGATGCCAAATCCATACTCCCTACCATTCGTAGAGGTAATTAGAAACAAAATATGAACAATTCAAATCCTCTAATTAATAGTAGACTTCGCCACTTCATCGCTTCATCTACTTGTTTGCTACTAGTTTGTCAGCAGGTCTTATAAATAGATATTGCTTGCATAGTTGGCGGTTTTCACGCTAGGAAGTTCTAGATTGAAAGAGGAAAGAGGTAGTTTTCAACAATAAAAGTCACTATATCAGTATCTATTTCCAGCTCATAATTACTATTGCTATTGCTATTGTTCTCTAACTCATTTATCTAAGTCAATGGAGGTATTCTATATATTATTCGTTTTTACAGCCATTTCTGAATTTGATATTTGGTATTATCACGACTATTTATATGCAGTCTTTTTTATATTGTGGCCAAAATCAAATTTGCCATCCAACGAACAGTTGAGACAAAGATACGTACAAGTAATTGATCGTGTGTCGTAGAATTTACTATAGATATTGAATCAGATTCTTGCATAAACACTCATCATGGCACCTGCAAAAGATCAAGTAAAAGATCCAGCAAATTCGGATACACAACCCACAAAGAAACAACAACCAAAGGAAGAAGAATTATCTGAAGAAGATCAACACTTGAAAGATGAATTGGAATTATTGGTTGAAAGATTGAAGGAAGCCGATCAGTCGTTGGACTTGTACGAGAAGTATTTGTCGACATTGAAAGATTTCATCAAAGATTCAACAACTTCCATGACTGCAGTTCCTAAACCATTAAAGTTCTTGAGACCACACTATCCATCATTGGCGGAATTATATGACACTTGGGTAGAGAAATATCAAGGAAAACCATTAGTGGTCAAGCTTGCTGATGTTTTGTCCGTTTTAGCTATGACGTATTCTGATGATGGTAAGAAGGATTCCTTGAAGTACAGATTGTTAGCTTTTGAAGAATCTATCACTGATTGGGGTCATGAATATATGCGTCATTTGGCATTGGAGATAGGAGAAGCATACCAAGAGAGTTTGGGTTCTGAGGATGATTCTATTAAAAAGTTGATTCAATTGTCGTTAAAGATTGTTCCGTTCTTCTTAAAACATAATGCCGAAGCCGACGCAGTAGACTTGTTGTTGGAAATAGAAAGCATTGACAAGTTACCAGAATATATCGACGAAAACACCTATGCAAGAGTGTGTCTTTACATGGTCAGTTGTGTTCCATTGTTGGCACCTCCAGATGACAGTTCATTCTTAAATACTGTGTTTTCAATATATTTGAACCACAACCAATTAACTCAGGCGTTGACGGTGGCTATTAAGTTGGATGACGAATCCTTGATAGAACAAGTATTCAAATCTACCGAAGACGTTTCTGTGCACAAGCAATTGGGTTTCATTTTATCACAACAATACAACAGTTTCAAGTATCCTGGTGACAACCAAGAAGTTCAAGAAGCTATCTCCAACACAAAATTACATGAATACTACCATTATCTTGTCAAAGAATTGAACTTGTTGGATCCAAAAGTCCCAGAAGATATTTACAAGTCCCATTTGGAAAATGCCAAATACGGCTTAGGAACCTCCGGATCAATTGATTCTGCTAAACAGAACTTGGCCGCTGCATTTGTCAATGCCTTCATTAACTTGGGTCATGGTGTTGACAAATTGGTCCAGACTGAAGAAGATAACAAATCGTGGATCTACAAAACAAAGGGTCCTGGTATGATTTCGACCACCGCCTCTTTGGGATCTCTTCACCAGTGGAATATCAACGAAGGTTTACAACACTTGGATAAATATACCTACTCATCAGAAGATGAAGTCAAGGCCGGTGCATTGTTGGGTACTGGTATTGTGTCCTCCGGTGTTCATGATGAAGTAGATGCTGCCTTGGCCTTGTTACAGGATTATGTAACGGATCCAAACAAATTAGTTCAAAGTTCTGCTATCAACGGTTTAGGAATAGCATTTGCTGGTTCTTCTAACGAAGAAGTTTTGAACTTGTTGTTGCCTTTAGTCTCAGACTTGGAAATCTCGTTGGAGATTTCTTGTTTGGCTGCTTTGGCATTGGGTCATGTATTTGTTGGTAGCTGTCATGGTGACATTACTTCAACTATTCTTCAAACCTTGTTGGAAAGAGATTTCACCCAATTGACCAATAAATTCATCAAATTCATGTCCTTGGGTTTAGGTTTATTGTACATGGGAAAAACCGAACAAGTTGAAGATGTCTTGGAAACCATTGATGCCATTGAACATCCTATCAGCAAGACATTGAAGGTCTTGGTCAATATATGTGCCTATGCTGGTACTGGTAACGTTTTACAAATCCAGTCGTTGTTACAAATATGTACTGCCAAACCTAAGGATACACTGGATGAAGAAAAGAAGTTGGAACAAAGTGAAGAGGACCAAGCAAAGGTCGAAGGAGAAGTTAAGGAAGAAGCAGATGTGGAAATGGAAGATTCTAAGGATCTGGAAGCAACTGAAGCTACTGAAACTACTGAAACTACTGAAACTGACGAAAAGGTGGAAAAGAAAGAAGAACAAGAAGCCGACGAAGAAGAAGAAGAAGCAGAGGACGAATTGTACCAAGGTATTGCCGTGTTGGGATTGGCGTGTATCGCTATGGGTGAAGAAATTGGACAAGATATGTCTTTACGTCACTTTTCTCACTTGATGCATTACGGTAACCCATTGATCCGTAGAGCCGTTCCATTAGCCATGGGTTTGGTTTCGGCTTCCAACCCTCAAATGAAGGTGTTTGACACATTATCGCGTCACTCACACGATCCTGACTTAGAAGTCGCCCAAAACTCCATCTACTCCATGGGTTTGGTTGGTGCAGGTACCAACAATGCCAGATTGGCGCAATTGTTGAGACAATTGGCCTCGTACTATATCAAGTCTCCTGACTCGTTATTCATGGTTAGAATTGCCCAGGGTATCTTACATTTGGGTAAAGGTACTTTAACATTGACACCATTTAATACTGAAAGAACTATCTTGAACAACGTCTCTTTAGCGTCGTTGTTAACCATATCGGTTGCCTTATTGGATCCTAAAGCATTCATTTTGAGTGACTCTACAACCGAAACTACCCACCAATTATTATACTACTTGACTCCAGCCATCAAACCACGTATGTTGATCACTGTTGATGAGGAACTCAACCCCATCAAAGTAAATGTCAGAGTTGGTCAAGCTGTTGATGTAGTTGGACAAGCCGGTAAGCCAAAGACTATTACCGGATGGGTGACGCAATCGACTCCAGTATTATTAAACTTTGGTGAACGTGCTGAGTTGGAAAACACCGACCAATGGACAAGTTTAAGTGGTTCCTTGGAAGGAATTGTCATTTTGAGGAAAAATCCAGATTATATGGAAGTCGATAATTAAAGATAATTGTAAACCCATGAAATAGTCTAGAAATGAGTCTATAACCAGCGAGAAAAGTCTACTTCGTCGGTAAAATCAGTGAAAAATGAAACTGATCATAATTGTGACTCTATACGTACGGATTTTGAATCAATGGTCCTGTTTATGATGACTGTTGATCTAATGATATAGATCTGTCGATTGGTGAATTTGAAATAGATGTAGTCTAGTATTAGTAGAAATTGCTTATAATAAAAGAAAAAAGATTAATGAGAGATTAGCACTACAAAGCTGCCAAGATCTACAGCCAGCGAGTCTACAAGATCCACCAGACTCCGAGGTTTCGGAGTCTTTTCGGAGTCTCAAGAACCTCGGTCTAGGTTCAATATTGTAAGTTCTATGTATTTTATGGGACAAACTTAAATTGATGAGTCAATAAAGATAAAATGAGGTCTGTGAAGGAATTAAAGTGCTTTTGTGGTTGTACGAGGAGTATTGTAGTAGGGGTGATGAATTAGGAGAGTTGATCGAAGTCTCCCTTGTGCTAGACCAGAATTTAAAGAATCATTTGAGTGCTAGGGCCCTAGTTAATAGAGCTTGTTGGTACATATTGGTGCTTATTAGAGCTTCTTGGAGGTTTTTAGAGCTTCCTAGAGTTTCTTAGATCTTCTTAGACCTCAACCAACCAAATTGAGCTGAACTTATTTCAATTAGAATAAATTTCTCTTAAGTAGAACAATTTCTTCATCATGACGTGTAATTATAGAACACACATTATTGGATCTTCGAGTCTCTGATCCATCGGGGACATCTGTTAATAAACATTCTAGATTTTGGTGGTCAATTGTTTTAGACTCCGTTAGTCAGCTCTTCATTTGCTCTCACTAGGGCTCTCACTATGGTTCTCACTCTTGGTCTAAAGATCACGAAAACTCATTCGCCTTTGTAGCCATCAACAATCCCACAATCAAACCAAACAATCCCAATACAGACCCGAAAATCTCAATGACCAAGATCTTCACAAACAAGGCCGAGTCCGCAGCATCAGATATGGCAGCAGTGGATCCAGTTATACCAACAGCGACACCACAAATCAAGTTGGAAACACCCACGGTGATCCCAGCCCAAAACAAGGAGTAGCCGGTGTATAAGTTTGACTTTGTATATAATTCATTCTGGGGAATACTGACCAATTTCGAGGAAAACACGATGGCCATAATTAACCCGTAGATAGCGACAACTTCACAGAAAATGATGGAAATCAAGTTTTTGGTGGTGATTCTGGGAGCCTTGACACCAGCTCCGATGATGGTAGAGCCGGTGATGAAGATTCCCCAGGCTGCACCGACTACGGAGAGTCCGATACAACTGGCAATTCCCATGGTGGCCCACATGTAAGGAGAAGTCTGTTCCAAAAATGCACCCACATTGAATTGTTCACCGGCATTGTTGAATAACATATAGCCTCCCACAGTTAAGAGGGCAGACACGAATAAAGTTTTAGCTACCGACATTCTGATTTGGTGTAGAGTCGATTAGTGTTATCTTGCCTTTGGTAATCTATTATCCCTCGACGCTTGGTGAAGATTTCTCGAATTAATCAATTTACAGGTTATGCGAGTGTTTACAGGTTGGGGAATACGGGAATAATTACAGATTGAAAAAGTATGCGAAAAGTACTGATTGGAAATATTACAGGTTGCAAACTTTAACTACGAGAGACGAGAGTATATATAAAGATAGAGACAGTGCAAAGTCAATGCAGACCAGTGGTTTGCTTAGTACAGTTACTTCGCCCACCGTTTCTCTGCCAACTGTTTCATTCTTCTGCTTTTGATAAATGATGATTGAAAATTTCGAGCTGAAAAGACTAATTAATATATAATATAGGCAGCCACTCCAATTCACTTAGACTTCTTTGATGTTGATATTCTCTTATAGTCTAGACTCTTTCTAACTTGACTCTCTCTAGCCTGGATTCCCTAGTCTCGAGTCTCCCTAGGCTGGACTTCTCATATATTATATACAGTACTCTAGTTTTACAGGTTACGACGTCACGTTGATTTCAAATTGCAACCTCAAAATTCTCATTTATCAATTGCAACCTCAAAATTACATTTACAAAGAACCAACACAATTATCAATGTCTAAAGATCTTCGCTGGGGAATTGTAGGTGCTGGTAACATCTCTGCACAGTTTGTTCTGGATTTGCTTGTGTTAAGACAACATCCTCAAGGACCTCATAAAATTCGCCATGTAATTGGCGGAGTTGGTGCATCCTCTAAGGAGAAGGCGGAACGATTCATCAAGGAGAAGATTGGCGGCGACGAAACAAAAGCTCACGATTACGACTCTCTAATTGCCTCTGACTTGGATGTCCTCTATGTGGGACTTCCAAACACAATGCACTTTCCATTTGTAATGAAGGCAATTGCTCTGGGAAAGAATATCTTGTGTGAAAAACCAGTGACAATCAACACCCAAGAATTGGAAAAAATCCTAGAAGCTGCAAAAAAACATAACGTCTTCTTTATGGAAGCGATGTGGACTCGGTTCATGCCGGCATTGAAGGATTTGCAACATCGTATCTATGGTGAGGAGCAGGTTATTGGTGAGGTGTCGCGGGTATGGTCGAATTTTTCATACGACATGAACGAGTTTAATCCCACTCCGCAACATCGTATTGTGAACAAGAAGTTGGGAGGCGGGTCCTTGTTGGATATCGGTATTTATCCTCTTACTTATGCTCGGATGTTTTTGGCACCATGTGAGGATCCATTGAAAGATTGGGATATTGTGTCTTCGTTGACTCTTGATAGTTTGACTGGGAACACTGACGATGAAGTTGATTTTGTTTGTAGTTCGATCATTTCCAACAAGAACAAACAGCAAGCCATCATTACCAGCTCGGTGGTGACTCCTCATGATGGTAGGCTTCTTGTTGTTGAGGGTAGTAAGGGAAAGATTTCTATTGAGAGTGACAATCCAAGTCCTGCTCACTACAAAATCGATTTTTACGATGGAAGACCGTCTGTCTTGCACGACGATATAAGCACAATGTATGGTGCATCTGGGTTCTTCTACGAGGCTGTTGAGGTTGGAGAATGCATTTTCCGGGGCCAACGCGAATCTCGAACTATGAGCTGGAACGAGAGTTTGGTGATTATTCAACTTTTGGATAAGATAAGACTCCCACGCCTCAAGTATGAGCAAGATTAGGTTCCCCTCGAACACCTCGGGTCTTATCTGCTCAACATTAGTAGTGTGGTCCTCTGTTTAGTTCGATCCCCTCTCTTTATTGATAGCAAAAGACTACTTTTCATAATCTCGGATCCGAATTACTTTTAAATGTATTTTACTGGATTGATAAGTCCCCCTCCCCCTTCCGAATACCTATTGCAGCTGGGGCAATTCTTCCGTTTTGTCGAAAATACTTCATAGTAGTGGGGAGAAATCAGTATTAGCAAAAGTACACGAAATTGCAGCCAAATATATCCGCGCTGCACTACAAAAAAACAAAGACAGAACTACCAAGACATTAAACAGAAAGACATTTTTCTGGGCACTCCGGGTGCTTACAATTAACGGAATTGCATCGGAGTATCCCGAGAATTAGATAATATGTCACATAGTGAGAGAGTGTGAGGATCAATTTGATGAGCTAAGAGTATCGAAGAATTTCTAATATCTCTATGAGGATCTTGTATGAATTGTAATAGATCGCGAAAGCCGTGCTATAATTTCCTGCTACAAACCCTTCAGCTGTGAAACCTAAAATATTTCTTCCC
>Ga0065707_10082562_pt1 | contig 13715 bp, 14 predicted proteins | sample SwiRhicommuniRL3_FD_59094 | JGI IMG/M metagenome (GOLD analysis project Ga0065707, IMG submission 59094) | Switchgrass rhizosphere bacterial communities from Rose Lake, Michigan, USA - RL3 v2 (version 2) | ecosystem: Host-associated > Plants > Roots > Rhizosphere > Soil | place: East Lansing... | reverse complement strand
GCCGCCGACTACGGCTTGCACACGGCTGCCAGCGACAAACTGCCGGTCGCCGGGGCCGGTCATGGCGAGCAAGGTGGCGAGATGAGCGCCGGCCGAGTAACCCCAGGCAGCGATGCTGTCGGGACGAATATTCTGTTTGACTGCGTTCGCTCTTAACCAGATCACAGCTTGCTGCACATCGTGGAGCTGCGCTGGAAACCTCGCGGTCGGCACGAGCCGATACGAAATGTTCATCACTACGTAACCGCGCGCCGCGGCCATTTCGCAGTATCGATCCATGTCGGTGCGAGTGCGGGCATTCCAGCCTCCGCCGTGAATCATCACGATGGCGGGAAACGGACCGCGGCCGGCGGGTGTGTAGATATCCGACGTCAGCCGCGCCGGCCAGTCTGCCGGTGTGTACACGACATCCTTGGTGACGGTGAATGCGACGGGCGTCGACTTCGTGGGTTTCGCACCCGCGGGCTGGCCCTGATGGGAAGCACACGCGGACAGCAATGCAGCACAGGCGAGAAAAATATATCGCTTCATGGACGACGAGACTTACTCAGATTTGCAGTTATCCGCGCGGACGTTGCGTCAACGTCAGCTGCGGCCATTTGCCGTAGGTCAATCCTCGCCATACCCATTCTGCCGGTCCATAACGGAAGCGTGAGAGCCACCAGCGACTGAACAGCACCTGGGTCGCGTAGGCCACGACGATCATCGCGAACACTTCGGTTGCACCGATGCGCCCCGCGAGATCGAGGCCCGGCCCGACGCCGAACATCACCACCGCGTAGAACAGGCTCTGACCGAAGTAATTCGTCAAAGCCATACGTCCGGACCACGCGAATGGAGTCAGCAGCCGCTTGCCCAATGTCGTGTGCAATCCGACGACAATGGCGCAGACATAGCCTGTCGCGAGCAACGGCACGGCGAACAGATGCAATGTCCTGCCGACGAACAGCCAATGCTCCCATCGCGACATCGGGCCGGGCTCGGCAAATGGACCGGCCGCGTAGCCGGATTGGTCATAGCCGGATTGGGCGTACAGGAAGATCAGCTGCGAAATCGCTCCGACGATCAATCCTGCCGGCAACGTCATCCACATCGTGCGCTTGAATCCGGGGAGATATGCCGCCGCGCGCTGGATCCAGCCATGCCTGCCGACCCACGCACCCAGCATGAATCGTCCCAACACATACAGCAGCCAGCCGACGATCGAAGCATTCAACAGGTAGTCCACCAGGTTGAGCCGGGCGAACTCGTGGAACAGGCCGACGTAATCTCCGGCAGCAGACAGTCCTTGCCGCACGATCACTGCGCTGTCCGAATACGGGCTCGGATAGCCATGCCAGGAATTCAGGCCGGCGAATTCTGCGAGGCTGTCCTGTGCGATGCGGCCGAACAATGCGAGCAGGATGCCGCCAACCAGCAACGTGCGTGTTTTCACTTTGCGCATCGCCAGCAGAAAGAATCCTGCGATCGCATACAGATGCAGGATGTCCCACATCCAGATGAACACGATGTGCGTGACGCCCATGAGCAACAGCACGCTCAAGCGGCGGCGATAGATACGTGCGAAATCGGCGCCGCGGGCTTCGATGCGTTCCATCTGCAGGTAGAAACCCAGGCCGAACAGGAACGCGAACAGCGTGTTGGCCTTGTCGAGAAACAGCCAGTTGATGACTGCCAGCGATACATGGTCGAGATGCGCGGTTTGCAGCGATTCCAGCTGGATGCTGGTCGACATCACTTCCGCTTCCGTCAGCCCGATCATGTTCATCAGGAACACGCCGAACAGCGCGACGCCACGCAACACATCGAGTTCGCGGACACGTTGCTCCGCGCCGATCGGTGTTGCTGCGTCGTCAGTGACGGCAGCATCGTCCTCCGGGGCGATATGGCTCGACACGCTCATGCTTTGCTCCGGGTCAACAGCCAGATTCCCGACATGACCAGCACCGTACCGACGATCATCCACGCCGTCAGCGGTTCATCGAGCAGCATCACGCTCATCAGGATGGTCGAGACCGGCCCGACCATTCCCGCTTGCGATGCTACAGCGGCGCCGACGCGCTCGACTGCGAACATCACCAGCAGCACCGGGCAGAATGTGCACACGACGGCATTGAGAACGCCCAGCCAGATCACTTGCGGCGCGACGACCATCGCCGACAGCGGCCGCAACAACAGGAACTGGGCGATGCACAGGATGCACGCAATGCCGGTCGCCGCTCCAGTCAGCCGCATCACGCCGATACGCTTCACGGCTTCGCCGCTGAACACGAGATACAACGCATAGCAAATAGCGCTGGCGAAGACCAGCGCCGCTCCGAGAATCGTGTTGTCACCACCGACGCTGGCGTCGTGACCGAACACGACGACCACGCCGAGATAGCTCACGGCCAACGCAATGCCTTGCGAGCGCGTGATCTTGCGCTTGAACAGCAACCAGCCAAGACCGACCACCACGGTTGGATTGAGATAGAGGATCAGGCGCTCGAGACTCGCGCCGATGTACTGCAAGCCGGCGAAATCCAGGAAACTTGAAAGGTAGTAACCGCAGAAGCCGAGCCCTGCCAGCATGCGCCAATCGCGGACTGTGAGCGGCGGTTTGCCGCGGCCCGACCACCACGACAATGCTGCGAATATCGGCAATGCGAACAGCATGCGGTACATGATCACGGTCACCGCATCGACGTCATATCGATACGACAGTTTGACGATGATGGCTTTGCCGGAGAATGCGATGGCGCCTACAGCGGCCATGAGCACGCCGGGCCAGACAGAACGCTCGGTGGCTGTCATGCAGGGCTTCTTGCCAACGACGTTCTCAGCAGAATCCAGCGGAACAGGTAGTAGCACAGGACGATGGCGAGGGGCCCGATCACGATCCAGCCGATGACCGCATGCACGATCGCACTCCATAGCGTCACCACCGCGTGCACCACGCCTTGCGCCAGCAAGGCCATGCCTTCGCTTATCGTCAACGGTTGCGGTTCCGCACGCACGACATGTTCACCCACGCGCACGAAAGGAATGATGAGCAGGAGTTGTACGGGCGTCATCGCGTAGTGCACGGTGTGAACCGCGACCAGGTTCAGCCGCATGACAGCGGCGGCAGCGGTGCACAGCACCGTGGTCGTTCCCATTACAGGAAAGATGCCGACGATCAGGCCGATCGCGATGCTCATGGCAAGTTTCTCCGGCGTGACTCCCTGGACCAGGAGCGCACGCAACGGAGCGACGATTCGTCGACGAAAGAACTCGCGCATGGAGCGGATGACCTGGCAGGGCCGGCTGCCCTACGCGATATTCAACCGCAATTGGGGGAAAAATTCCGCGAAATCGGCGGCGAGCGCCGCTTCGTTGGCCAGCAACGCCGGAATGCTCCGCTCCAGCTCGAACTGCCGGCGCCAGCGCTGGTTGAGCCGCATGGACAATCGGCGCAGGGACTGTTCGACGCCTTCGATGCGGCGATACTGGCCGAGCAGGTCGTGGCGAACCATCCTGTCGATGAGCAGTTGCGCCGGTTTCGGCAAGGGCAGACTGCACGCCCGTGCATCCGAATAGAACTGCGACGTGAACTCATCCAACGGTTCGGCGGAATAGACGCTCCATTGCGTCGCGAGGAAATAGTCGTAGAACACATCCATCAGCACGCCGCTGAAGCGGCGATGCTCGGGACCGAGCCGCATGCGGCTGCGGCGCACGACCGGATGAGCGTCGGTGAACGAGTCGATTGCCTTGTGCCGCTGCGCTCCAAGAACGAATCGCGGACTCATGGTGGCGAGGTCCGGACCGCGCACTACATCCGCCAGCAGGTTACCGAGCCGGAACTCGATGTCGTTGTCGGAGAGGAAGACATGCGCGAGCCAGTTCATCGGGACAAGAATGCACGCTGGCAAGCGTCGCGGCAAACCAAAGCTGGGGGGACATGCTCCTGGAGCCCAGCGAAAGGTGCGTGTCCTGAATCTTCATCTTCCCAATCTTCATCTTGAAGCGGCGGCGGCCCAAAGATGAACAACGGGGATGACCAACGGGAATGGTTGAACCATGACCAACGGGAATGGTTGAACCATGACCAACGGGAATACCGCGGGACACAGCACACTGCCGTGAGCAGTGTCCCCGGATTCCCGCATCAGGCGGCGACCGAGAGCGCCTGCGTTGCCGAACTGCTTGCCGTCGTTGAGTTCACAGCAGGACTGCTGCAACAGCGATGCAAGCATGCGTCCGATCTGCATGCCATCCTGCTCTTCTCAGCGCAACGTAGATTCGTCCGCTGTCGTGTCGGCGTCGTCCCGCAGCTCGTAATCGCCGCGTTGTAGCGCCGTAAGTATTTCCCGAGCCCGATCGAGTTCGCAGGCAGGCACCTGCACGCGCACACCGCCGATCGCATTGGAATAAAACCAGTCCATGGCCACCAGGTGTTCATCGGCAATGCTCGCGAGCAATCCTTCCGCCTCGAGCCGCGCCCGCAGGATGTGGGCTTCCCAGACTTCGGTGAATCGTTCGACGGTCACCAGGTCGCGGCCGTCGGGCAGCTGGTCCTCGTCGACTCCATCCGAGGCGCCGTCGAAGGCGGCCGCACCGAGATGTCCGGCCGTGATCTCCACGTCAGATGCTCCGCCAGATACGCGTGCCGACGAAGCCCATGAACACGATGGATGCGATCAAAGTCGTTATGCGTAGCCAGGGCGCGCGCCTGCTGCCTGCTCCGTCGATTGCCAGCAATCCAAGGGCGAGCGAACCGAATGCGTGCGTCGCGGCGGCAAGCGTATGGTGGGAATCCAGTTCGACCATCGCGAAGGCCAGCGAAGCCAGCGCCGCCAGGCTGACGAGGGCTGCACGCGAAGAATCGCTGATCGTGACCATGCTCGAGCAAGCCTCGGTGGATCGGGCGGACGGCCACGGCTCAACCGGTGCGGATTCCGGCTGGCGACAGGTCGGACAGCTAGCATGATGCCTCGCGGATCTTTCGCACGCCACCTTCCATTATTTTGCTGCTGTACTGTCGGTTGGCGCTGCGTTGCCACGTCCTTGGGATTCATAATGATCAGAGGCGAACTGTCCGGAGTACCGATGTTGCAACCAGGTGCGGCATGAACGACCTGCCGTGGATCGATGCGGCGCTGACGGCCGCCCGACCGCACGTGTTAGGCGCGTTGCTGCGCTATTTTCGCGACCTCGATACGGCGGAGGAAGCGTTTCAGGAAGCCTGCCTGCGGGCACTGAGCCGGTGGCCGATCAACGGTCCGCCGCGCGACCCGGCTGCCTGGCTCATCTTCGTCGGCAGGAATTTCACTCTCGATGAGCTGAGACGGCGCAACAAGCAGGAGGCGCTGCCCGCCGACGAGCTGCTCGCCGAGACCGAAGACGAAGCACAACCCGACCTCGCCGAGCGCCTCGACAGCTCTCACTACCGCGACGATGTACTGCGATTGCTGTTCATCTGCTGCCACCCGGACCTGCCCGCAACTCAGCAGATCGCACTGGCGCTGCGCATCGTTTCCGGACTCACGGTCGCTGAAATCGCGCGGGCATTCCTCATCACCGAAACCGCCATGGAGCAACGCATTACCCGAGCGAAGCGGCGGGTGACCGAAGCAGATGTGCCGTTCGAAACGCCCGGCGCTCCCGAACGGGCCCAGCGCCTGCACACCGTCGCTGCAATGATCTATCTGCTGTTCAATGAGGGGTATTCGGCGAGCGGCGGAGCCGTGCACGTTCGCGTGCCCCTGTGTGAGGAAGCGATCCGGCTCGCGCGCCTGTTGCTGAGCCTGTTTCCCGGCAACGCCGAGATCATGGGACTGACCGCATTGTTACTGCTGCAGCATGCACGGTCGCCGGCGCGGCTGGATGCTGACAACGCCATCATCCTGCTCGAGGACCAGGATCGCAGCCGCTGGAATCGAGGCATGATCGCCGAAGGACTGGCGCTGATGGACAAGGCGCTGCGCCATCGTGACGTCGGGCCCTACCAGATGCAGGCTGCGCTTGCCTCGGTGCATGCCCGTGCGGCCCGGCCGGAAGATACCGATTGGGCCGAGATCGATAGGCTGTACGCCGTTCTCGAAGCGTTGCAGCCTTCGCCGGTAGTAACTCTGAATCGCGCCGTCGCGATAGCGAAACTCAAGGGCCCGGCAGCGGCGCTCGACATGATCGAACCCCTGGCTGACAAGCTGCACGGCTATTTTCATTTCTTCGGCGTGAAAGGCGCGTGGCTCGCCCAACTGGGGCGCTTCGAGGAAGCGCGTGCGGCGTTCGATCGAGCGATCGCTCTTGCAAACACGGCTGCGGAGGCTTCGCACATCCGTATGCACCTGGATCGATTGCTCTCCAAGGTCCGCTAGCCCTCGCGGCGCGATCTCGTCGCTCGATTTCTTTGCCCTGGAGCTGTCGTAATCGGACCGGGCCGTTCGTCTACTAAGCAGGCACCCATCCGAGGAGGCGCCATGTTCACCGCCCCACTATCGAAGAGACTCGAGCCGCAACGCATCGCAGACAGCGCAGCGCTCACGATTGCCGGCTTCAGCGAATGCTACGCAGCGGACGCTCCGGAGAAGATACCGGCCCAGTGGGCGCGATTCGCGCCCCACATCGGCCACATTGCAGGACAGAAGGGCAATGTGACCTACGGCGTCTGTATCGGATCCGAGGACGGCAGAGGATTTCAGTACCTGGCTGGCGTGGAAGTCAGCGATGCCACCCAGGTCGGTAAGGACCTGACCGTGATCACTTTACCGCCGCGTCGCTATGCCGTGTTCTTCCACAGCGGCCACATATCCGCGTTGCACAGCTACTGCGTGCGGATCTGGTCGACTTGGGCGCAGCGCGTGGAAACCGCAAAGGCACCGTACTTCGAATGCTACGACGACAGGTTCGATCCACGCACCGGCAATGGAGGCGTCGAGATATGGATACCGCTCGCGAAGTGATTTGTCGGCGCGCCAGCTCGAACCATAGGCACCGGTACGCCGGTGCCGCGAGCTGGCTGCTGCCGGGCGCTGCGCTCGCCCTGATTCCGAAGTGTCCGATGTGCCTGGCGGCGTATATCGCGATGTTCAGCGGCGTTGCCCTGCCGTTCTCGACAGCCGCGACTCTGCGCTGGACGTTGATCGCGATCTGCGTAGGGTCGCTGGCCTACCTGGCCCTGAGGAAACTGCGGCGTTTCAATCGAGCTCGATCGCAATACCCAGTTCGGTGAGGCGGACCAGCGACGTTCGCAACGCCAGCGGCGCGGTCCGATCCGTCCGCTGCACCAGCAGGACTATGGAGCCGACCCGAGTGAGCTTCTGCAGAAACTCCTTTTTGTCCAGCAAGGGCTGCAACGCATCCAGGATGTGCACATCGTATTGAGTGGCGTCGCGCAGCCGGCTCAGTTGTTCCTTCGTCACCGGAGACATCCCCTGTACCATTCTCTCGCGCAGACCGAGCGACGGCAGGCGTGCCAGCCAGTAGGATTCGCTGTGCAACCGGCGCACTCCCGACCTGGATGAGGCCGGCCCGGCATGCACCGTGTGCTCGGGCTCGATGCCCAGCTCTTCGGTGATGTCGTCGGGATTCAGGGTGGGATGCTGGATCCGCAGGAACATTTCCACCGGAACCGATTCCTGTTTCGACGCAACCGATGACTTCATGCCACACCTGTCGATACGAGTGAGCGGACAGGCACTCTATGCCCGTGGGCCGATCCAGCACAACCATGCCAAGAAAAATTCATGTGCCTGTAGCCAGGCTGCCAAGGGTTCGGCCTTGACCGAACCGATTGAACATTCAACGGCCCTAACGGCAAGCACCCGGGCGGGTATGATCGAGGCGACCCATCATCCTGATCGAGGAGCCAGTTCATGCTGGACAAGATGAAAGATCTCGGCTCGCAAGTGGCGACCAAGGCCTCCGATGCAATGGAGGGCATCACGGTATCGGTGAAGAGCGGCGTGGAATCGCTGGCGAATACCGCCGGCACCATGACTGGCGCGCTCAACGAGAAAGCGGTGCGGGCGTCGACCGCACAGATGTGCAACATCCTTGAAATCGCGCTGGAAGAACTCAAGAGCCGCCCGCTCTCGAAACGGCGCGTAACGCTCACTGCCACCGTGAACATAGGCATCGCGGCGTTGGAAATGCAGATTCATCAGGACCCGGCGCCGGAAGGCGGTGGCGATGCTTCACCCATCGGTGTGCCGGCAGCGGTCTGATTGCTAGATTGGGCCGCGAGCATCTTGCTCTCGGCCGGCGATAATGCTATCTATGCGGTCCCCAATTCACGACGAAGTCAACGGAGGGCACCAATGAACGCATCCATCATGCACCTTCCGTCTGCTGTAACCACCCACTAGGTCCCAGGGATCGGCCCAGGGATCGACTCGGTCCTGGCGGCGCGAGAGTCGCGCCGGTTGCAGTTTCATTCAACTTCGCACGAGCGGCGCAGATTCGCGCCGAATCATCATGGCTAAGTCTTCCGAGCGCGGCGCTCAGGCGCTTCGCAGCGTCCTGGTTTTTACGTTTCGTCATTGGGCGCAACACAAACTGCTCTTAGGCACGCTCGCGCTGTCTATCTCGCTGGCAACGGCGACCGAGGTGTTCGTGCCGCTTTTTGCCGGCCGGCTCATAGACGCGGTCGCACAAGGGCCCGGAGCGCTGAATGCGGCTATCGCCGCACTCATTGCCATGGCTACCTTGGGCGTCGCGATGATCGGTTTGCGTCACCTTGCCTGGTGGTGCGTCGTTCCTTTGACGCTTGCCATCATGAGCACCGTCGCGGGCAACGCCTTCCATCGGGTGCAGCGATTCTCCACCGACTGGCATGCGAACAGTTTCGCCGGCTCCATCGTGCGCAAGATCACACGAGGCATGTGGGCGCTGGATTCGATCAACGATGTGTTGCTGCTCATGTTGCTCCCATCGCTGGTCGTGCTCGTGGGCACGATGCTGCTGCTCGGCGATCACTGGCCTGCCATGGGCGTCGTGATGGCGATTGGCGCCACGGCTTACGTGATGCTCACTGTCTCGCTGGCTACCCGCTTCATTGCGCCTGCATCGCGGCTTTCCAATGCGCAGGACACTCGTATCGGCGGCGTTCTCTCCGATGCGCTCGGCGCCAACGCAGTGGTGAAAGCGTTCGGCGCGGAAGCCCGTGAAGATGCTCGAGTCGGCCGCGTCGTAGACAAGTGGTCGCGTCGTACCTACCGCACCTGGATGCGCCATACATACAGCAGCACGTCTCAGTTGATAGTTCTGTGGGCGATTCGCCTGGCAGTGACGAGCACGGCTCTCTGGTTGTGGTGGCAGGGTCGCGCTACGCCGGGCGAGATCACCTATGTGCTCACCAGCTATTTCGTAGTCCATGGCTACCTGCGTGACATCGGCCAGCACGTGCATCACCTGCAGCGGGCGGTCAACGAAATGGAGGAGCTGGTGCGCCTGTACGATCAGCCGTTCGGCGTCGGCGACGCTCCCGATGCGAAGCCGCTGCACATAGACAAAGGCGAAGTGCGTTTCGAGCATGTGACCTTTCGCTATCCCGCACGCTCCGCGGCGCTGTTCAAGGACCTGTGCCTGCGCATCGCTCCGGGTGAGCGAGTGGGACTGGTCGGCCATTCCGGCTCGGGCAAGACGACGTTCGTGAAGCTGATTCAACGGCTCTACGATGTGAACGAAGGCCGCGTGCTGATCGACGGCCAGAATGTGTCGCACGCGACGCAGGCTTCGTTGCGCTCGCAGATCGCGATCGTGCAACAGGAACCCATCCTGTTCCATCGCAGTCTCGCCGAGAACATCGCCTATGCCCGGCCCGACGCCACGCTAGCTCAAGTCGAACGGGCAGCACGGCTTGCAAATGCACATGAGTTCATCGTGCGCTTGCCGCGTGGCTATCAGACGTTGGTAGGCGAGCGTGGAGTGAAGCTATCCGGCGGCGAACGTCAACGCGTCGCGTTGGCGCGTGCATTTCTCGCCGACGCGCCGATCCTGATCCTGGATGAAGCCACCTCGAGCCTCGATTCGGAGTCCGAGGCGCTGATCCAACAGGCGATGGACCGGCTCATGTCGGGCAGGACCTCGATCATCATTGCTCACCGGCTTTCCACGGTGCGCACGATGGATCGCATCCTGGTGTTCGATCGCGGCCGGATCGTCGAAGAGGGCAGTCACGACGCACTCCTGCGCCGGCCGCACGGCCTGTACCGTAGATTGTTCGACCGGCAATCGGGGACGATCGGCCTGGAGACAGCGCCGGTGTTGTCGATGGACTGAGGAAGGCTTACGGCTCTCCCTTCAGCGGCCCGAAGCCCTTCGGGGGCTCGCGATGTTTGGTGGCGCTGGCGTACGCCGACGCGATCTTGAACAGAGTGGGCTCGCCGAAGGGCCGCGCGAGGAAGTCGATGCCGACCGGAAGTTTCGCTGCGATCGGACCGACGAGGCGCGAAGGTTCGGGCGGCGTACCGTCGCCTCCTACGCCACTCGCGCCGACAGGTACGCTGGCGCTCGGGTCGCGAACCCGATCGTAGACTTTGGTCGTGAAGCCGGCGGGCACGGTGATCGCGGGGAAGCCTTGGGCGCCAAGCAATGTCCATCCCAGCGGCGAACGTCCATTGACGGTCGGTTCCTGCGGAGCATCCAGCTTGCTCGGCGGGACGTTGGTCATCGGGTAGGTGATCGCGTCCAGCTGCTGCTCTTCCATGCACTGGAGCATCATCTGCTGGACCGCGAAGCGGCGCTGCAGCCGCTCCGACGTGTTCAGTTCCATGGCCTTCTCCGAATTCTCGCGCGTCTTTTTCCGATCCGGGAAATGCGGATCGTTGTAGAACGTCGCCTTGTCGATCAGGTCGAGATGGCTCTTGATGTTGGCGTCGCCGCGCTCGCGCAGATAGACATTCATCATGTACTTGTCTTCGCCGATGGCTCGAGTGCGCTCCAAGTCACGGAGGTTCACGCCGTCCGGAACGAGCGTGGGATTCATATCCATGTCGACTAGCGTAGCGATGTGGTCCGTCGTCGGCTTGCCGCTGCCATCGACCGGGAACTTATCCGGGAAGCGCCTGGTGAACAGGCGATTGTCGAGAGCGGGCGCGTACTTCTTCAGGCATGACGTGAACAGCGCACCGCCCGGACCGGGATCGACAACGGTCGCTCCGAGCTTGCGCAGTTCGCCCACTTCGCGCTCGATGATGTCGATGGTTTCCGAATCGGCTGCCGTGAACAGCTTTTTGTCCATGTATTCGCGCACCACACCGATGCGAACGCCGTCGAGCCGCTGCGCCGTTGCGTACGTTGGATAAGGCTGCGGCGGCTTGCGGCCGATGCCGAACACCGTGAGTGGATCCTTGGGATCGTAGCCGGCATAGACATCGAAGATTTTCGCCGCGTCCTCGACATTCCGGCAGATGGGCCCGGTGCGAGTATTCAATCCCGCGCCGATCATTCCGTCGCGGCTCACCAGTTCCTGTGTCGGTGAAATGCCAACGGTATTGTTGGCGGTCGCCGGCCAGCGAATGGACGGTCCGGTTTCTTCGGCGATTGCGCACGTGACCAGGTTCGCTGCGACGCTGGTTGCCGAGCCGGCACTCGACATGCCCGGCACGCGCTCGGTGTCGTATGGGTTGCAGAAGGTGCCACCGAAGGAACTGCGCGAGCCGTTCGATGCATACTCGGCGAGATTCGATTTAGCGAGAATGATGGCGCCGGCATCGCGCAAGCGCTTCACGAACGTAGCATCGTCCGGCGGTCGATCGTTCGCGTAATGAGCATCCGCACCTGACGTCGTGCGCATGTCGAACGTGTCGTACTGATCCTTGAACGACATGACGACACCCTGCAGCGGACCGACCAGCTTGCCGGTGCGGGCGAACTCGCGATCCTGCGCGATCGCTACTTCGAGTGCGTCCGGCATGTGCGGATCGTTGTCGACCAGGTCCGTCATGCTGCGCGCCTTGCGATCGTCGAAGCCGAGCTTCTTACGGGTCGCGGGACGCAGATTCAACGTCGAGAGTGCGTTGAGCTGTCCGGCATTCGCGATGGTCTGGATCGGGCCCAGCAATCCCTGCGGCTGTTTGACGCAGGTGCCGTTGTAAGCCTTGATGCGGGCGAGGTACAGCCTCACGAGTTGCTCCGTCGTGAGCTGCTTGCCCAGGATCGCGGACTGGATATCCGCGATGGTGGCCTCTTCGAGATGGAACTTGGACGCGGACGGATCGGAGGCGGCACGAACCCGTGGCATGGCGATCAGAACGACGCAGGCCATCGCGACCAGCAGCAGCGGCTGTTTCATAGTTGTGAACCGGAAAGTGCGAGCAGAATTTCCCCGCACTTAAGACGCAGAAACTGCGCCGGCCCCTACGAAGCCGCGCTCACTTGCGATCGGCGGCGAGCGTTTCGCGCTGGATCGCCTGGCCATGCAGGATCACCTTGTCGATGAGACTCCACGCACGGATCGACTCCAGCGGATTGGCCGTCAACAACAGCAGGTTGCCGGCTTTGCCCACTTCGATGCTGCCGTACTCCTTGTCGAGCCGGAACTGGCGGGCATTGTTGATCGTGGCCGCCTGCAGGATTGCCGCCAGCGACACACCTGACTGCGCCATCGCCCGCATTTCACGATAAGTGTCGTAGCCAGGCTGGTTGCCATAGGTGGGCGCCGACGGCGTATCGCTGCCGAGCAGCAGCGGATAGCCGGCATCGAACATCTGCTTGACCACGTGCATGCCCTGCGCACCGGCACGAATCTGGCTCACCATGATTTTCTCGTCGGGCGCGCCGTCGTACGCCTTCTTCATCTCATTCTTGAACCATTGCCCGGCCGCGGAGCGATACCAGGTGAGCACGTTTGCGGGAACGACTTTCGCGTACATCGGATCGAGCAGCGTGTCGTGACGAAACAGGTCGGCGGTTCCGTACATCACCCGCAGCGTCGGCTGAAATCCGATGTGCCGTTCACGAACGCTACGCAGATGCTCGACTATCGGCTGCGGCAATCCAGTCTTCGCCGACAGCCCATCCCAATTCCACAGGCCGTGAGCGATGATATCGACGCCGCCCGCCACTGCCATGCGTTGCATGCCCAGTGCATTCGCGTGAGCCATCACCAACAGTCCCTTCTGATGCGCAGCCGTGACTACCTGCTTGAGCGTAGCCGCGCTGAGCAGCGGCCATTCCGTGCTATCGCCGAATCCATCTTCGACGAACACTTTGACGCAGCGGGCGTCGCTCTTTGCGATGCGTGCAACGACTGCTTCCGGCGTGTGCTCCGCTGCCGATTCACCGGCGGGTAGCGGATGCTGGGCCGCGTTCGCGGGTTCGTAGATCCAGTCCGGCATGATGCGATAGCGAATGCCCTTGTCCGCGAAGACGCTGGGATAGCCGTCCAGCACCGGCGCGGCGCCACACCGATACAGGTCGGGATGTTGGGGTTGCGCTTCGAAAGTGGCGATGCCTTCCGATGAGTTGCTGGGATCGAGGAGCTGCGTGACGCCGAAATATAGATAGCTGCGAGGCTGCTGTTCGAGAAATTCGGCGCGCAGCGCGGCGAGTTCGATATCGTCGGTGACGGGAGGGATGCCGGGCGCGTCGCTGACATGGACGTGCGAGTCCATCAATCCCGGCGTCAGGAATTTTCCCTTCGCGTTGACGCGAATGGCCTGGGCCGCCGCTTTGATGGGCTTGTCGCTGATCGTTGCTATGCGGCCGTCGCGGACCAGGACATTGCGCACGCCGACTATTTTCGCTGG
>Ga0065707_10082560_pt1 | contig 13730 bp, 21 predicted proteins | sample SwiRhicommuniRL3_FD_59094 | JGI IMG/M metagenome (GOLD analysis project Ga0065707, IMG submission 59094) | Switchgrass rhizosphere bacterial communities from Rose Lake, Michigan, USA - RL3 v2 (version 2) | ecosystem: Host-associated > Plants > Roots > Rhizosphere > Soil | place: East Lansing... | reverse complement strand
GAGGCGTCACCCGGCCCGCGTTGTCGAACGTCGCCTACGGGCGGCGGAAGTTGTCGGCGGCAACCGAGGCCCGCGTCATCGCCGCGATTGAGGAAGAGGAGCGCCGCATCGAGGCCGAGCAGGCGACGAGAGAACGCATCGCCACGCTCGCGCAAATCGGACTTCAACATCTAGGAGGAATCAATCCTTGAGATTGAACACGCTGACACCATTCGGCCGGAAGTACGTCGAGGCGAAGGCCGCGAAGATTGAGGCCGACGCAAAGACCAAGGACGCCGAGAGCAAGTTAGAGGCGTTCGGGAAAGAGAACTACAACGCGGCCAACTTCAAGGACCTGGCGCAGTTCTACGCCACGAATCGGGAGCAATTCGACGCCGACCTCAAGGTGCTGGGGCTGGACAAGGCTTCGCTTCAAAAGTCGATAGCAGATCAATCCGCGTTCGAGCCCATCGAGGCCGAGCACAAGCAGCGCATGAGCGCGGCTGGGGAGATCATCTCCCACTATCACGCCCAGCCGTTGAACCTGCTTCCTCAGTCCGAGGCCGTCACCCGCGCTCTGGAGATGGCCGAAGATGTTTCGCTCTACGGCGCGAACCCCCACGAGGCGGCTTCGATGGGGCTCTCCGATGTCATTCCGGTCGAGGACAAGGTTCGTCAGGAGCTTGCACTTCAGGGGGCAGGGAGAGTGCTCGATCCCAACGAGCAGTACCGCGCCAGGCGTGCAGCCGAAGCCCAGATGACGGCGGGCGAGTCGGACACATGGCTCCGCGCGAATGTTCCCGAGCCCGGTCAGGCGGTGACCACGATCATCGGCCCGGATGGTCACGCCGTCGAAGTGGACCATGACCTTGAGCGGGAACTTTCGAGAATGCGCGGCGAGATTGCCGCGAAGTAACGACCGCAACCGCGCCCACGGCGCACGGAGTAGCCCAATGACACGACACGTTGACCTCGACAAGACGGCAGACCTCGACCCCTCTTCCGATCAGGTGACACAGCGGGGACACCGCACGTCCGAGACGGACGGCGGGTACATCGTCAATGTTCCCGTGCCGGAGGACCGGACCATCGGCAGCCGTGGCGAAGGTGGGCCAGGTAGCTCGACGCCTGGCAATCGCAAGTAGGCACACAGGCCCCCGGCAAGGGAGGCCCGCATCAATCAGGAGGGGGAATCAGATGGCAGGGACACAGTACGACGAACGGATTCCAGTGGCAAGGCTTAACGAAATGCTATTCGTGATTTCCAAGGAAATCGAGCGATTGACGAATCAGGCGTTCGAGATCACCGCGCTCATTCAGGAGTACGAGAACGAGGGGCGGGCGGCGTGAGCGCGCGCTCCCTTGAGAGGGTGAAGGCCGACGCGCTGCGCGTGCTTCTACCGCTGCGCTCTACATACAGCGCGGAGATGCTGGCGCGCGCGGTGGATCACATTCTGCTGCACGATCCGGGGCAAGGAAGGTGCGCCGTCAGTCTCAAGGGCCTGTCGGACGAGATGCGAGCCTGCGTCTGCATCTGCGCGGCTTTCCTTCAAGCCGACATGAACCGGAAGGCGGGCACCGATAACCCGGTGGTCCTTATGCGGGCGGGAAACGACGCGCCATGAACGAACAACCGCAGATCCCCGAGGCACTAGAACACGTTGCCGTTCTCCTCGCCGTGGAGCGTGAGCGTCCGATGCTTGGGGCGATCTTGGACCGGGCGGAGTCCATCTCGGTTCGTGGCGGGGAGCTTCTCGTCCGGTTCTCCTCCGTCAATGGTGGAATACGCCGCGCCTTCGACGGTCACGAGAACCACCGCACCGTCGAAGAGATCGCGTCCCGAGTGTTAGGTCGCCACGTTCAAGTTACTTCAGAGTCGGGCGGCATCGAGCTTGACTCGCCGTGGGCGCGGCTGCGCGAGCTTGGATTCGAGATGAAGCCGTGAGCGGCCATGTTTCCACCATCGAGGACGGTCTCCGCGCGCTCGTGGTACCGGGGACCGTCTTCGAGGTTCGCGCGCTCAAGGTGCAACGGAACGGCAACGGATACGCGGCAACGTGGTCAGGGTACTTCGACAACCCCGACGCGGCAGCGCGAGGCATCGCGGACCTCGACGGTCGAGCGGTCGGGGTTTACTGCACGCTCAACCCGACGAAGCCGGAGCTTCTTTCCCGCGCGTCGAATCGGATTCGCGAGGTACGGAAAGACGATCCGACGACGACGGACGCGGACATTACCAGGCGGACCCGGCTCCTCGTGGACATTGACCCGATTCGGCCGGCGGGAATCTCCGCGACCGACGCGGAGCATCGGCTCGCTCGTGACCGGGCCGAAGCGATACGAGGCGAGCTCGAGAAGATGGGCGCTCCCGATCCCCTGCTAGTGGACAGCGGCAACGGGGCGCAGCTCGTGTACGGAATCGACCTCCCGGCCGATGACGGCGGGCTCGTGAGGCGTGTCCTGGCCGGGCTCGCCTTCCGGTTCGATGACGACGCGGCCAAGGTGGACACCGGGAACTACAACCCGTCGCGCATCGTCAAGGTGGCCGGGACGCTCACGCGCAAAGGTGACGACACGGTAGAACGTCCCCATCGGCGCGCGGCGCTTCTCTCGCACCCGTTCGACCTCGGCACGGTTCCGAAGTCGATCCTTGAGGCCGTCGCCGCGTGGGCTCCCGCACCGCAGACGGCACGGCCTGGTACGCCTCGCACCGGGGACGCTCTCGACCTGGCGGGATGGCTCGACCGGCACGGCATCGAAGGAAGGAAACCCCGAGGCTGGCGCGGTGGCGTCATCTTCGACATTCCGTGCCCGCTCTCGCCGGATCACGGGTTCGACGCATGGGTGGGGCAGGACGGGGCCGGGATGCTCTCGGCCGCGTGCTTCCATGCGACGTGCTCGCTCAAGACGTGGCGCGAGCTTCGCGACCACTACGAACCGCGACGGCTCTCCGCCGTGCCTGCCATGACACCGAAGGCGGATGCACCCGAGGAGCCGGAGTATCTTCGCGAGGAGCTCGGCGGGTCGGAAGAGGAAGGCCCGGCTATCGAAGCGAGCGAGCCCGAGACGCAGGCCGAGGCGGAGATCGAAGACGACGACGTAACCCCGGCTCTCCCCGAGGTGCTATGGCGCTCCGGCTACAAAGAGTTTCGCGCAGCATGGGGACACACGACCGAGAGCCCCGACGCTTTCCTATGGTCCGCATTCTTCGCCGCTACCGGAGCGGTCCTCGGGCGCGGACCATTCGTCTACTGTTCCGAGGACATTCACCCGAACGTCTACGTCGCAAACCTTGGCCGGTCAGGCGCGGCACGCAAGAGCACCGGGCAAGCAAAGGCCGGGCGGCTACTTGCGAAAGTGAATGACGGCATTCTCGTCCTACGCGGTATCGGAAGCTCCGAGGGTCTCATTGACCGACTGGCAGGAGAGCCCGGACGAACGCCCGGCGTGCTCGTGGACCTTGGCGAGCTCTCGACGCTGCTACGGAAAGGGAAGCAAGAGGCGACAAGCGGCCTCGCTCCACTTCTCTGCACGCTCTACGATTGCCCTCCGAGTGTGAGCCTCCCGAATCGCAAGAATCCCGTAGAGGCGAAAGACCCGTTCCTCTGCATGATCGGGAGCACTACGCCCGACTGGCTCCGAGCAGACCTCACCGTTGACGACGTAAGGGGCGGCCTCGCGGGGCGGTTCTGCTACTTCGTAGGAACACCGAAGGCCCCAATCCCCATTCCGCCGCGACCCGACGCGAGGGCGCTCTCGGAAGCCGAGCGCATCCTCAGCGAGGCCAGCGACCGAAGCGGGCTGGCAAGCGAGCGTGTGGCGGACCACGATGCGGCCGCCTTGCACTCGGCCTGGTACATCGCTGAGAAGGCCCGCGTCTACCCGACAGCGATCCTCGATACCCTTGCACAACGTCTACACGTCTTCGCGTGGAAAGCGGCGCTTACGTTCTCCATGCTCGAAGGGACGGACACGATCACCGGGGAGCAGATGGCGGCCGCCCTGGCGTTTGCCGACTACCAGCGGGCGACTCAGGCGGCCGTGTTCCACGGCTTCGGACAATCCGAGGCGGCACGATGCGCCGAGCGCATCCTCGCGGCGCTCTCGAAACACGGTCCACTGGCCGGTTGGGAACTAGCGCAACGTGTCCGGCACGTGGACCCCGAAATCCTTGCCCGAGCGATCCGAAACCTTGCCCAAAGTAGACGCATCGAGGAGCGCCAAGAGGGTCGAAAGCGGGTTTTCGCGGCTCTTGGCCGGGCAAGCGGCAAGGTTCCCGGCAAGGTTTCGGGCAAGGGTTCTATCCAATGAAAAGAGTAGAGAGAAGAGAGAAAGAGAGAGTGAGAGAGAGAAGCCTTGCCGACTTGCCAGGCGGAAGTGGGAGCGCATCGGAAGAGGCTGTTTCTCTCACACCCCCAGGGCAAGGGGCAAGGTTGGCAAGGTTCTATGAAAACCAATGATCCGACGGGCGGTGAGGAGGCCGTGACGATGGGTCAGTCGGATAGCGCCCGCGAGAGTCCGGCTCTGACCCCGAAGCAGACGCTCCTCGTCGAGAGCTTCGTGGCCAACCCGGCGGCGCCGACCAAGGTTCACGGTCAAAACGCCAGGTACGCCGAAAGCACGGTCAGAAACCCGAAGGCGAACGGCCTCGTTCCGCGCGATCTACTCCCCCGGTACATCGCAGCCCAAGGTGAGGGCGCCGAAACGCTGGCCGATCTCCAGCCCCTAGCCGTGCAGACGCTCAAGGAGGTCATGCAGGATAAGGAGCAGCCTGGCAGCGTCCGCTCGTCGGCGGCGGGAGGGACGTTGAAGCTCATCAATGAGACAGACCCCCCCCAAAGAACCGGCGACGGTGGGGCATGGCAGTACAGGCTCTACAAAGCCCTACGACGCGGCTTCTTACAAGGGATCAAGTCTTGTGCTGTCCACGGTCCTGACGGCGCGATGGAGAGCTACCAGGCCGTCTCAGAGCGTCACGCCGTCGATTACCCCCGTCCGCTCGTCATGGTGACGAAGCTGGAGCCGTCCTACACGCCATCGAAGGCCGCGATGCGTGAGAAGCGCGAGGACTGACGTGTCAACGCCAGAGCAGCGCGGCGAGCGAACACGAGCGGGTTCCGAATGGATGGCGCCAGGAAGGGCCAGGGTTCTCCGGGCCAAGCTCCGCCAAGCGGCAGCGATGCTCAAGACGGCTGGCGAGACGATCACCGCGCAGGAGCGAATCATCGCCAGGCAAGAGCAGACGATCGCCGAGCTACGGACGGAGCGTCTGTCCTGGTACTCGCCAGTGGTGGAAGCATGAGCAACCTTATCGTGAACCCGTATACCGGCGAAGGATGCGAGGAAAAGCAGCGTCCCCCCGCTACAGAGCGCCAGTCTAGTGAGCAGGTGCTCCCCGTTCCCGAGCTTCCCGGCCCGATGTTCGAGGCGTTCGAGCAGGGCAACGCCCACGCCCGCGCGTGGATCGCCAAGCTCGACGCAGACGAGCGGGCGACGATCCCCCCAACCGTTGCGCTGTCACCGCCACCGAGCGCGGCCTCGACTCGACGTGCAGCTACGAGGCTCGCTGCGCTGCGCTACGCGGCCAGGCCGCGGCGGTGAGCAGCCGAGCAGGGGTACCGGCCAGTACGGGTGGGCTCCCTCAACGCGCCAAGACGACGATCTATTCCACCCATCTCGCACACCATGTCGAATCCGATTCTTTGTCTACTCGTCGTCTCTCTCCTCTCCAAAAAAATCTACTCGACCTCGCGTCCGCATCGTCTGGCCCGGTGAAGCATGTAGTCGCTTTGCAAACTTTGTTCGGGCTACAGACGGTCATCGGCAAGCGTGGCGGTCGTGTTCTCGACTGGACCGACGCCAGGGTGCGGACGGCTCGAACGACGTTGCATCGTGCTCTCGAACGGTTGGCCCGCCGCGGCCTGATTCAGTTCTGCGGCGCTCACAGCTACCGCCTCACCGAAAGGAACAACCCGTGACGATGATTTGCGGTAACGCGAACCCCGAACCTGTCGCGCCTCTTCCCATCGATCACTGGATCACCCGGCTCGAAGAACTTCGTGCTCGTGTCGCCGGTACCGCCGCGGCGCTGAACGCCGACGACGTCACAATGCCCGGCACGAGCGGATGGGCCGTCGGGGTGCCGACCTTGGCATCGTTCACGGCCGCCCTTGTCACGGCGAAAGCTGATTTCGAGTCCGCCCACGAAAAGGCGCTTGCCGCGGAGGTGGCGTTGCTGGGCGTGGCATCGTGGTCGCGGGAGCGCACGGAGCGCACGGTTGCGGCCACACGCGAAGCCTTGATCGCTGGGGCCGCCCCCCCGCCGGATGAGACCTCGCCTCTCGTCGCGGGCACCGTCGCGAGCTACCTCTCTGAGCAGAAGGCAGAGAGCGCCTTGCGGTTCGCAGCGGTCGAGGAAGCGGGCCGGGCCTACGTTCAGGCGGCGCAGCGTGCGCGGGAGAGCAGGGCGCTTCTCATAGCCGCGAAGCTGCGTCCCATCGTCGAGGGATACCAACCGACGATTGACGCCTTGCGCGAGGCCGAAGCCGCGTCCGGCACGTCGCTCGATCCCGCGGCGGTGATCGCTGAATTTGAAAGGGAGGGGTTCCTACCATGAACTACACCCAGTTACGCATTTCGTTAGGACTGACCGAGGAGCAGGCGGCGCGGCTCGTCAACGCGGCGGCATTCGAGCGCGGGGTAGCTGCGCTGTCCGCATCAATCGAGAAGGGGCTAACGTTCGGCTCTCTCACCGAAGCCCTGGCGCGGCGTGACCCGCTGATTCTCCCCAACATCAACGATGCTCTGTTGGACGACGGCAACCCCGTCGAGGAGGGATTGTCCGATGCCCGAGCTTGACCCGAGGTTAGCTGACCGCTCGAATGAGGAGCTAGAAGCTCTCTTGGAAACGGCGCAGCCGGACGGCACCATCACGATGCCGACTCCCGAGCTCGTCCCCGAGGCCGGCCCCGTCGAGGCGGAAGCTCCGGTTGAGGAAGTCGCTGCACCGGAAGAGGCGGCACCCGTCGAGCAGCCGGAGGAGCAGGCGGCACCCGAGCCCGAGCCCAACGTCGAGGATGAGACATGGCGAAAGAGGTATGAGAAGGCGCAAGCCCACGCGGCGCGGCTCGCCGGAAAACTCGGATACGCCGAACAACGATTGAAGGCGATGAGCGGCCAGGCCCCCGCTGATTCAGTTCCCGCCGATGACACTTCGGACGCGATGTATGGCGACGGCGATGCTTCGGTGCTCGCGATACAGCTAGAGGAGCTTCGGCTCGCTCGCGAAGAGGATCAGCGACGGCTCGCGCTGCTAGAGGATCAGACGGACGCCAGGCTCCGCGCGCAGGCTGACGCGCGTGCGGCCGAGCGTGCGCGTCAACTCTTCGTTGCCGTGGACGACGACGTAAAAAACGAAGTGTTACAGGCGCACGCCGACGAGATTCGAGAGATCGAGCAAGTGTCCGACCCCGAGCGGCGCGGGGCTCTTGCTATGGAGATCGTCCACCGGATGTCATCCGAGGCAAACATCTTTCAGAGCAACCGCAACGCCGAGCGGGCGCAGGTGCAGAGAACCGCCGCGACCGCCGACCTGGCGCGAGCGAAGAAAGCGCAAGCTCCGTCCGGCTCCGGTGGTGTGCCGTCGCCACCACCGGCACCGAAGTCCTACGCCGACATGAGCGTCAGCGAAGCCGATGCCTGGCTCAAAGAAAACGTGAGGTAAGCAGATGGTACGCGAAGGAAGGGTGTTTCGATCAAACGGCGGTGTCCCCGGTTTCGGTGGATCGGGTTACATCGTGAGTGTTCTTGAAGTCGGCGGGATGGTCCATACGGGATCTGCGGGCTCCGTGATCCGCGTCCATCTCGGCCACGGATTCGCGGCGAACGACAAGCTCTGCAAGAGCGATGGAAGCTCATACAGCGGGTCGGATTACGTTCACAGCATCGCCACGTTCGCGACTTATGCCGAGCTAACGATGGGCGGGAGCTACTCCATGTCGGCGGACGAGCTTGTCGTCAATCTCGGTCCGGACAGCGGCATCAGCGCGCCGAATTACGACGGGAACGGCCTGACGATCTACGCCGATTCCGGGCTCACCACGACGGCGGTCAATGCTGCGGTGACGACCGACGCCACCGGCCGATACCGCTACTGGCACGCTGGCGTTGCGCGATGGGAAGTCGCGCATGCGGGCACGTTCTTTGTCCTCTACACGGACACCGACACCGGGGGCGTAGACGGTCCTGCAAGCTCGACGGATAACGCCGTCGTCCGATTCGACGGCACGGACGGGAACACGCTGCAAAACTCCACGGTGATCGTCACGGACGCGGGGGCCCTGTCCGGCGTGACGTCGCTGGCGATGGGCGGGGCTCTTTCGGGCGCGACCACGGTCAACGCGAGCGGAACGGCGACAGTCGGCGCAGTATCGACGGCTGGCGCGGTGACGGCTGCGAGCCTCGCATTATCTGGGGCGATCACCGGGGCGACGGATGTCACAGCGAGCGGGACTGTTGCCGCGACGACGGCGGTCACAGGCCCCAACGTGACGAGCGGCACGAATCCAGGTCACACGCACGAGGGAACGCTCGCGGTATCGCTCCCGGCGTCGGGAACGGGTGTTGTCGCCGGGGTGTATTACGAGAATCGCGGGGCTACGACGATGACGTTTCTATCGGCGCGGCTTGTATGCGGTACGGCTCCCTCGGGTTCCGCGCTCGACGTCGATTGTCTGCGCGTCACGTCGAGCTACACGGACCCCGGCGCCTCCGGCTCCACGATCTTTTCCGCGCGGCCGACTGTCGCGGCGGCGGGCAAGGTCGGGACGGAGACGACCTCGTTTGCTATCTCGACGCTGGCGCAGGGGGAGGCGCTCTATTGGAGCGTCACCGCGTTGAACGCAGCCGACAACATCGTCATGTATCTGCGCTACAGGAAGGCGTGACATGCCGCGCAAGGTCGTCGCTCCCACGGATCAAACCACGTCGGCGTCCACGTCCTCGACAACCCCGGTCAATGACACCGCACAGGCCGACCCCGTGACCGGGAGCAAGGTTGGGGTATCTCTCAGCGTGACCGCGTTCTACGAAAGCGCCGCGGACCCGCCGTCCGGCGCCTACGCGCGAACGTACTACACCGTGAACGGATCAGACTTCGTAATCATCCGCTCGATCCTGCTTCCTGCTAACACGGGGACGTACACGAACGTCGAGAACCTAGGGACGATTGACACGACGAACCTTGCCGTGCGAGCCGAGGCGAAGGGCGATGGCGTCAACCCGAGCACGTGTTCTATTTCGGCGTGGTCGGTCAGCGTCGTCGCGCCGGGGGCGATGATCGAAGGGTAACGCCGTGTGACCCTTTCTTGCGCCGGTGAGGCGTCAGCAACGGTGGCAGTACGATTCCATGTCCGTTTTCGGAGGGTTCACCCGATGAGCGGCAGCAGCTACGGCATGGCGACGACGGCGCTTCTCCGGCTGGCGGAACGGGCGGACACGTTCAGCCTCACCTCCGCGACGGTGGCCGTTCTCGGCCGCGACGGCAATCAGGCCGAGCGCAACCGGGTCGCCAGCCTTGCGTGGAAGCTGGTAGATCAGGGCAAGCTCCTCAAGGTGGGGCGGGGCCGCTACAAGTCGGCCATAGAGAAGCCTCCCCCGATTGACGTGCTAGGCGTCGCCGCGCCACGACCGATGGGGCCTGCGGCCGTCCGCGACGACCTCAATCAGTTGCGGCGGGCGGCAACCGTGTTCTTTCAATTCCTAGATGAGAAAATCTCCGAAGCTCACCGGGCCAACGGCAGCGCCAACGCCAGCGCACCCCCAGCCGAGGTAGACCGGCCCACGAGCTTCCCGATGCGGTTCTACGCCTCGACGCAGACGGTCACGGTCAGGCGGCAGCGGCAGCCGTAAACAGGCCCCGGAATGGGGGCTTGACAACGCGGTCTAATTGCGTATACCCTGACCTTGGAGGTAGAACATGACCAAAGGAAACAAGCCCGGGCGCGTGGCGATGAAGCCGGAGCGACTACGGGGACGCATCATCGGAGTCAAGGTCAACCCAGCGGAACATAAGAAGCTCACCAAAGCGGCCGGTCCGTACCCCGTGGCGGCATGGGCGCGGACCGTCCTATTGACGGCGGCAACGGAAGACCCGTTCTCGTTCAAGTCGCGCCCTCTAGAGGGTCGTTCCATCAAGGAATTGGAAGCCATCATGAAGGACTTGCACAAAGAGGAAATGCGTAAGAAGTAACTCGCCACAATCGCTAGGGCCAGGTGTTAGTCGCACCCAGCCCTAGCTAACCACAGGAGGCCGGATATGACCCGGACCAACCCGCAGCTACCAGGAAGTCTACCAACAGATGACAACAGGAATTTTTCTAGCTCCCCCGTCTGGCGCAGTCTGCACTCCCGCCTCGAAAGCTACGCCGAGCTTTGCGCCTTTGCTCGTCGGCAAGACTTCAACGCCAAAGACGGCCACGCTGCTAGAGCAGCCGAGCGCATCCGAATGCAGCGTGAGCTTCAGCGCATCGCAACGCTCTGTCACCGCGCCAGCTTCCCGCGGGTGCAATCGTGAAGCGCCCGGAGCACGTCACCAACGAAATGTTGAACTTCCTCGACCGGCTCGCATCGCAAGATCGGTTCGGGTTCGGAAGGACAGCGGCACTCGAAAATCAGTTCAACATCACGGCGAAGCAAGCGGCGGAAGTCATCGCCTATTGGTCGTCGCTACGGTCCGCGCGATGACCGCGCCGGTTGTCCCGACGCCGCGGGAATTGAAACAGGCCAGGCTCGCGAAAGGGCTCTCACTCGAGTACGTCTCGGAACGAATCGCGTTACATCCTCGCACCCTTCGCGAAATCGAAAACGAGGACGGCCTAAAGGCTATGCCCGAAATCCTCGTGGCGTGGCAGAGCATCCTCGACAACGCACCCAACATGCGCTCCCGCGCCCGGTTCCGGTGGATGGCTGCGGGGATCGCGCTGTTCGTCATCTTCGTCGCCGTGTTCGCCGTCATCTGGTACGTGGGGAGGTAGGGACACCATGAGAAGAATTCGGAGCATGAAGGGCCTCGAAATCTACAAGACGAAAGCAGGTGAGGAGCACGTCGGAATCATCTGGTACGCCAACGGCGGCGGAGGCTTGCGCGAAATGATCGGAGCGGTAGGGGAGTCCGACCCGGCGCTCAAGGCGGACGTGACGGCGATCAAGTACCGGCGTCGGCTTGACGGGCGCTATAAGGATTCCCGCATGTGCGTGGAGGCCGTCAAGGTGCTGGACGCGCGCCGTGCCGAAGTCGCGAAGGCGAAGGAACAAGGCGTCCCGTATCTCCCGCCGAAGGAGCAGGCGGCGGCGGCGGAGCTACAGCGCATCGAATCCGCCAAGGTCGCGGAAGACGCGCGGACGCCGCTCCTATTTGAAAAGGCCGTGGAGCGGTTCACGCTGGCGCGGGAGAAGTCGTATTCGACCGACGCCTTCAAGGGCTATCTTCGGAATCTCGGCAAGGCGTTTTCCGGCCGCTACCTCGACACGATCACGCGGGCCGAAGTCGCGCAGTATTACCGCGACCGGCGCTACAACACGGGGCCGTTTACGGGATGGAAGCACGAAGGCGGCATCCGGCCAGCGGAGAACGACCTCGTACAGTTCTCCGCGCTCTACACGTTCCTAATCGACGTGGAGGAGCGGGACATCAAGCACCCGTGCAAGGGATGGCGGGCGCGCCTCGGAAAGACCAATGAGGATTCCTACCAGCCCGAGCACGAAGCGTACATCCCCGAGGATGACGTCATCGCCGCGATCTACGACCTGGCGTCACGGGAGAACATGCCGCGTTTCGCTTCGCACCTGACGGGCAATCCGATCCGGGCCTTCTACAAGCTCTGCCGCGTGACGGCGGGCTCGCCCGAGTCCGAGCCGTGCAAGGTCCGTCACGGCGACCTCACCCCGTCTAACCTGAGTCTCGGCTCGATCACGCGGCGGAAGCGCATGGCGACCCTTCGCTATCGCAAGGGCAAGAACGACAAGCGCAGCCGCGACCTCGCGATACCGCCCGACCTCGAAGCCGACCTCCTGGCCGTCATGCTCCCGAGGCCCGAGGACCCGGACAAGCTCGAAGCGTGGAAGGCTCTCCCCATCTTCCGCCAGCGGGACGGCAAGACGGCATGGACGGGTTCGAGCTACAAGAAGTCGTGGGCGTTCATCGTGGACAGCCTCAAGGGCAAGTACCCCGGCCTTGAAGATATGTGGGCTCGTAACTGGCGGGATGCGGCCGCGACCAAGATGCGGAACTCGGGGATTCCCGAGCCCGTCGTCCGGGCCGTCACGGGGCACGCGCTGGACACGTCGCTGCGGTACTCCGTCGTCACGTTCGAGGACAAGGAAAGGGCGGCAAACGTGCTGACGCTGGCGTCCGACCTTATATCGGACCGTATATCGGGAACGACCGTCCCGGCCGTCGAGGTAGCCCGTGCATCGAATAGCTGATAGTTTGCGGCCTTCTTTGGAGCGGGCCTGTAGCTCAGTCCGGATAGAGCAGGAGTTTCCTAAACGGACGGCTCGCTCAAGACCATGCGTTTTCATTAGGGAATTTGCACGAAATGAAAACCGCGACGAGCGAGTACAGCCCCGTACACCCCCGTACAGCACGTTAGACCGTATACCGGAAGCGCCGATATACGGTCGGCTCGTATGATGTAGTTCCTGGGGGCGGGCAGCGGTTGCAACCGCGCCGGTATTCCCGACCGGCAGCCCGCCCCAGATTCACCCCCACGGGACCGCGAGGGAACGCGGCGATGGCACACACAGAGAACAGACGGCGACACGAGGAAGGGCTCCGGCGCTTCGTCGCGATTAGGCCGTCTCGAGTCCTACGCGAGCGCCTGAGCGCGGAAGCGGTCGAGGCTGGCATCGTGGCAGCGGAGCCGATCCAAGCCGTCCTAGAGCTTGCCAGCATGTACCACGGCTCAGGCCATCCCGACTTCGGCGGCAGGCTCCGAGCTTCGCTAGGGCCGCATCCGTTCGTGGTCCTGGCGTGGGCTCGTGAACATGCGTGGGGCGACCGGGACAACATCGACCGAGACGTGGCCGCGTGGGCCGTCTGGACGTTCTGTCAGATCCCACGGCGCGGCCAGCGCGGACGGCCCATCGTGATTGACACGGGGGACGCGAAGCACCGCATATCGCCCGAGGCTATCGGCATCGTGGCGCGGCCGGACGTTCTCAAACTGCCGGAGCTTGATGCTGCGTTCTCGGGATACGCCAATCGCAGCGTGGCGGTGAATGCTGCTATTCGCCGCATTGAAAAGCTCGTGACGAAGCAGCTAAGAAAAGAAGCCTCACCCCCCGATTCTTAGCGTACTCGCATCTAGTAACGGTCGCGTTTCCTACCTAACGTGATCGCGTCATGCCGAGACGCGACAAGCAGCCGAAGCCAACCCCAGAGCAGCGTTACGGGCCGTCGCTACTCCTCACGCCGGAGGAGTTTTCCCATCACGGGAAAAAGTCGCTTTCGTGGACGTTCAAGGCGCTGAAGTCGGGGCGCCTTACGGGCATTCGTCTCGGCGGTGCGTGGAGGATTCCGAGATCCGCGCTAGGGCTTGAATAGTGACCGCGCTACTCGCTCGAATCAGGCGCACCGGCAAAACCATCGCGCACTTCGCCAAGCGCGGAGGCGTCACCCGGCCCGCGTTGTCGAACGTCGCCTACGGGCGGCGGAAGTTGTCGGCGGCAACCGAGGCCCGCGTCATCGCCGC
>Ga0065707_10000679_pt1 | contig 13733 bp, 11 predicted proteins | sample SwiRhicommuniRL3_FD_59094 | JGI IMG/M metagenome (GOLD analysis project Ga0065707, IMG submission 59094) | Switchgrass rhizosphere bacterial communities from Rose Lake, Michigan, USA - RL3 v2 (version 2) | ecosystem: Host-associated > Plants > Roots > Rhizosphere > Soil | place: East Lansing... | reverse complement strand
GATGTCGCTCACTGCGCCGACAAGCTGCGGACCGATCCCAGCCCCGATAAGGTTGCAAAGAATAGATATGATCGCCAGGGTCCTTCCCCGCAGGTCGGGTAAAACCAGGCTTGATGCGAGGCTGAATGCGGGACCGATGTAAATAGGGCCGATCAAGGCCGCGGCCAGAAACCACACGAGTTCGAAATCACCGTGGGTCTCGAGCGTAACCGCCAATAGAGCCGGGATCCAGCAGATATTCGAAATGCCGCAAATCAGCAGAAGGCGCTCGGTTCGGCCCTTGGCGAGATAGTGTCCCGCTAGACCCCCTAGCAAGGACCCTAGCACGCCGCACAGGCTCGCCAGGGCTGATACGAACCCCACTTCGCGCATCGGAATATGGTACGAACGCAGCAGCAATGCCGGCATCCATGTGCTGCTGCCCATGGTCGCCACAGAGCCCATCACCTGGGCCGTAACCAGCAGCGCAATAGCGCGATGTCGTCCGAATAACCGGAAGCTATCGGCAAGGGGGGGAGCATCGGTCGGCTGCGCAGAAGCCTTTGCGCCGCGCCGAGGATCGCGGAGGGTCAGCATCACAAGCATGCTCGCGAGCAATCCGGGGAGCCCTGCGGCAAACAGCGCTACTCGCCAGCCATGGGCAGCCGTGATCGCTGCCGCAGCATAGAGGCCGACCAGGGATCCGATATACCCCCCTGCGTACAAGATGCTGGAGGCCACAGGTCGCAGGGCTGCACGAAAGAAATCGGCGATGAGAGCAAGAGATAGAGGTTGCGTCCCCGCCTCGGAAGCGCCGACCGCGGCACGGCTCAGCAGCAGCAACGAGAAGGTGCCGCACAGCCCGCCGAGCCCGGTCATCGCGCTCCAGGTGAATACGAGGCATGCAAGCAGGCGATCGCGGCGCACCCGGTCGATCAGAGCACCGATCGGGAGCGCAGCCAGGGCGAAGGGAATTGAATGCGCAGCACCGGTCAAAAATCCCAACGCGCTGTCTGACACCTCAAACTCCGCCCGGATTGGTTCGATCAGGACATTGATAACTGTGCGGTCAAGCGCGTGGATCGCGTATACCAAACTCAACAACGCGAGCGCATACCAACTATACGCTAAGCCCCGCTCTTCATCGGGACATGACGTCTCGCTCGCTTTCTTCACCTTTTCAGATGCCTCTCATAAAGTATCGTGACTGGCCCGAGGTACGTCGATCGAGCAGGCACCCGCGCTCACAGGCCGCTTGCCTTGGCGCCACGGTCGGTGGGCATGACCGGCTCGCCCAGGCGCTTGTCGAAGTCTTGCTCGCGCGCGTTGAGTTCTGCTTGGCGTTGCGCTGACGATACGTGTGCGGACTGCGGCACGATGGCAGTCAGCTTGGCCGCATTGACAACCTGATAGTTCTCAAGCAGTTCGCTTTCGCGGCTACCTTCGGGAAGTCCTTGCCAGCGAATGATGAACAAGCCGTCATGCATACCTCCAGTGCTCACCCAGTTGGCGTAGCCAGGATCGCGAGGCGCTATAATCAGTGTGACCCGGCCGTCCGGTGTTGGGCGCATCTGAGACGCATTGAGGCTGACGGTCGCCTTTCGAGCATCAACCGGCACGATGAACCATGGATTGGTGACTTGAATACCGTAATACTTTCCCAATCCAGTACGAATATTCACGATCATCGCCTGGTTGTCATCCAGGTGGAAGCGGCCGCCAACCAGATAGCCCCACCCGCCGTCGCGGGCCACCGGTCCAATCAACGCGTTGTTCTGGATTCCGCCAAGCCAGTTGGTCTTGAATCCGGCCCAGAACCGAATGTAGTTCGGCAAGTGCGCGGCGATGTCCCGGATGATTTCCTGTTCCGTTCGCCGCGTGGCATTCGGCGGACCCACGCGCTCAATCCGCAGCGCGGTCGGCTCTTGCGACCAATCCGAAAGAACGTCGCGTATGACGAGTTGGCCGCTCCCCGGCGGTGATTGGAGGTGGTTGGGATCGCCGGGCTTCGCATCTGGCCCCACGGTCAGTTCAAACGATCCGTTCGGTGCAAACTTGATCGTTCTACTGGTCACCATAGCGACCTGGTTGCCCAGGTCAGCGTGCTCCTTGTGCTGATTTATGGCGGGTGTGTCGCCTGGCGTCCCGCGATCCCACTCGATGCTAAATTGACTGACCGGCCTTCGTCCCAGTCGACCGTGAATGCGATAGGAGGACGATCCTTCGATGAAGGCGGTTCGGTAGATGTGATCGGGATTGTCACCGGAAATTGCGGAGCCAAGAAAAACATGCCCGAACCAGCAGCGTGGGCTATTATCGTTCCACCACAATATCTGTGGGAAGGACGTATCTCCCCCGATCTCCGCCAAGATGAGCGAGCGACTGAACAGATCGATCGCGCGCTCGATAGTTGCTGAACCGTCGGGCAGGCGCGCGGCGGGATCTTCTTCAAGGATCTTGCGCAGCGTTGGCCGAAGGCCCTTAATATCAGGACTGTCGGCAATTCTGGCGGCGACTCTCTCCGCGGAGATCTGCTCAGCGGTGGCTAGTGGCCCCCGATAACCGGGGCATAGATTTGTTTCCGCGGCTGAAGCTGAGTGGAATAGCCCGAGACCAATTAATGCCAGGATCGTTCCGGCCGAACTTTGAGCCTTACGCTTCATAACACCATCTCCCGGTATTCGAATGTCGCTAATTTCGATTCAGTTTCGGAATGAAATTCAATGTCTTCGGGCCGAAGTTTTCTTTGGGCCCAATTTTCGATTTCGTCGGAGACCTAGACCACTCGCCCATCAGAACGACCACAGAACCGAATGCCTGGGCAAGATGGCCACCGATGCCCGGCCCTGCCCTACGACTGGCACTGTCGGGCCGTCCAATCGGCAACGATTTAGCGCGCCACGGGTCATCACCTAATCACCATGGTCCAACGCGGTCTGCACCTCACCGCTTCACACGTGCACAGGGCGAGAGTCAGCGCCGCCAACTTGACGGCGCTGACATCGCCAGTATCTGGCAAACTACCTGGAATGACGAGTGGAACGATCGAACCGGATTAGCGGGGAACGAGGCACGGCCCTGGCCATTCCGCCAACCGTCTGCCCAGCCCGCCCGGTATTATCGCCCTCACGGCATCCTTAGGGTGTTCCAAACTTCACTGTGGCGGTAACCCCGAAAGTTCGTGGCTCACGTTGGCCAGCGGCGGCAAAACCGAGCGCCGGCAGCGCGAAGGCGGCGACATAGTCCCGCTTGTTGGTCAGATTCCTTCCCCAAACTGCGAGATCCAACATGCCGTCCATGACAGTTATGGCCGCCCTGGCATTTACCAGCCAGTGAGCCTGGTCCGTGGCGCCACGCAGATAACCCGCCGCATCCACAGCGGAAACAGCCCGTCCGTTCTGCGCGTCGCGAAGCACGCCCGCCGAATCCGTGTAGAAAGCGACGGGTGAGATGTTCATGTCCGACTGATAGGAGAAGTCAGCCCGCAACAGGAGCTTTCCGAAGTCAAAATCACGTGTCCAGGACGGCGAGATGGAGGCGGTCCATTTCGGAACGCCGTAGAAGGCGTCGCGGCTGCGATCGAAGCCATTGTCGATGTATCTGACGTATTTTGGGTGGGTATAGCCCAGCGTACCGTCGAGCCGGAAGCCGCCAGGCAGGGCCGCGCTGGCTTCGAACTCGCCACCGTAGAAATCCGCCTGACCTGCATTGGTGATCACTGTTGCAATTCCGCCCGGAGAGACGACGGTAATTGTCCGCTGAATGTCCTTCAGGATCGAATAGTAGCCAGCAACGTTCACGCGCAGCCGGCGATCAAAGAATTCGGTCTTCAGACCGCCTTCATAGGAGTAATCGTTCTCCGGCTTGAATGGTATGAAGCCCGCCGCATTCGTCATGCGCAGATTCTGGCCACCCGAGCGATAACCCTTGGCCGTCTTTACATAGGCCAGGATGCCGTCGGAAACCCTATAATCGATACTGGCGGTATAGGAGATGCCGGTGAACGAATTGTGGCGCGTTGCTGGACAGACCGGAGCGACGACACAGGTCGTGTTGGCGGGGGTGGGCGGTCCCGGTGCAGGAAAAACGCCATTGTTTGATGTCAGCCGCCTGTCATCGATTGAGTATCGCAGTCCCCCAGTAAGCGACAACGCGTCCGTAAGGTGGTAGGTCGCCTGGCCGAAGACACTTTGACTGTCATTATCGATGTAACCATAGAATACGCGCCCGGTGGGCGTAATGGCCGCAAGCGACCTCGCCACACTTCCGTCGTTTCCGCTTTCATGGAAGTAGTATAGACCCGCAGCGAAATCCAACCGATCGTCAAAAGCTTTTCCGGTCGCAACCAATTCACCAGAGTATTGCGTAAGCGTGGCATCGTTACCAAAGTTACCGGGGTAACCCAGACCCGGCCCCCTGTCGCTAAGTTGGAAGCGGGAGCCATCACCGTCGTTCAACGCGAATGATCGAACCTTGCGATATCCCCCGATCGCTTTGATCACACCGAAAAAGGTTTCGAGCGTAGCCGTCGCGCTGTAGGTCTGCGTCTTGACATAGCTGCGCGGAATGGTGTTCAGGTCTGCGTTATTGCCGTGATTTTTTGCGATACTGTCGTTGAACAAAGCCGTTGCTCGCGCCTGGCACGCTGCCCCGACGCCGGGGCTGAAGCAGCCCAAAGCGGTCGCAGCAGCCAAACCATCGACCTCCGTGACGGCAGAAATCGCTGACGGGCTGGTCGGTGATGCGTAGACCAGGCGCTGCGGCTCATTCAGCGTTTTAGAGCGATACCACTCACCCGATGCAACGATGCTGAGGGTTTCTGTCGGTTTGAACAGTACCTTCGAGCGGAACGTGTAGCTGTTCAGATTGCCAAGCATAACGCCGTTGTTGATGTCGCGGATATAACCGTCGCGCTTGATCACCTGGCCTGCGACACGAACAGCGAGCTTGTCTTCGACCAGGGGCACGTTGAGCACCCCGGTGACGGTGCGATAATCGAAGCGCCCATAGGTGGCGGAAACCAGCCCCGAAACTCCGTCCGGGTCCGGATCATTGGTGGTGAGCAGGATCGCGCCGCCAGTCGTGTTGCGGCCGAACAGCGTTCCCTGCGGACCCTTCAACACCTGCACGCCGTTGACGTCCAGTAATTCGGCATTCGCGCCGTAAGCCCGCGCCCAATACAGACCATCAACATAGACACCGACCGAAGGATCCTGATTAGAGATTGGATCCTGCACGGTTTGGCCGCGAATCGTAAATATCGCGCCCGCCGGCGTGTTGGTGCTGTAATTTATCTGCAAGCCCGGGGTCAGGATCGCTATGTCCGAGACAGCGCGTGCATTCTGCTGCTGCAGCTGAGCGCCTGAAAATGCGGTAATCGCAACCGGAACGGATTGAAGATTTTCGCTGGTGCGCCGTGCCGTCACGACGATCTCGCCGAGGCCCTGCTCGTTGGACGCCGCATCTTCACCGGGAACCGGTTGAGCTGCGACCGGAGCTTCCTCAGTGGCCGCCGAAGACCCCACCGATTCAGGTCCCCTGACCTCCTGCGCCATTGCCGCGTGGCCTGACAGGCCCAGACCCAGCGCCCAGAGCGACACGGACAACCGCCCCAATTTTTGCATATCGCGTCCTCCCCTGCAGGACCGTCCCGGATTTTGGTCCGTCCCGGAGCTTTTGGATTTTCCAGAATCCTTATGGTATTCGAGGCTCTACGCTTTTCTTTCGATTGTCAACACCGTCAGTTGACGATGTAGTCAAAAACAAAAGGCTACGCGGATGGTCGGCCAGCCCTTTGCGAGATTACGCGAGGCGCTACGCTAGGGCTCCCCTCGCCTCTCGGCTGCGCCCTGGCCGACGTTCCGGCGGCGGCAAAACGCTTCGGCTAGGTGCCAGCTGAAATGTCTGGCTCATTCGCTGCAGGAACCAATCGGTGCGGCCGGATTCGAAAATCGGCGGAAAGGCCCCGACCGCGACAAGCGACACGCCTTCGCCAGCCATGTCCAGGGCAATCGCACGACCAATATTGGCCGTCGCACCAGTCACGATCACCTTTTTGCCCCGCAGTCCCAAATCCATCAGGCGCCCTGTCGAAGAAGGCGTGCTGACGCTGCGCGGTGAAAAGAAGTCCGAGACCGAGGACAAGGACCGCGGCTACACCGAGCGCAGCTACGGACGCTTCGAGCGGCGTATCGGCCTTCCCAAGGGTGTCGATCGTGACCGGGCGAACGCGACATTCAAAAATGGCGTGCTCACCATCACCCTGCCGAAGACGGAGGCGGCAAGCGAAAATGTCCGCCGCATCCCGGTCAATGGCAAGGCGGCATGACGGGCAGGCCCGGGACTTCGGTCCCGGGCCGACCTCCGAAGCACCGAAGCTTTCGCCTCAGGCTGAGGTGATGGCCGCCAATGATAACCATTGGGCCGGCCTAAGCCATTGGAGCGCATTGCCTGCGGATGCCTTGGCGATCATCGAACCCGTGCCCATTGCAGTCAATCAGTCTGGCCGGGCTGCGGGGGGCAAATGGCGGCTACGATTTGCCGAGCGCTGGGGCTCGCGGCCTGATCCGCTTACTGGTTGGGCCGGCGGCGGCGATCCGCTCGAGCAAATCGAGCTTCGCTTTCCAGACGTGGAAGTGGCCGAGCGCTATTGCCGGCGCGAGGGCATCCGGTTCGAGCTTCGTGGCTCGACCTCTCGGGGTCGTTCGGTGATGCCGTGCCTGATCGGTGAGGCGCCGCGGCGGCTGTGCTGTTGGCCCACCGGACCTCATGCGATGTGCTGTGGAGCCACCCACCACCTGACACCTGACGGGCTGAACCAAAGAGCCGGACAGGAGAGGTAGACCCGCTTCACTCCGATGCCGCCAAAGATATGATGCAGAATTCCGTCGACTGGCTTTTGATGGATAGCATCGGCGGCGCGTCCGGCTGGGCGTGGCTGCTCTTCCTCGGAATCGTGCTCGGTCTGCTCGTGCTCGATCTCGGCGTCTTGCATCGCGGCGTTCGCGCCATGAATATGCGGGACAGCCTGCGCGCCAGCCTGCTCTACATTCTTGCCGCGCTGCTGTTCGGAAGCTGGATATGGTACGAGTTCGGCTCTGACGCCGGTCTGCGTTTCCTGACCGGCTATGTCATCGAGAAAAGTCTGTCGCTCGACAATATCTTCGTGATCTCGTTGATCTTTGGCTACCTCGCCATTCCGGCGGCGCTTCAGCACCGCGTGCTGTTCTGGGGTATCCTCGGAGTCCTCATCATGCGCGCGCTTCTCATTGGCGTGGGCACGGCGCTGGTCCACGAGTTCGCTTGGCTGCTGCCGATCTTCGGCCTGCTGCTCATCGTCGTCGCCATTCGGATGCTACGCAACGACGAGTCCACGCCTTCCCATGGCCAAGCGCATCTCCTGGCCACCCTGCGAAGGCGCTTTCCCGTAACGGAGGCGCTCCACGGCCGGGCCTTCCTCGTGCGCCTTCCCCATCCGAGCAAGCCGGGGTGCCTGAAGCTGTACGTCACGCCGCTTCTTCTTGCGCTGGTCTTGATCGAATGCGCCGACGCGCTGTTCGCGCTGGAGAGCGTGCCGGCGATCCTGGCGATCACCCAGGAACCCTATCTCGTCTACACCTCGAACATCTTCGCCGTGCTTGGGCTGCGTGCGCTCTACTTCGCGCTCGCCGCGATGGTGACGCGGCTTGCTTATCTCAAGCACACGTTGGCGCTGATCCTGATCTTCATTGGCGGCAAGATCCTGTTCCAGCAGTTCGGCGGCCATGTTCCGCCGTTTCTCTCGCTGTACGTGATCCTGTCGCTGCTGGCGGGGGGCGTCCTGCTCTCGTGGCAGGCCCGCCCGAGCAGTAGGGCGCATTGGCCAGGCTGGGCGGTGAAGGGCGGGCAAGGGCGACCTGAGACGGCCCTAGAGTAGTAGGAAAGGCGAAACAAATTCGTTATGTTTATCCTGCGGCGCGCCATTGAATTTCCACGGAAAAGTGGACCGAAGCCGGGTCAGAAATGATCCGGCTTTTTTGCTCTAGCAATCACCCGGTAATCACCGAGGCGATTTTCGGGCCGCAGGACGTGGCAGATCCGGCGTCAGTGCAGACTCTTGCCGAAGAGCGAGCTTCCAAGCGGTCACGCTGACACAAAGTCCCAAAAGGAACATGATCCCGTCGATCGCACTATGTCCGGTGGCGCGTAAAACCGCTTCCAGAGATTGCCCGACGGTCGACATGTCAGGGGAGAGCGTGGGCATAACAGCGGAGATCAAAGCCGCACCAGCCAATATCCAGCGATGACCGCGCGAGGCGCGCCAAATTAGCGGCAATGGTTTAGGATGTGCGGATACAGCCCGGGCGACGGGCCAAGCGGTCAATGGGGAAGCCAGAATCGCCCAGACAAACATGGGCAGATAGACGATGCTAGAATCGACATCGAAACCGCTTACGGCGGCCACCAGAACGCCCAGCACAATAAATAAAATCAAACTCGCGATTAGCAGTAGGCAAGCGGTCGCAAAGCGAAATGCCCCTCTAACGGACCCCCGGCGGCGCAGCATTGCCATCATTATGAAATAGCTGGCAGCAAGATCTCCGATCATGAGGATAACGGGCGTTACCGCCCCCATGGCAGAGACCGATGGACCATTACGCCAGTCCAGCATGTCGGTCAGGAGGGTGAATAGACCCGTAAGCAGCGCGTAAACGAACCCCCAACGCGGCAATGCGCGAAGCTCGTACCAGAACTGATGGCGGAAGGAACCAGGGGGCATCTGCGAAACTTGGACCGGCTACCATCCTGCCGCAACCGCTAAAGGTTTCGCCGGATCGTCGGTCATCGCCATGGGCCTACCTATGTTGATCCATTTTGGTCATATCAGGCCAGCAGAGTCTCGACTCCTCGCTAGAATGCGGGCACTTTCCTCCGACGGAGGGGGCTCCTGTGAAACTGTTTCTGATTTTCACTGCGGTGGTTGCCGCATCGCCGACATCGATGTCTCTCGACAAACTGCCGAGGGTGAAGGCGCATGCTCCGATGAGTAAGGCAGCGTGCCACAAGCAGCTTGCCAGCGCGGCGCCTAAGGAAGGCGTGGTTGCTGCTCATGGCATGGTGGGCAATGCGGCTGCTCAGGTGGCCGGGTCACCTGTTGCGACGGCACAGTAAGTCCGAGCTGCGGATGTTAATGAGGCGCATCGGGCTACTGTTCACGGCCATTGGGTGCGTCTTGCTGGTGCCGAATGCGGCGGCTGTGGCACAGTTGGCGGACCCTGCGCAGCCTACGCTCGTGGCACCCGCTCATTCATGCTGCACGATCCCGCAGGGAACGACGGTAGCAATCGAGATCCGTGAAGCGATCGATTCGAAGTCAGCCCTAGCCGGCCATCGTTTTCCAATCGCCCTCAAGGAGCCGGTCACTATCGACGGCTCGATCGTGATTCCGGCCGGCACTATCGGTGGCGGCGAGATCGTCCATGTGGCCAAAGCACGCGCCATGGGCAAAGCGGGCGAGCTGATTCTAGCAGCCCGCTATCTTGAACTAAACGGTCACCAAATCCCCTTGCGCACTTTCCGGTTCGGCGGAGTGGGCAAGGACAATCGGAATGTCACCTTCGCGGCGACCGTATTTGTCGGCCTCCCAGGGTTGGCAATCAGCGGCGGCAACATTCGCGTGGAGGCCGGCACCGTAGCCAGCGCCAAGATCGCAGCAGATGTAGAAATTGTGTCCGAAAGGGTNAGCTCNAACCCGAACGTGAGCATCGCGAGTGAACNACCTACCAAGCAGGGAGAATGAGTTTCATGAGGAAATTGCTTTGCCTNATGGGCATCGGATTNGCAGTCAGCTCTTATACCGCCTTCGCGCAGGATGCGCAGGCACCTGCGCCCGCATCTCCTGATGCATCTGCCGCCGCGCCGGTGGCGGCGGCTGCTCCCAGCAGAATAGCAGACATGTTTGATGCACCGCCGCCAGATCGTGCCCTGGTCGTTTTCTACCGCCCGGGAGGAATGGGAGGCCTCGTTGGGTGCATGGTCCGCGAAGGCGAAGGCGCGGACGAACGCCACCTTTCGAAGCTTACGGGCAACCGCTACTTCGTCGAATATGCAAAGCCTGGGCGGCATGAATACTGGGTAAAGAGCGAAGCCACTGATCGTCTTGCGTTGGAAGTCGATGGTGGAGAGGCCTATTTCGTGCGCTGCAAAATCAATATGGGCCTCATGGTTGGGCGGCCCAACATCGGCCCATCCGATCTTGCCGAGTTTGAGAAATACAAGGCCAAGCTCAAGTTGATGAAGCCTGAGGAAATGGCCGATGACACGGCCCAAGCATCAACAGCGGCGGCGTCTAAATAGCGCACGTCTGGGCTGGCGCCTCGATATGGGAAGCGAGGGCAGCTAGCGCTCCCTCGTCTTTCGTCGCGCCTCCGTTAGGTCATCCACCGGCTCCAACACAAAAACGGGCGGGGAATATGGCCTGCGGTTTCAACATGGAGCCTCGCGGCAGGTCTCAATCGTTGTCATTTAGGCTCGCTACAATCGAGCCCCGACCGCAGAGCATTGATCAGGGCACGAAAAGCCTGATAGATTTATGCGACTCACTCCGGGGGCGGATATGAGATATAAATGGACCTTCGTATTCGTTCTCGGGGCGGGGCTTTCCCAATCGGCAATCGCCGCGAAATATCGTCTCGTTGTCCAGCCTACCGAGATGCAAATCGCTAGATTTGATCGAGGTTTGCGAACTGTCGACGACCTAGGCGAGGGGTCGGTTGTTCGGATCGTTGAAGGCGGAGAAGAAGTCGCAAAGCGCGGCAGCTTTGCGCTTTCAGCACTGAACCGTGGTGGCGTCCCTTTTGATCTGGGACCGCAGCACGTCACGGCCAAATTGGCTGACGGAACGCCGGTAGCCATAATCCCCTACGAACAGCTCGTTCGCGAGGAGAAGAGTAAGCAGAAATGGCGGGCCTTCGGTATGGCGCTGGCGGCGGGCGCAAACTCGATGGCTGCCAGTGACGCCGGCTACACCAGCGGCACGGTTCATTATTCCGGTCAGACCTACGGCGCATATGGGACCGGCTTCGGCGGGACCGCCACATACTCTGGCTATGACTCAGCGGCGGCTCAAGCTGCTCAAGCAAACGTCAACCGGGAAAATCGAGAGAATTTCGCTCGCCTGCGAGAGGCTAATAACGCCCGAATGGCAACCCTGGGCAACAACCTCCAGACAACGACGATTGACCCTGGCCAGGTGCAGTCCGGGATGATCGTTTATGAGTTACCTAAGGCGGCCCACGCCTCGAAGGACCCAATTGCAATAACCTTCATCGTTCGGAGGGGCTCGGAAGAGCATAGCTTTACGACGCAGTTGGTTCCTCGCTAGTTACTACAGGGTGCATATAAGACGCCAAAGCGGAAATCGCGCGAGGAATTCCGGATGGCCGATGACTGTTGCGCTGGCGCCTGCGGCACCAAGGAAACGATGAACGACCCGCGCTGGCGGCGAGTGCTCTGGATAGCGCTCGGCCTCAACGCGGCCATGTTCGCAGTGGAGATCGCGGCCGGCGTGATGGCGCATTCGCGTTCCCTCCAGGCCGACGCGCTCGATTTCCTCGGCGATGCCGCCAACTATGCCATCAGTCTTGGTGTAGCCGGCCTCGCTCTCCAATGGCGGGCGCGGTCCGCTCTGGTGAAGGGCCTGACTATCCTGCTGTTCGGTTTTGGGGTGTTGGCATCAGCGGTTTGGGGCTTGGTGCATGGCTCTTCGCCGGACCCGTTCGCCATGGGGATCGTCGGGTTCGTCGCCCTGCTGGTCAACATCTCGGTCGCACTGATGCTCTACCGCTACCGTGCCGGTGACGCGAATATGCGCTCGGTTTGGATCTGCTCGCGCAACGACGCGATCAACAACGTGCTCGTGATTGCCGCGGGCTTGGCCGTGCTCTGGTCAGGCAGCGGCCTCCCCGATTTGCTGGTCGCTTTCGTCATGGCGGCTCTGGGGATCAGCGGGGGATGGCAGATCGTGCGGCAGGCATCGGGTGAGTTGCGCTCGGACGAGCAGACGCCGAGCGTGCGCACCGCTGGTCGAACTGCGCGCGGCGATGCGTTCCGATCGGGCGATTGAACCAACTCAGATGCTTGGCTGGATGTCGTAACGCCGGTGGCGACGCCGATTTTGCGCACTCTTCGTCGCGTCCACAGCTCTGCTGGCCGCAGAAGTCCGCCTCGGTCCGCCTCAAAAACCCGGACGCGAACCCGGACGGCGACTGCCGGAAGCGGAAATTATCCAATAAAATCAATAGGTTTTGGCGGAGCGGGAGGGATTCGATCCTTCTGTGCGATTTGTGAGGAACCGCTGCTTTAAAGAACCTTTCGTGGTACGGATTTCCCTACCGTCTGCGTCATCGGCTTCGTTGGACGACTGCCAATAGCGAAATGGCAGGATATCAACCCCACACCAGAAGCGCTTGGGGTGGTCTGGATCAGACCGGTGTGCGTCGGAGCCCCTTGCCCCAGAAGCGAAGAGTCTTGATCTCCGCAAAAATAGACTGCCCAATGCGCTACGCTACCATCAGGTACGCTGGAGCGAGGCTGGATGGTGGACCCGTCGTGGACCCGCAGGATCGGTCGAGCTATGAACTTGGCCACTCCATGCAAGGCAAGTTATTGATTTCCTGGCGGAAACTGGAGCGGGCGAAGGGATTCGAACCCTCGACCCCAACCTTGGCAAGGTTGTGCTCTACCCCTGAGCTACGCCCGCTCTGGCGTCGTTTCCGCAGGAGAGCCCTGCGGTCGAGGCGCGGCTATTAGCGTGGGGGTGCCCCCTCCGCAAGCCCGATTCTGCAGAAATCGTTCGGGGCTTGGCATCGGCGGGCGCCCTCCCACATAAGGAGGCGCGAAACGGTCTGCAGGAGAATCATTGGTGGCGACTTTGGGGATGAGTGCGGCAGACCGGGAGGCCGTCGAGGCGTTCAAGCGCGACGTGGTCGAGCCCTCGATGACCTCCCTCGTGATCCTCGACTTCTGGGCCGAATGGTGCGGCCCGTGCAAGCAGCTCGCTCCGCTGCTCGACAAGGTCGCTGCCGCCTATGCCGACAAGGGCGTTGTCCTCGTCAAGGTCAATGTCGACGAACAAAAGCTGGTCGCCGCGCAGTTTCGCGTCCAGTCGATCCCCACGGTCTATGCGATGTTCCAGGGCCAGCTCGTCGCGGATCTCACGCCGGCGCGCAGCGAAAGCCAGCTCACCCAGATGCTCGACCAGATCCTGCGCCAGCTCCCGATCGAGAGCAGCGCCGGCAAGCTCCAGCAGGACATCGCGCCGTTGATCGCGATGGGTGAGGAGGTGCTCGAAAGCGGCGATACCGAGCGGGCGCTGTCGATCTTCGGCCAGCTGGCCGAGATGGCTCCGGAGGACAGTCAGGTGACCTCGGGCCTGGCCCGGGCGATGATCAAGGCCGGCCGGATTGAAGAGGCCGAGACGCTGCTCGCCAGCGTCGCCCCCGACAAGGCCAAGGAGCCCCCGATCGCGCGAGCCCAGGCCGCGCTCGCGCTCGCCCGCGAGGCGCAACCGGTCGACGATCTCGGGCCCCTGCGCGCGCGCGTCGCTGCCGATCCCGACGACCATGAGGCGCGTTTCGAGCTTGCCGGCGCGCTGATGGCGGCGGGCGATCGCGACGGCGCGGCCGACAATCTGCTCGAGAGCATTGCGCGCGATCGCGATTGGAACGAGGGCGCGGCGCGCGCGCGGCTGCTCAAGCTGCTCGAGGTGGTCGGGC
>Ga0065707_10082559_pt1 | contig 13739 bp, 11 predicted proteins | sample SwiRhicommuniRL3_FD_59094 | JGI IMG/M metagenome (GOLD analysis project Ga0065707, IMG submission 59094) | Switchgrass rhizosphere bacterial communities from Rose Lake, Michigan, USA - RL3 v2 (version 2) | ecosystem: Host-associated > Plants > Roots > Rhizosphere > Soil | place: East Lansing... | reverse complement strand
CGCGGCCGGCCGCGCTTCGTATTGCACGACGGCCCGCCATACGCGAATGGCGACATCCACATCGGCCATGCGGTCAACAAGATTTTGAAAGACGTGGTGGTCAAGTCCCGCTCGCTGGACGGTTTTGACTCGCCGTATATCCCGGGCTGGGATTGCCACGGCTTGCCTATCGAGCTGCAGGTGGAGAAGAAGCACGGTCGTCCGGGTCAAAAGCTGGACGCGGCGGCGTTCCGCGCTGCCTGTCGCGCCTATGCGCAGGAGCAGATCGACCGCCAGCGTGTGGATTTCAAACGGCTCGGTGTGCTGGGCGACTGGGAGAATCCCTATCGAACGATGGACCCGCTGTATGAGGCGCAACAGATCCGCGCCTTCGGCCGGGTGATTGAGAACGGCCATCTTTATAAAGGCGTGAAGCCGGTTCACTGGTGCTTCGATTGCCGTTCCGCGCTGGCCGAAGCGGAAGTGGAGTACGAGGAGAAGACTTCCCAATCCATCGATGTCGGCTTTCGCGTGGTCGACAACCGCGAGCTGGAAAAACGGGTGGGGCTCGCCACGGGCAAGCTTGGAGATGCTCCGATCGATGTGGTGATTTGGACCACGACGCCGTGGTCGCTGCCCGGAAACCAGGCGGTGGCTTTACGCGAAGAATTCCGTTACGTACTTGTGGAAACAGAAGCTGACTCGCGCTTAGTGCTTGCTGCGGATTTATGGGAAGCGAATTTTCAGCGCTATGGCCTGGCGGCGCGTGCAACTCTTGCGGAATTCGCCGGTAAGGCGCTGGAAGGCCTGAAGCTGCGCCATCCGTTTGAAGAACGCGAAGTGCCGGTGATCCTGGGCGAGCATGTGACCCTGGATGCAGGGACGGGCGCGGTGCACACCGCTCCGGCGCACGGCCACGAAGACTTTATCGTAGCGCAGCGTTACAAGTTGCCTGTCGTCAATCCTGTCGGCAACGACGGCCGCTTTCTGCCCGAGACACCGCTCGTCGGCGGTCTCAAGCTGGAAGAGGGCAGTGCGGCCATTATCGAAGCATTGAGAACGCGCGGCCTGCTCGTGCATCACGAGTCCTTCCGCCACAGCTATCCGCATTGTTGGCGTCATAAGACGCCGCTGATCTTCCGCACTACTCCGCAATGGTTCATCAGCATGGATCGCAAGAACCTGCGCGAGCATACCTTGCGCGATATCAAGCAGGTGCAATGGACGCCCGGGTGGGGCGAGCAGCGCATCACGGGCATGATCGAAGGCCGGCCGGACTGGTGCATCTCGCGCCAGCGCACCTGGGGCGTGCCGATTACATTGTTCGTGCATCGCAGCTCTGGAGAGCTGCACCCGCGCACCATCGAATTGATCGACGCGGTAGCGAAGCGCGTTGAGAAAGAAGGAATCGACGCCTGGTTCGCGCTCGACGCTACGGAGTTACTCGGCGCGGAGGCTGAACAGTACGATAAGGTTAACGACGTGATGGACGTCTGGGCCGACTCGGGGCTGTCATTCGAATGTGTCGGCATGCTGCGGCCTGAGGTGGGCGCGCCGGTCGATCTGTACCTCGAGGGCTCCGACCAGCACCGCGGCTGGTTCCATAGCTCGATATTGATGTCGGAAGCTCTGTACGAGCGGGCGCCTTATCGTGGCGTGCTCACCCATGGATTCACCGTGGATGACAAGGGCCGCAAGATGGCCAAGTCGCTGGGCAATGTCATCGCTCCGCAGAAGGTGATCAACAATCTGGGCGCCGATGTGCTGCGTCTATGGGTGGCGGCTACCGATTACGCGAACGAGATGAGCGTGTCGGATGAGATTTTGAAGCGCATGGCGGATTCCTATCGCCGCATGCGCAATACCGTGCGCTTCCTGCTCGGCAATCTTCATGGGTTCGACCGAGAGCGGCATCTGCTGCAACCCGCGGAAATGGTCGCGCTCGATCGCTGGGCGCTCGAGCGCACGCGCGCGCTTCAGGATGAGGTGATTGAGGCGTATCGCTCCTATGCATTCCATTCGATCTATCAGAAGATCCACAACTTCTGCGTCGTCGACATGGGCGGGTTTTATCTGGATGTAACCAAAGACCGCCTTTACACCATGCCGCGCGAAAGCCTGGGGAGACGCTCGGCGCAGACGGCGATGTACCACATCGCCGAAGCCATGGTGCGCTGGCTCGCGCCGATCTTGTCTTTCACTTCCGAGGAAATCTGGCGCTATCTGCCCGGTGAACGCGCCGATTCGGTGTTCTTCACGACTTGGCATGCGCTTCCAGGCGTACCGCGCGATGATATCGATTGGACCGCGCTCATGGATATGCGCAATGAAGTGTTGAAGGAGCTCGAGAAAAAGCGCAACGCCGGCGAGATCGGCGCGCCGCTGGATGCGAAAGTGTCGATCCATTGTCCGCCGTCGCAGTATGCGCGCTTGAATGCCGTGCGTGACGAGTTGCGTTTTCTGCTGATCACTTCCCAGGCGGATTTGCAACCGCTCGAGGGTGCGGAGAAATTGAGCATCGAAGTCGGCACTGCGGGCGGTACGAAGTGCGTGCGCTGCTGGCATCATCGCCCGGACGTCGGTGCAAACGCGGAGCATCCGCAGATCTGCAGCCGTTGCGTCGTCAATCTCGATGAGCCGGGCGAAACGCGGGTGTACGCATGAAAGAGGTCAATGGCTGGCGCTGGTTGCCGTTGACGCTGGCCGTCATCGTGCTGGATCAGTTCACTAAAGAAATGGTTCTCAACAACTTGGCGCCCTACGAAAGCATTGTGGTTTTGCCCGTGCTCAACATCACCCTGATGTACAACACTGGCGCAGCGTTCAGTTTCCTTGCGGACGCGGCGGGATGGCAGCGATGGTTGTTCGCGGCGTTGGCGCTAGGCATTGGAGCAGCCATTGTCGTATGGCTGCGCAAACTGAAAGCGCGCTCGCAGGGCTTGCTGGCGTGCAGTCTCGCGCTGATTTTGGGCGGCGCACTCGGCAACGTCATCGACCGCATCCAGCTCGGCCACGTCATCGATTTCATTCATGTGCATTGGAATGCGGCGTACTTCCCGGCATTCAATGTGGCGGATTCGGCCATCAGTGTCGGTGCGGGGTTGCTGCTGCTCGATGCTTTCCTCGATGGCCGGCGCAGGAAGGGAGAGCATGCAAGTTCTGCTGGCTAACCCTCGCGGCTTTTGCGCAGGCGTCGATCGCGCAATAGAGATTGTCGAGCGGGCGTTGGAGTCATTCGGGCCCCCCATCTATGTGCGGCACGAAGTAGTGCACAACCGCCATGTGGTCGACCGTCTGCGCGCGCTTGGCGCAGTGTTTGTCGATGAGCTGGGCGAAGTGCCGAGCGGCGCCACGGTTATCTTCTCTGCACACGGCGTTTCGAACGCGGTGGTTGAAGAAGCAGCGCGCCGCGGCCTCAATGTGTTCGACGCCACCTGTCCGCTGGTTACGAAAGTTCACATGGAAGTGCAGCGCTACGCGCGCGAGGGCCGCGATATCATTTTGATCGGCCACGAGGGGCATCCGGAAGTGGAGGGCACTATGGGACGTTTCGATGCGTCGTTTGGCGGCCGCATCCATCTGGTGGAAAACGTTGCCGCCGTCGAGCATCTTAAGGTGCGCGATCCGGATCGTCTTGCCTTCGTCACTCAAACGACGCTTTCGGTGGACGACACCATGGAGATCGTCACCGCTTTGCGTGGCCGCTTTCCAACTCTCGCGACCCCCCGCAAGGAAGACATTTGCTACGCCACTCAAAACCGCCAGGACGCCGTCAAGAAGCTGCTGGAGCAATGCGATGTATTGCTGGTCGTGGGCTCGCGCACCAGCTCGAACTCAAACCGCCTGCGGGAGTTGGCCGACCGTGCCGGCGTGCCGGGGTATTTGATCGACGGACCGGACGATCTGCGTCAGGAATGGTTTGCCGGGAAGTGTGCCGTTGGCGTTACGGCAGGCGCATCTGCGCCCGAACTGCTGGTTCAACAGGTGGTTGAACGCTTGCAAGGCTGGGGCGGCCATCTTCCGCTGGAAGTCAGGGGTCGCGAGGAGCACGTGGTGTTTGGCTTGCCCCGGGAGTTGCGTAGGTCGGGCTAGTCTGCGAAGCCCAAATTTTTTGACACGAAGACGTTGGACTTCGCAGGCTCAGCCCAACCTACGCAGCCATTCGGCGATATCTGCGATTTCCTGCGGGGACACCGCGTGCGCCATAGGATAAGTGCGCCACTCCACCACATAGCCCGCGGTCTCGAGGAGACGCCGAGTTTCATCACCCAGATGCGGAGCCACAACGGCATCTTGCACTCCATGCGCCATGAAGATCGGCGTTGTTTGATTCGCTTCGCTGCGCTCGGCGGCAAAACGCGGCGCCAATAGCATATAGCACGAAAGGCCCATGATGCCGGCGAGCTTCTCCGGTAAGCGTGTGCCAGTGTAAAGCGCCTGCGCGCCGCCTTGCGAGAATCCCGCAAGCACGATGCGGCTTGTTGGAATCCCACGCTCGTTCTCCCGTCGGATTAACGCGCGCACCGCTGCATCTGAAGAGCGAACGCCTTCCTCATCCTGCGCGGCATGACGGTCGAGACCGATGATGTCGTACCACGCGCGCATCGCGTAGCCGGCATTGAGGGTAACGGGCCGCACCGGCGCATGGGGGAAAACAAACCGTAGCGCCCGTTCGCCCGACCGCGCCAGCTCCGGCACGATGGGCTCGAAGTCGTGGCCATCGGCGCCGAGGCCGTGCAGCCAGATCACTGTACCGGTGGGGTTAGGGCCAGTTTGTACTTCAACCGTCTCGAGTAAGTTCATGTATTGCTCAATAGCTTGTCCAGATTCTTCATGTGGGGCTTCGAAGGCTTAAGCCCAACCTATCCATACAGCGACTTCTTCAGCCGCCACCGCTTATGCGACCACGGCCAATCCGGCGGCGCCGCCCGAATCTGCTCTTCCACCGCACGCGCATATTTCTCTGTCAGCTCGCCCAGTTTCAACGGTTCGCCGCCCGTCGCCAGCCGCTTGAATTGCACTTCATAAAAGCCCCGCGCGGTGCGCCGCATGGCGATGAAGAATGCCGGGTAATGCGTTACACGCGCAATTTCCTCCGGCCCCATCAGAAACGCTGAGTCCCGGTTCAAAAAACGCGTCCAATGTTTCTGGCCGCTTTTCATCGGCTCCTGATCGGCCAACATTGCGATGGCGCGCGGTGCGTTGCGTTGCTGAAGAATGTTGCACAGCAGGCGGTCGCCGGGTACCAGCCGCGCGCCAAAACGGGTTCGGATCTTGAACATTTCGCATTCAGCCCAGGCGTTCACCAGCGGTTTGTAGGCCGCATCCACGGGATAACCGAGCTCGATCGACAGGGCGAGCAGCATCCATTCCCAATTGCATTGGTGCGCCGCGAGGACGAGAACCGGCGTCCCGCGTGCAAGCTCCTCGCGCGGCAGATCGAGGTTACGTATGCGTACGCGCCGGCGCAGCTCCTCGGGCCGCATTGAAGCGGACTTCGCAATCTCCATGAAGATCTGCGCAAAGCTCGTGTAGAACCGGCGCGTCACTTCGCGCAATTGGGCTTCATTTAATTCCGGAAAAGCCAGCGCGAGATTTTCACGCACTACGTGCTGGCGATGGGGAAATACGTGGAAGGCAAGCCAACTCAGGAAGCCGGCAACGGAATAGAGCAGGGGAAACGGCAACGCCGCAATCGATCGTACCCACCACGCTGACTTGCTCACGCCGCCGGCTGTGCCTCTTGTGCCGTGAAGACGCGCGAGAGTTTCGGACCCAGCCAGGGCAGCAGCGGGGCGCAAAGATGGGTAATCGGTTGAAACACGCGCGCAAACAATAGCACGAGCGCCGCGGATACCCTCAACACCCCGTCATCGGCATCGCGAACGCGGAATTCCTAAAAACTTTCCCATGGTCGGACTGCCCGAGCCTTCAAGTCTCGGTAATCCGTAATGTGCTTTAGCATTGTCTTCGCCCAGACTCCGCCCCGAGGTCGCAACCTCTTCCGCCAGACGGGGCGGGGTCTGAGAAAAAACACGGCACAGTCCTAAAAGCCACCCACGCCGCGGGGCGTGGGTGCTTTCGAGAGCGTCATCAGAGCCGGGAGCTCACTGCATCCGCAACCGTTCACCGGCTGCGTTAAGTGTCTGAATTTATGGTGCCGACTCACAGAATCGAACTGTGGACCCCATCATTACGAATGATGTGCTCTACCAACTGAGCTAAGTCGGCACTGGTCCCCGGAACCGGGGCGGCGAATTCTACCGTGCTTTGCGCCAGCAATCACGCAGGGGGCGTAACGCCGGCGGATAACGCTCGGCAATAGTGCGAATAATTGCCGAAACGCAGCAGATATGCGGCTGGCTTTTTCCACGGAAATGGGCGCATCCTCGCCGCCGAACGAATTCACCCGGATGAAGGACCCAAGGATGGCTCCGCAACTCGCGAAGGATCGCGGCTTCACTGCGCTGGAATTGCTCGTCGTTGTTGCGATCGGCGCCGTGCTGGTGGCGATGGCAGTGCCGAGCTTCAGCGAGCTGCGCCGTTCGGCCAGCATCAGCTCTTCGGCAAACCAGCTGTTATGGGCGCTGCACTACGCGCGCAGCCAGGCGATTCTGCGCAACGTGCCCGCGGTGGTGTGTCTGTCCGCAAATGGCGCAACGTGCGTGACGTCGGCCGGCACGGCGGCCGCGGGATGGCTCGTGTTCCTGGAACAGCAGCGCAGCATTCCGGTGCAATTCAATACGACTGATGAATTGCTCCGCGCTATTCAGCTGCCGCCGCAAGTAGCGGTGCAAGGGACTCGCGCTGCGGTAACGTTTTGGCCCACCGCGCGCGCCGGCACAACCAGTACTTTCAAACTTTGCGATGCGCGAGGCGACCCACGCGGCAAGGCAGTAGTGGTCAGTCAAACAGGAAGGCCGCGTGTGGCTGACGGAGACGCCCCATGCTGAAGCATGCCCCCACCCTATCCCTCCCCCGCAAAGCGAGGGAGGGGACGGGCAGTGCTCTCACTCCCTCCCCCGTTCGACGGGGGAGGGTTGGGGTGGGGGCGTTCTGCGCGCGCGGCATGAGCCTGGTCGAAGTGCTCGTCGCGTTGCTCATTTTCTCCATCGGCATGCTGGGCGCCGCCATGCTGTTCGTGGAAAGCCTGCGCAGCAGTCGCAGCGCGCTGCTCCGAACTCAGGCAGTCAATCTCGTCAGCGACATGGCGGATCGCATACGCGCCAATGCTGCGGCGCGCGGGGCTTACAACTTCGCGGCCTATGCCGGCGGACCGGCCGAGCATGGTTGTGCTCCCAGCTTCGTTCCTGGCAGTGGCAACAATTGTAGTGTGGCGCAGCTGGCGGAAGACGATCTGACGCGCTGGCTAACGGCGGTGCAGGCAATCCTGCCGGCTGCGCCCGCGGGCACGCGAGCCGCGGATGTGGAATACCTGGCCGGAAAACCCGAGCGCTATCGAGTTCGCGTGGCCTGGCAGGAGCCGAGCGAGCCGCAGCCGCTGTCGGCCGAATGTGAAGTTCTGGCGCAGGCGGCGCCATGAACGCCCGCGGGGTCACGCTGGTGGAGCTCATGATCGCAATGGTTGTGGGCCTGTTGCTTGTTACGGCGGCCATCGCGATTTACGCGCAGAGCCGGTCGACGAGTCGCGTCAATGAAAATGTGGCGCGATTGCAGGAGCAGGGGCGATACGCCTTATCTGTCATAGAACCGGACATCGAGCTTGCGGGCCTTTATGGCTTTACCAATCTGCCAGAAACGGCGCGTTTGATCAGCGGCGGGAATCCTTCTGTCATAGTGGCGGCCGCCGACCAGATGCGTCAATTCCCATGGCGCCCTGGCGATCCACTACCCACGGCCGTGGTTGGTCTGCCGCCCGGTGCACATGCCTGCGGCGTAAATTTTGCCGTAGATGTTTCCACTCCAGTGCAAGGCTCGAACAACGTGTTCGACATGGGAAGAGCGCGCACAGGTTGCAACCCTTATTCCTCAGGAGCCCAAGCCGGCGCGGACACGCTAACGATTCGCCGTGCGGAAACCGAGCCCTCTGCGCCTGAATCTTCGCGGCTGCAAATCTATGCCTCCCGTTTCACCAGCCGCACGGCTCAGCTGTTATTCGTGGACGGCAATGCGCCTGGCGTCGTCGATACCGATCATCGCATCCACAACTTCGTTGTGCGCACCTATTACATAGCGCGCGATTCCGTAAACCGCACCGCCTTCCCGGCGCTGCGGGTCAAATCTCTGAGCCGTTCGGGCGTCAACCTGGTATTCGATGAAGACGAAGTAATCCCCGGCGTTGAAGATCTGCAAATCCAGTTCGGCATCGACACCGGCGATTACAACAACGACGGCGTCATCGACACGGCGGCAGACCCCGATCGTGATGGAATTGTCGATCCCAATGGCCGCGCAACACGCTACGTGAATCCAGATTTTCCCGATCTACCGCGCTATCAGGTGGCGGCTGTGCGCATCTGGCTCCGTATCCGTGCGGAGGAGTCCGAGGTCGGTTTCATCGATGACCGAACCTATCGTTATGCCGATGTCGTCTATACGCCGTCAGGCGGCGCCCGGAATTTCCGCCGCGCTTTGATGTCCCGTACGGTCGCCGTGCGCAACGCCAGGATGTATTGAAATGAGGCGTTTAACTCAGCGCGGCGCTACGCTCATCATTGTCTTGCTGCTGCTTTTGATATTGACGATGCTCATGCTCGCAAGCGCCAGCACGGCGACAGCCGAGTTGGCGATGGCGGGGAACGAGCAATATCATAAGCACGCCTCGGACGCCGCTTCGGCGGGCATAGAAGAGGCCATCGCCAGAATTTCGACGTCCGGCGCGGCGGCTATCGCCGGTCCGCCCACTCCATTTGGCAGCTCCGCCACAGATACGTACGCCACCGTCACCCGATACGTCGGCCAGGAAACCGCGCTACCGCAATCGAGCGCCAACAAATTCATAGGACTGCACTACGTCGTAGTGAGCACGGGCGCTTCGTTGCGTGGCGCAGTCGATGTTCAGACGCAAGGCGTTCTGGTGATTGCCCCCTCGGGCGGTGTCGACACGTTCAATCGCATTGACGGTGGATTACAAGGAGGTTCAGGGCCATGAGAGCGATCCACGGAATTATTTCAACAGTTCTCCTGGCATTGCTGCACGATAGACCTATCTTGGCGCAGGAATGCGTTGAGAACGCGGCAAAGCCAAGATCCGCCACAGTCATTTATGACTCGCAGGCGCGGGGTCAAGGCGCCGTGGTTTTCAAGTCCGGCCCAGATGGGGTGTTGCATGCGCTCGATGCAGAAAGCCGCGCGGAACTGTGGACCTACACGCCTCCAGAGCTCGATGCAACGCATCGCGCCGATGGCCTGATGAGCGACATCGCTGTCTTGCGCTTCGATTCAAATAGAAATGGCGTAATTGAGACGGCTGCGGGCGACAAGGTTTGGATCTACTTCGGTCTGCGCCGGGGAGGGCGCTATTACTATGCTCTGGACGCTACAGACCGCTTGCGTGCGCAGCTCTTGTGGAAGATAGGACCTGATGAGTTGCCGGGCGTGGGCGAGACTTGGTCCACGCCGACGACTGCACGCGTGCGCATCGGTGGCGTAACTCAAAATGGGGAAAAAATTGTAGTGATTCTTGGCGGCGGCTATGACGAAATACTTCCCGCCGCGCATCGGATCTACATGGTGGATGCCGCCTCCGGCGCTTTGCTTTGGTATGCGGGTGGTCCGGGTGGCATTGAGGTTCCCGCAGCGCCGGATCTTCCGCTGACGCGGATGCTCGATCCGATCTCTGCGCGTGTAGCAGCTATCGACACGGATGGCGATCTATTTGCGGATCGCCTGTACTCCGCTGATCTTGGCGGCCGCGTCTGGCGTTTCGACATTTGGAATGGCCGCGGCCGTTCGCAGCTCGTTACCGGCGGCGTGTTCGCCATGCTCGGCGAGACCGCTACGGACGCACGCCGCTTCTTCAATGCGCCCGATGTCGCGCTTATTCAGCGTCGCGGCAATCCGCCGTACTACAACCTGGCGATTGGCTCCGGCGATCGAGCGCATCCGTTCGATATCACGGTGCATGACCGTTTCTATTCTCTTCGCGACCGCAATCCCTTTAGCCCACTCACGCAAGGGGAATATGACGCGCTTGCTCCGCTGCTCGACGCCGATCTCTCTGACATTACGGATAGTCTCGGCGGGTCTGCTGTGGCCGCCGCGGCTCCCGGCTGGGCGGTGGATCTGCGTTTGAATGGCGGCTGGTCCGGGGAAAAAGTCTTGGCGGAAGCCGTCACTGTCAACGGCGTCATCCTATTTCCAACCTATCGTCCACTATTGGCCGCCGCTTGCTCTGGCGAAAACCGCGTGTACGCCTTGAACGTGGATCAAGGAGACCCGGTGCTGGATATGAACGACGATGGGCAGATCACAAACTCAGATGCCTCGACACCGCTGACTCAAACAGGCATCGCAGGCGAAGTGAAGTTGACGCTGCCTGCGCCAAACAATAGCGCCCCAGCCCAGCCGGGCGAGCCGGCGCCGGCCGAACCTCACACGGCGTGCAAGGTAGGAGAAGAGGCGCTACGAGTCTGCGTCACCACAGAATCACTGCTGCGCACGTTCTGGCGGCGCGATTCCACTAATTAACCAATATAAAGGAGTCCATCGTGAAGGCGAAAACCGACAATCCGATTTTGCCGATTGAGCGCGTTACTCAGTCCATTTTGGTCTTGCGTGGCAGAAAAGTGCTGCTCAATGTGGATCTTGCCGCACTCTATGGTGTAACAACCAGGCGCTTTAACGAACAGGTGAGGCGCAACCTCGATCGATTTCCACCGGATTTCATGTTCCGATTGACATCGGAAGAGGCTGCGGCGCTCTTGAGCGCGAGATCGCGAATTAAGATATTAAAGCGTGGGCAAAACATGAAATATCTCCCATACGCCTTCAGCGAACACGGCGCCATCATGGCTGCGACTATTCTTAACAGCCCGATCGCGGTCGAGATGAGCGTGTATGTAGTACGTGCTTTCGTTCAGTTGCGGGAACTGCTTAGCTCGAACAAGGAGTTGGCTAAGCGTTTGGATGAGCTGGAGGCCCGCCTCGAGAAGAAGTTCGGAGCTTACGATGAAGTGATTGCCAAAATGCTTGAGGCTATGCGCCAGTTGATGAGTCCACCGCAGATTGTGGGACGGCCAATAGGGTTCCTGGCGGACTTTCAGAAGCAGTCGTGAGCAGAATTGTGTTGTTAAAGCAAAGACTTACGTTCAAGGTCGCAATTTGCGACCTTGAACCTCCTCTTGAAATCGGAAAAGGAGTGGTCGAAAGTGGATTTTATGGTGCCGCCGCCAGCTTCCCCTCCAGATGCCCCGCCAGCTCCCCAATCGTCGGGTAGTCGAACAGCTCCGTCAGATCGATCAGTCCCGGGTACTGCCGATCGATGTTCTCGTGAATCTCAATCAGCTTCAGCGAGCTTGCGCCAATCTCGAACAGGTTGTCGCTGGAATCCACTCGCTTGCCTTCAAGCGCAGCTTCGCAAATAGACTTAAGCTGATCTTCTATCGCGCTCAGTGAAACGTTGGACGCCGGCCCGCGTTGCGTTTCGCGCATGGCGCGCATCTCAGCCAGCTCAGCATTGAATTCCCCATCGACATAACTTTGCTCCAGAAGATGCCGCTGGATCTTGCCGCTGGTGGTTTTCGGAATGCGCTTGACCGGAATGACTTGCGCCACTTCCAAGCCCGCCTGCTCGTTGATAAGACGCGAGACTTGCGTGGCGACAGGCACGAAGTCCTTCACCTCCCCACGATGCAGCACGAACACGACCAGCCGTTCGAGCTGCTCGCCAGGCGGACGCACCCCCGCTGCAACGACTTTGCCGAGTTCCAAACCTTCTACCCGCTGCGCGATGCTTTCGAGATCGTGCGGATAATAGTTCTGCCCATTGACGAATATGATTTCCTTGGCGCGCCCCGTGATATAGAGCTGACCGCCGTGCGCCAGGCCCAGATCGCCGGTGCGCAGCCAACCGTCTGCGGTCAGGGCCTCAGCGTTTGCGGCAGGATTCTCGTAGTAGCCCTGTGTCACGTTGTCGCCGGCGATGTGGATGTTCCCGATCTGGCCGTCTGGCAGCGCGCTATCGTCATCGCCCGCAATACGCACGCGACAATAAGGAATGGCCTCGCCAACCGACACAAGCGTCAACGCATCTTTGCTCGTGTTTGAAACCGGCTGCGCCTGTTCGCCCACACCCATGCGATGGCGGTTCAGCGTCAGCGTCTGCAAAGGCGCGCCCAGCGGCGGAAAGCTCACGGCAAGCGAAGCTTCCGCAAGGCCGTACACCGGAAACATCGCGTTGTGTGCAAGCTTCGCTGGCGCAACGCGCGCCAGGAACTCTTCGCACAGCTCAACCGAGATAGGCTCCGCGCCGTTGAATATCAAGCGCACCGCGGAGAGATCTAATTCGCCGAGCGGCCGCTCCCCCAGCACTTTCAAGTAATGCTTGTACCCAAAGTTGGGCGAACATAGAATCGTCGCCCGCTTGCGCGCAGCGAGCTGCAACCATAACAGCGGCCGGCGGATAAACAGCTCCGTCGCCATCAAATGGCAATGCACGCGGTTCGCAAACATGAAGATATGCATGCCGATCAGGCCCATGTCGTGCGTCAGCGGCATCCACGACAGGCTGACATCGTCCTCGTTGAATTTTGCAGCTTCGGTGGAGCCCAGCCAGTTGGCGACGATGTTCTTATGCGTCAGCACCACGCCTTTGGGTTCGCTGGTAGAGCCCGATGAGAACTGTATGAACGCGATATCCTCAGGCTGCGCGCGATACGCCTCGCCCGGGCGTGAGATATCCTCGAGATCGTCCACCAAAAACGCGCGCGAGCGCAGGCGATCGAATGTTTCCACCTCTTCGGCATGCTGCGCGGCAAACGCGCCGATGCGCTCCAGGGATTTACGCTCCGTATAAATAAATGGATTCTCAAGCTTGCGCGCAATCCGCAGCAGCTTGTGCCGATGCTCGTCGCTGATTCCCAGCGCCACCGGCACCGGCACGATGCCCCCCAGCACCGCCGCCCAGAAGGCATCGATGAATTGTTCGTTGTTCCCCAGGAACAGAAGCGCCTTGTCGCCGCGCTTTGCGCCAAGCTTCTGCAAGTGAAAAAGTATTCCACGCGCCCGTTCGTACAGCTGCCCGTAGGACACGCTGCGCTCTTCCTGATCGCCCTCGAGGTAAGTGATGTTGCGTGCGACGGAGCGGTTCTGTTCCAGAATCTCAGTCAGCGTAATCGGTGTCGGCATCAGCGGCGTTCCAGGCGCATGTAAAGGGGATTTTTGGGGCGCAGATTGATCAGCGCCTCGAGTTCGACGGGCTTGTCCGGCGCGTAGACCAGGCGGTAGCGGCGTGCGACCTTATACAAATGCATCAGCATTTCATAGATCGCAAAGGTCTCTCCAATGCAATGGCGCGGGCCCCCGGCAAACGGCACATAAGCGAAACGCGGCAGGTCGCTGTCGTGTTCCTCTGAAAAGCGCTCGGGACGGAAAGAATCCGGCTCCTGCCAGAACTTCGGGTGACGGTGCAAAAGATAAGGGCTCAACAATATGTCCGTTCCCGCAGGAATGTCGTATCCGCCAAGCACGTCCGGGGCAATCGTGCGGCGCGACAGCAGCCAGCCCGGCGGGTACAGGCGCAATGCCTCGTCTATTACATTACTCGTATAGGAAAGCGCTTCCATTTGAGCGAGGCTGCT
>Ga0065707_10000861_pt1 | contig 13748 bp, 10 predicted proteins | sample SwiRhicommuniRL3_FD_59094 | JGI IMG/M metagenome (GOLD analysis project Ga0065707, IMG submission 59094) | Switchgrass rhizosphere bacterial communities from Rose Lake, Michigan, USA - RL3 v2 (version 2) | ecosystem: Host-associated > Plants > Roots > Rhizosphere > Soil | place: East Lansing... | reverse complement strand
CCCCTGCGGCTCAGCCGACCCCGACGCCTGCCGCGCCCCCAGCTACTGTCGCCTTGCCGATCAGCAAGATGGCGGTGATCAACTCGGATTATTTTCTGGATCAAAAGACCGGGATCGCGAAGTTCAATTCCGCGGTTATCAAACTAAATAGTGAGTTTCAGAAAGTTAAGGACGAAATCACCCAGATGCAGACCCGAGCCTCAACGCTCGAGGCTGAGATCAACAAGCTGCGTGACGCACCGGAAGGAACTCCTATCGACCAGAAATCTCTCCAGGCGAAGATCGACCAGTTGGAGCAGTTGAAGAAAGATATTCAGCGTAGAAGTGAGGACGCGCAGAGCTCCTATAATCGTCGCCGGACGGAAATCTTTACCCCGTTACAGGATGAAATCGGCAAAGCCCTCGAAGCCTTTGCCAAGGCGCGTGGCATCACCGTGATCATCGACGCTGCCCAAGTGCCTTTGCTTTTCGCCGATGAAAAGATCGACATCACGCGCGCCTTTATTGCAGATTTTAACAGCAAGAATCCGGTTACCGCAGCGTCAACAACCACGCCACCCGAATAGGGCCACAAAGACGCACAAATACACAAAGTTGATTTTGTGTTGTTTGTGCTTTTTTGTGGCTTAAGTGCAAATGGAAACAGTCCTCGATTCACTGGCAATTCAAAAGCTCCTGCCGCACCGCTACCCTTTTCTTCTCGTCGATCGCATCGTGGAGCTAGTGCCTCGCGAACGAATCGTGGGAATAAAGCAGGTAAGTATTAACGAACCGTTTTTTCAGGGTCACTTTCCCGGCGCTCCAGTGATGCCAGGCGTGCTTGTGGTTGAAGCTCTGGCCCAGGTAGGCGCCGTGCTGGCCCTGCGCGAGATCGAAGACCGGGATCAAAAACTGGTTTTGTTCACCGGCATCAAGGAAGCGCGTTTTCGACGACCGGTTGTTCCTGGCGATACTCTGGTTTTGGAAGTAACGGCACTCCGCATCGGTTCGCGCGTCCAACGTATGCGCGGTGAAGCCAAAGTGGATGGTCAAATCGCTTCCGACGCAGAGATCATGAGCATCATCGCCCCGAGGGAATAGGTCTGAACAATTCATGTCCGCTGCCACTCACCCGACCACGATTCATCCGACTGCGGTTGTGAGCCCGGGCGCCCGAATTGGCTTCGACTGCTTTATTGGACCATATTGCATCGTCGGCGATGAAGTTGAGCTTGGCGACGGTGTCAGACTCGAATCTCATTGCGTCGTCGACGGTCGCACATCAATCGGCGCTGCCACCCAGGTATTTCCCTTCGTTTCAATCGGCCTTGCTTCGCAGGATCTGAAGTACAAAGGCGAACCTTCTGAAACACGCATCGGCGAGCGCAACAAGATACGCGAATTCGTAACCATTCACAGAGGCACTGCCGGCGGCGGCATGCTTACCAAAATCGGCGACGATTGTCTGATTATGGCCCAGGCACACGTTGCGCACGACTGCCTGATCGGCGACGGCGTCATCATGGCAAACGCAGCCACGCTCGCCGGGCACGTTGTGGTCGAGGATCGCGCGAACATCGGCGCGTATTCCGGTGTGCATCAATTCTGCCGCGTCGGTAAGGAAGCCTACGTTGGTGGCTACTCGGTGGTCGTCAAAGACGCACTTCCTTTTGCCCTCACCGTCGGCAATCATGCAAAGTGTTACGGGTTGAACATCACCGGCATGAAACGCCGCGGCTATTCGCGTACCTCCATCGACGCGCTCCACCACGCTTTTCATCTGCTCCTTTCCGCTAAACTGAATACCACGCAGGCAGTCGAGCGCATCAGGGAAGAAATCAACGACTCTGCTGAAGTCTCAGACCTTTTGCGTTTCATCGAGAGCTCCAACCGCGGCGTCACCAAATGAAGTTCGGACTGATCGCTGGTAACGGGAAATTTCCCTTCATGGTTGTGGAAGGTGCCCGCGAGGCGGGAGTGCCTTTGGTCGTGGCTGCGATTCGTGAAGAGACGGATCCGGAGATGGACCAGCGCGCCGAGCGAGTAAAGTGGGTGGGCATCGGCCAGCTTGGGCGGATGATTCGTTTTTTCAAGGAAGAAGGTGTCGAGAAGGCCATCATGGCCGGACAGGTGAAGCACGTTCAGATCTTCAGTCGCGCAGTTCCGGATGCGCGCATGCTGAAAGTGCTTTTGAAACTGCCGCGCCGAAACACTGACTCGCTGATTGGCGCAATCGCGTCGGAGTTGCAGAGCGAGGGAATCGAGCTGGTTGACTCCACGTGCTTTCTACAGGATTCGTTACCGCAGAGCGGCACGCTCACGCGTCGTGAGCCTTCGAAGCAGGAGCGCGAAGATATTGAATACGGTTTGGAGATCGCGCGCGAAATTGCGCGGCTCGACCTGGGCCAGACGATCCTCGTTCGTGGCAAGGCCTGCGTGGCAATCGAAGCAATGGAAGGCACGGACGAGACGATCCTGCGTGCAGGCCGGCTCGTGAAAGGGCGGCTAGCTGTTGTTAAGGTAGCGAAGCCAAATCAGGATATGCGATTTGATGTGCCGGTGGTTGGTGTGCCAACGATTGAAGCGATGGTCGAAGCCGGCGCGACTTGTCTCTGCATCACCGCCGGCAAGACCCTCATGTTCGATCGCGATGAAATGATCCGCGCCGCAGATAAAAACAAGATCTCAATCGTGGCCACAGATAAACACGGATAATAAAATCCGATTTTTATCCGCGTCATCTGTGGCTCAATTGGCCGGCGAAACCGCGGCGGTCTGGTCAGCCTTGGGATCGTACGGAGTTGCCAGGTATTTCTTCGCAACGGCCTGTGCGTTGTCGTAATCGATTCCCGACTGTACTGCCTTCTGATACTCCGCTACGGCGCGTGTGCGCTCGCCCTTCGCGTCGTATGCGTTGCCACGTTTGATGTGGGCCCACACCTCGATCCACGACGGCTTCAGATTGCCGATGAGCGAAGCCTCCAGGTTGTCGAGGGCCTGCTGCCAGTTACGCTGTTCGAGAAACAGCAACCCGAGATTGTAGTAAACCCAGGAGTTCGAGCGATCGAGCTTCAGCGCTGCTTCAAACTGCTGCTGCGCTTCAGCGTAAATGCCTTCCTTCATCTGCTCGATGCCGCGCCGCGCAATGATCGAAACACGCAAGTCGTCAGACATTCGCAGTATCTTGTTGTTCGGGTCGACGACCACCTCGATAGGCTGTCCGTTCGACTCAAAATCGAAATCCTCACTACGGCCTTCAATCCGAACCGTCTTCTGCTGGTTGTCACCTTCGGCGCGCAACAGCAACTCGACCGGCATGCGCAGTGTTTCGAGATTCTGTTTCACTGTGCCGCGAGTGCGAAACTTCCCCGAACGTGTGCGAATAATCTGGTAGTCGACGGTAAACTCCGGCACGCCCGTTCCTTCAACCCATTGCGCAAAGAAGTAACGGAGGTTCTCCTGCGAGATCTTGTTCGCAAGTTTTTCGAAGTCGTCAATTGAGGCGTTCTTGCCTTTGTACGTCTGCAGGAAAGTGGCCAGCAGACGATCGAAGTTTTCTTTCCCAATCGTCTCGCGCAACATGCGAAAGATCATCGAGCCTTTGTAGAAGACGATCGACTGATAAGCTGCCGACTGATCGTCCAGCGCACTCGGCGCACGGGCGATGGATGCTGTTTGTTCGAACGTCAGTGCGCGTTCCTGTTGTTCGCGCTGAGCGGCGTCGAGGCCTCCGGCAGTCAACGTGTTCTCGCGAAACGCGAACGCGCTCCACTCCGCCAGCCCTTGCGACAGCCACGCATCGTCGAACGATTTCAGACCGACGCTCTGGCCCCACCACTGGTAGGCAAGCTCTCGCTCGATCTTCTCTTCCGGCACGGGCCGCGTGGTATCGAACATCTTACTCGACAGAAAAACGATTCCCGGTCCCGAGTACGTATCAAGACTCTCGTCGTCAATTTGGACAACCACGAGGCGATTTCCGAAAAGCGGAGCGCCGTACGTCTTGGTGAAATACTCCAACACGCGACCAGTCAGCTCGGCATACGCTTCAAGCCGTTTTTCGCTGCCCGGCATTGCATACAACTGAAGATCGTAATTGGCGTAACGCAGGTTCTTGTTGATGTAGAGTCCCGCTGCGAAGTTTCCGATCAAGACAGGTTGCCGATGAACGAAGCGATAACGAACGGCACCCTCTTTCGGAGTGGGCTGCGCCACGATTGGATCGTCGCTGGTGCCGGCTACCTGCAAGCCCGACGGAACGATGAATGTGATATCGGAAGTTGCCCGGTCAGCGGCGTAGTCGTGAAAAGGAAACCAACGGGAGGCATACATCAGGTATGAGCCTTCCGAGCCGACGTAGGCCAGACGCTTGGTTGCGAGCGGCCCGCCTTCCGGCGAAACGAGGGCACCTTCCCAGCGAACTCGCAGCGTAATAGGTTGATTGGCCGGAACTACCTGGCCCAGATCGACACGCACGCTCGGACCCAGAGAGCCGACTCCGACTGCGTCCTGCACGAAGCCGGTTAGTTCCTTACCATCCTTCTCGATGTTAGTGACTTTCAGTGAGCCGTTTAGCTCAAAAACCACCGAACGCGTGGCATCCAGCGGCACAAAAGTTACGTCGGCACCCGCGCGAAGTATGTGCTGATCGGGAATAATTTGGGCTTCGATCCGGTAGTGGGTGATGTCATAACGACTGGCGGCTTGTTGAGGCGCTGGTTGTTGCGACTTTACAGCGAGGGACAGCGTCAGTACGGCAAAAGCCGCCACAACACCGGGCAAAATGAGCTTGATACTTTTCATGGCATTCTGTTGCGACGATTATACAGTCGAGGACTTTGGATGGTAAGAAGCCACGAGCGGTTGGCCGTCCGTTTAGATTTGAGCAGCAGGAGGCAGACTTCAGGAGCAGTAGGGGATCTCCTGCTCCTGACGTCTGCCCGCTGCTTCCTCGCTTGACACTCCATTAGCCAGCGAATACAGTCCGAATACGCGGTAGTTGTAGTCCTAAAAACCTTCGACCGAGACATCTTCCACATCCAAAGGAGTTGATTCAATGAGACGCGTCTCTAAGTTTTTGTCCCCACTGTTTGTTTGCGCGCTCGCGATTGTTTCCGCCCAGGCACAGGGCCCTCGCAACGTGCGAGTCGATTATAAAGAGACTACTTTGAAGAACGGTCTGCGCGTGATCACCGTTGAAGATCATTCCGCACCCGTCGTAGCCGTTTCCATCACTTACAACGTCGGTTCGCGCAACGAACGCCAGGGTCGCACCGGTTTTGCGCATCTTTTTGAACACATGATGTTCAAAGGCTCCGAGAATGTTGGATCTGGTGAACACTTCATGCTCGTCTTCAACAATGGTGGCAACATGAACGGCACCACCAACGAAGACCGCACCAACTATTTCGAGATTCTGCCGGCGAACCAGATCGACCTCGGACTCTTCCTCGAAGCCGATCGCATGAAGAGCCTCGCGATCACGAAAGAGAATCTCGACAACCAGCGCAACGCTGTTCAGGAAGAACGGCGACTCGGTGTTGATAACCAACCTTACGGAAAGAGCGGTGAGATCCAGCAGGAGCTGCTCTACGATAACTTCGCTTACAAGCACTCGACGATTGGTTCAATGGAGGATCTGAATGCGGCCAGCGTCGAAGACGTTGCCGCTTTCTTCAAGATGTACTACGCACCAAACAATGCGGTGCTGGTCCTCGTAGGAGATTTCAAAACTCCCGAAGCGCTCGCCAAGATTCGCAGCAACTTCGAGAGCATTCCACGCCAGCCTGATCCGCCAACAGTCGACATGGCCGAACCAGAGCAGAAAGCCGAACGTCGCGCGAGTGTTGACGACCAGCTCGCACGCGCGCCACGCGTCGATCTCGCTTTCAAAGCCGTGCCGGGCAACACCGCTGACTTCTACGCGTTGCAGGTGTTGTCCGCAGTATTACAGGGTGGCCAGAGCTCGCGACTCTACCAGAAGATGGTGAAAGAGAAAGAGATGGTAACCGGTGTCGGCGGTTTTATGGATGAGAAGCGTGGCGTCGGTGCGTTCTACACCAACGCGACTCTTAGACCAGGCGTTAAGGCCGAAGACATCGAGTCGACTATCTACGCCGAGATGAACCGTCTGAAGGAAGAACCGATTGCCGATTGGGAACTTCAGAAAGCAAAGAACACCACTCGACGAAATCTGATCAATGGCCTGCAAAGCGCTCTCACTCGAGCCATCACACTGGGCCAGTACACGGTCTATTACAACGAGCCGGCATTGATTAATGCCCGCCTCGATAAAGTCGCCGCGGTTACCAAAGAAGACGTGCAGCGTGTGGCCAACAAGTATCTGGTCGATACCAACCGCACCGTTGTAATCACCATGCCGAAGGCGAAGGCCAAACCCGCAACCGGCGCATCGGGACAGTAAAGGAGTTAAAGATGAGAATCATGAAGAACAGAAGTTTTGCAGTCGCACTCGTCCTGATGATGCTCGTGTCGTCTCTGGCTTTAGGTCAGGGCACAGCTCCGGCGGGTCAGGGCGGACAAACGACCAAGGGCGCAGTGATCAAAGGCAAGGCGCCCGTCAACAAAGAAGTATTGAAAGTGAAACTTCCTCGCGCTGAGGAAGCGACGTTGAAGAATGGTTTGCAGGTAGTTGTGCTGCCGATGCACAAGGTGCCGACCTTCAACATGCAGCTCGTAGTGTTGAGCGGTGGGCTTTCGGACAAGGCGGACTATCGTGGTCTCTCGAGCTTCACGGCAGCGTTGTTACGCGAAGGAACGACGAAGCGCTCGAGCAAAGAGATTGCGGAACAGGTCGACGCCCTCGGCGCAACACTGACCGCGACCTCCGGACTCTCATCCTTAACGAGCGTGGTCAACACCGGCGGGTTGATTGAGAACCTGGACCAGACACTCGACTTGTTTGCAGACGTCATTCGCAATCCGACGTTCCCGCAAGCCGAAGTCGACAGATATAAAACCCGCACTCTGGCTACGCTTCAGCTTCAACGTTCGATCCCACAGTTTCTCGCGGCGGAACAGTTCCAGCGCGCGATTTACGGTACCAGCCATCCCGCATCATTGGTGGCGCCCCCGGCAGAGTCGATCAAAAAGCTGACGAGCAAAGACCTCGCTGACTTCCACTCGACTTACTATCGTCCCAACAATGCGATTCTCGCGGTCGTTGGCGACGTGACGTTGAAGGAGATCCTGCCGAAGCTCGAAAAGGTGTTAGGCGATTGGCAGAAGGGCGATGTCCCGGCTGCTACCATTCCTCAGGCGCCGGCGCAGGCAGATGCGCGCATTTACCTCATCGATCGACCCGGCTCCGTGCAGACGGTATTGCAACTCGGCACACTCGGAATCGAACGCACGAGTCCGGATTACTTCTCCGTGCTGTTGGCCGACCGTGTGCTCGGTGGTGGTCCATCAGGAAGACTGTTTTTGAACCTGCGTGAAGACAAAGGCTACACGTACGGCGCGTACAGTAACTTCGGTGGTTCGAAGTTCCGGGGTACCTGGATCTCCAGTTCTGAAGTCAGAACTGATGTCACTGAAGGTGCGATGAAAGAGTTCATGTACGAGCTCAATCGACTCCGGAGTGAGACTGTTCCGGCTGAAGAGTTAGACAATGCCAAGCGCGCGATCATCGGCAGCTTTGCACTCTCGCTCGAGCAACCGGGAACACTGCTTCAGAACATCATCACGCAGAAGATCTACAACCTTCCCGCGGACTACTGGGACACCTATCCGCAAAAAGTCTCGGCCATCACGGCTGCAGACGTTCAGAAAGCCGCGCAGAAGTATTTGGACATGAGCCACCTGCAGGTTGTTGCAGTCGGTGATGCTTCGAAGGCGCGTGAGGTCCTTGGGAAGTACGGGAAAGTTGAACTCTATGACGCCGACGGAAAACCCGTAACCGGCGGTTCAGAGAGCAACAATAAATAAGCAGAAAGGCCGTCCACAGATTACGCAGTCCAATCTGTGTAATCTGTGGTTACGGTCTGGATCCCACGAAATCCACCACCTTCAAATCATCAAAGAGAGTCGTGAATGTTCGGTCGACGGGTGTGAATGTATAGCCGTCTTTTGAAGGAAGAACGCGATACGTTTTTTGCGACGGCGCCACTTTGAAGGAGTAGTACCCTTGATTGTCCGTCGTTGCGGTCAGCACCACATTCGAAGGGCTGATCAAGACCACCGCCACATCCGAAATTCCAGTTTTGCTCGAATCAACAACCCGTCCAGTGATCTTAATAGTCGAGCGTAAACGCGAGGCAGCGCTCTTCAGTGCTTCATCGGACGTGGGTTGAGATGGTTCAGGCGTAGCAGGCGTGGGCGATGGAGTTGGTTCTGATTTCGCCGGCTCTGATTTTGATAGCTCCGATGTCTGCGTCTCCGGCTTGGCGATCTCTGCGGGCGTCGGCTCGGGAGTAGTTGCCGGTTGCGGCATAGTTGTCGCAGTCGTGTCAGACGCAGTTCCTGTCGCCGTTTGCGCCTCCGCTAATACAGTCATTCCAATCCGCTGGTCGAGTCCATCGAGAGAGCCGTTGATCTGTTTATACAGTTTCTCGATGACTGAACGTCGCACTGACTCGACTCGCCCGCCACTGTAGCTCTTGATGTAGGCCTCGAGCGCTTGTTCCTTCTGCCCTGATTGTTCGAGGGCAACTCCGAGATGCCAGAGTGCATTGCGCCATGCAGGTGTTTGGATAGGCAGAATCTGCGACGCCTGTTTCAAGTGTGTGATTGCCTCGGGGATTTTCTCCTGATTGAAGAGCGCCCAGCCTTCAAGAGCTTCCAATCTTCCCTTGAAAATATTTGCGAGCACATCGGGCGGCGCGGGCGCTACATCCGGAACGTTGCCGGCCGAGATCGCACTCGCACGCAGGTCGCGAAATTCTTCAGCCTGGATTGCGAGCGTGAGCACGGGAACTTTCAGTGTTTCAGCCGATGCCTTGCGCGCTTCGGCGACAAACTCCAGCGCCGTTGTTGCTCCGATTCCATTTCGCAGCAGACGATTGGCTGCATACATCTGACGAAATGTGCGCATGCTGTCAGTGCCCGCAGCAAATGCCCTAGCCGCTTCAACTGCCGCCGCCTCGTCGAGCTTCTCTTTATCGCGTGGCATCGACGCAGTGCTGAAAGCAAGCAGCGCCTTCATCCTTTTTGCATTCGCAGCGTTGTCAGCGGAAGTTGGCTGATAAATACTGGCGCGTCTCTCGGGGGCCAGCAATTCGATGAAACCCGACTCGCGGACCGGTATGGTCCCCGCGAGCTTAGCCTGAATCTGATCGTCTTTTATTGTGAACGACTCATTCAGAGCGTCGATAGCTTCATCGTAAAGTCCCATCGACGCCAGCACGCTAGCGAGTTCATAGGTAAGCGTCGGAAACTTTCCGTACTGGCGTGCGAAGCGGATCGCGCGCTCCGCGTTCAGCGGACTCCCTAGACCAAGGTACGCGCGACTGAGAGCAATCTGGGCCCACGTGTAGCGTGGCTCGATCGCGATTGCCCTGCGCGCAAGCTCGAAAGCCTTTGGGTAGTCTTCATGCGCTGCAAACCAATAGGCGGTGCCGGCGAGTAACGGAAGGTTCCGTTGATCGGCAGCAAACGCTGCTTCGAGGGCGCTGTTGGCTTCGTCTTTTCGCGAGAGTTCGAGCAACGAGATCACTTTGCCTGCCCGAGCCGCTCTGTCTTTCGGATCGGCGGCAAGTTGTTCGTCGTAGAGTGCGAGCGCCTCTTCGGTTTTGCCGGAGGCGCGATAGAGATCCGCGAGACTGCCACGCGACGCTTTCGACGTCGGATCAAGGTCGACTGTCTTTTTGTATTCCGCTGCTGCTTCGTCAAGTCGCAAGGAGAGATGGAGTCCGATNGCGAGTATTCGGTGTGCCTCGGCGAGATCGGGAGCAAGCTTGACNGCGCTCTCNCCAACGCGAACGGTGTCGCCCGNTCGTTCGATTCCGAGATAGAAAGCTCCTACCTCGAGCAAACGCTTAGGATTACTACCAAACTTCTGTTCGATGTTCTGCGCGGCCTTAACTGCGGCGTCTCGCTCACCGCGCATATACAGGTTCGTCGGAATTTGGGCGATGACTCCTGAAAACAGTTTGTCGGTGATGGAGACGTCGGCTTCGTCGATTGCGCGCAGTAATTGTTCGACACCGCCTACATTGTCGCCGTTTTTCAACTTTTGATCGCCGAGTGCGGCGTGCGTGCTGATCAGCAGTTCGATTGCGCGGGGTCTGGCTTTAGAAGTGGGATGCGTGTCGAGAAACTCTTTCAACTTAACTGCGCGTTCGGGCAAAGGCTTCGTGAGCGTGAGTTCGACTTCGTCGATCTCGTCGAGTTCTTCTTCTGCGATCTGTTCGGGTGTTTTCTTTACCACGGAAGGAGTCTTGATTTTTGTGGTCGCAGACTTAGTTCGTGGCGGAACTGCCTTCTCGGTCTTCGGTGGAATAACGGCCTCTGTCTTCGGCGACTCAGCCGGCGTTGGCTCAGACTTTGGAGACTCTGTCGGAGTTGGCTCAGCAGCGGGCGTTTCAGCCGGACTCGGATCCGGATCTGCCGGAGGCGTGGGCTGCGCTGTTGCTTTGGAAGCATCACTCACAACACGCGGACGAGTCTTTGGTTCATTCTTGGCAGCAACCTGAACCGGTTTGGCTGAATCGGTCGCAACGTCTGAGGTCGTGGCTGCCACAGTTGACTCGATCTCGGAAACGTTAAAGCCGACCTTCTCAGCGACTGCACTTGCGAAGACGTGTACGCCATTGTCGATTGCTTCAGCAAACCGTCCTTCGCTTAAGGGCCCTTTCATGCGATAGGAGATCTCGCCAAGCACGCCATCCGGCAGTGCTGTTTGTGCTGTACGGCTGAATCGGGCGAACGACGTTTTCGAATCGGCTGAAACGACAACCAGCAAACTCTTGCTTTTCGATGACTGGGTGCCGATGTTCCAGTCACGCGCGAGCTGATTGGAAAACGCAGAAATCTCCTGCGTGCCAGTGCTCTCGACAGTGGCCACGTAAAGTTCGAAACTGCTTTTCTCCTTCAGTCGTTGCAGGAGGCCTTCGAGGCGTGCTTTGGTTTCACCGTCAATCACTCCGGCAAAATCGTTGATGTAAGTCGCCGGCGCGGGAAACTTCGTCGACTGAGCAAACGGGTTTGCGCTGATGAAGAGAAACAGTCCAACCGCCGGGATAACGGTCAAGAGGCGTTTAAGGACTCGATATGATGGGCTCATTCCGATAGGTTCCGTATCTGGGTTGTGGGGGGACAATTCGGCGCTCATGATACCATCGCCGAGCGAATATGAGCGAACTAGATGAAGCGTGGGCAGCAGCATTGTGGGAGGCGGAGCGGCAGGCGCGGCTCGCCGGACGCAAAGACATTGCCGACTACCTCTCGTTGAGGAATTCCAATGATCTGCTGCGTAAAGCGGGAGTCGATTGGCTGATTGCCGAGTTTACGACTCTCGCCGGCGATGCAAATCGCGCCGGAGCTAGTATTCGCATAGCGACGCGGGAAGGACATCGTTTCCGCACCGGTAATTCAACGATGGTCGGGCACCAGCTCACGCTCACTAACGGAGTACGCACGCTATTCGTTGAAGCCGGATGGCCTCGGACTCCGCGGGACGGGTTTGTGCGTGGTGGAGGTTTGGCGTGTGCGAGTATTCGTCACCTCGGAATTCGTAGTGCGAACGAGGAGCTGTTGTTAATTAAATCCACGAACGGCGCGCCCGCCTGGAAATCGTCAGGGATGAAACACGCTCTTCACGAAGCCGACATGCACCGCCACCTCAGGATTCTCCTCGATCGACACGCTAAATAGATTCTCTTTGGGCACAACGTTTTCCGTCACGGGCTGCACCTTTTCGCGCTTGCTCGCCAACTTCCTCACAAAATACGGCCAATTCTGAACAGGCACGACACTTGCCAATCACCGGACAACGACATCGGGTACACGCGATGAAGTCGGCCCGAGGAATTACTGAGGAGATCTACAAGAAATGACGAACGGACACACACTGAAGTTTTCATTGTTCGCTGCGGCAATCCTGGCTCTCTGCCTGCCCGCCGCAGCAGCCGCGCAGTGGGGCGGACGCTATCCCCAGGATCGTTACCCCGATGATCGCGGCTACGGACGCTACGACGACCGCGGGCTCCGCGATTCCGTACACCGCCTGGATAACCTGGCGAAGAATTTTGAAAGAGACATGGATCGGGCGCTCGATCATAGCCGCGCCAACGGCTCGCGCCGTGAAGACGACATCAATAACCAGGTCCACCAGTTTCGCAATGCCGTCAGTGACCTGAAATCGCGAGTAGGCAACGGCCGTGATTTGAATCGCAGCTCCAACGAAGCTCGCAGAGTGCTGCAGGAAGCGAACGACCTCGATCGATTTGCACGGCGCGGTTTTGATGGCCGCACATCGTCAGAGTGGTCGCAGATACAACAGGAGCTTCGCTACATCAGCAGCGTCTATGGTTTCGGATATGGTGGCTATGGCCGCGACCGCGACGACGATTGGCGCCGTAACGATCGCAACAACAACAACCGCAACAACGATTGGTGGAGACGAATTCCACTCCCTCGGTATTAACCCGCATGACTTCCGCTTGTTAACCTGCTGGTCTACCCCTACCAAAGGCCTCGGCGCCACGCCGGGGCCTTTATCTTTTATCCTGCCCATCTTGTTAATCCTGTAATCCTGTCTAAAATGATTCCAATGGCAACGGGCACCCTTTATCTTGTCGCGACCCCCATCGGCAATCTCGCAGACATCACCCACCGCGCCTTACAAGTACTCACCGACGTAGCTCTAATCGCGTGCGAAGACACGCGCCACACGAACAAGCTGCTCAATCATTACGGCATCACGACAAAGACCATCAGCTATCACGAACACAACGAACAACAACGTGCGGTCCAATTAATCGAAAAGCTGAAAGAGGGAAGCGATATCGCTGTCGTCTCCGATGCCGGCACTCCCTCCATCAGCGATCCTGGCTTCCGCCTTGTTCGCGCCGCGATTGAGAACGACATCACGGTGGTTCCAGTACCTGGCCCAAGCGCGCTGATCTCGGCATTGATCGCCGCCGGCCTGCCGACGGATGAATTCTTCTTCGCTGGTTTTCTTCCCTCACGCCCGAACGCGCGCCGCACTCGTCTCACCGAGCTTCAGTCTGTCCCGGGCACATTGATCTTTTACGAAGCTCCCCATCGACTCGCCGCAACCCTCAAAGACGCTCTCGAGGTTCTGGGCGAGCGCGAAGCTGTGGTTGCAAGAGAACTCACAAAGCTTCACGAAGAGCTCAGGCGTGGACGCCTGAGTGAGTTGGCCGCGGATTATGCGGATCGGAAGAACGATATTCGCGGAGAGATCGTGGTGCTGATCGATCGAAACGTGATAGGCGTAGCAAATAAGCCGGAAACAAACGTCGCAACACTTGTCGATCAATTCGAGCAGGACGGCCTCGACCATCGCGCAGCACTAAAGAAAGCGGCGCGTGAGTTGGGTCTCTCACGCGCCGAAGCTTACAGGCAGCTAATCGTGCTTAAAAATCCGCGTTAATCCGTGTCCCCCGCCGTTAATCCGTGCTCCCTGAAATTTGAGTCGGCAGCGGTTTGTCCACCTTCAACCTTGCCGGCCTATTTCCGATCTCCCACAACGTCATGTACACGGTGCGGGTAATCTTCTCCATCTTCTGGTAATCGATCTTGTCTGCCGTGTCGCCCGCACGATGATAATCCTCGTGAACGCCGTC
>Ga0065707_10082558_pt1 | contig 13755 bp, 9 predicted proteins | sample SwiRhicommuniRL3_FD_59094 | JGI IMG/M metagenome (GOLD analysis project Ga0065707, IMG submission 59094) | Switchgrass rhizosphere bacterial communities from Rose Lake, Michigan, USA - RL3 v2 (version 2) | ecosystem: Host-associated > Plants > Roots > Rhizosphere > Soil | place: East Lansing, MI... | reverse complement strand
TCGGATCGGCGAGCAATTCAAACGTCCTTGGCCGCCGAAATTTGAGTAGAAAAATGTCTATAAGGGGAGGGCATTTTACGGGTCACTCTCGAAGTACGCTTAATTTGAACGACACTTAACTAAGCATGCCGCTGTCGACAATAAGCGTCCTCTCTCCCGGTTGCGGGAGAGAGACAGAGAGAGGGGGTTTTTGTTGTCAGCCAAAGAGATTGCTTTGACCCTCTCCCCAACCCCTCTCCCGCAACCGGGAGAGGGGATTCATGCGGCGTCGTGCGATTCAATGCCTGTGTTTGTCGTCTCACTCAAAACCACTTCAGGTTCCGCCACACCAAGACTCTTCGCAATCCATTGATGCGCATGTTGTACGGCCAGTTCCTGACGTCCATACACCACACGTGATCCCTTCGGCAGGAACTTGAAGTTATGCCAGCTTTCGCCAGTGACAGAGTAATCCTCATCTTGTACAAGCTGGACCAAAGCGCGGAAGGCGCTTTCAACTTCTGCACGATATTCGGTCGAGTCCACACCATGCGGTGCATATGTGGTCATGCGTGTCACCATCTCACCGACACCACGCGGGTATAAACGGAAGGTGGTGACGTAAGCTTGCTCGGGCTTCAGTGAGCCAAGATAAACAATCGTGTTGGGAAAAATAAAATACGGCGTGCTGATGGTGTCGCTTTTCCATTGCGACTCGGGTTGGTTCACCCAATCCCAGGCTTCACGTGGTGGAAACACCAGACGATGATGCGGTCCCCACGTGTCGTACAGCGACATGGTGCTGGGAAACAATGGCGCAAGCGAGTTCTTATGCAACACGGCAAAGTGATAGTTCTCGAAGTAAGTATCCAGCGCATATTTCCAGTTGCAGCTCACCACCAATTCGCCATCGCATACCCTGCGTGATTCATCTAGATCCAGCTTCTCGAGTTCTGCTCCGAATGTACCGAGGTGTGCTTCGATGTCCATTATTGAGTTCGGCACGGTGCGAACGAACACCAGTCCATGGCGTTCTGCAGCGGGGCAGGGAATCAGGTGCCGATGTTCATCGACGGCCCCGCAAAAATGTTCGTCCTGCGTGACGATGCCTTTTTGGCCCTGCACATCGAAACTCCAGCCATGAAATCGGCAAGTGATGCGATTAATACGGCCCTCAGGTTCGCGCAACAGACGTGCGCCGCGGTGTGGACAGATATTAAGAAAGGCACGCACCACACCATCTTTGCCACGCACGACGAAGATGGGTACACCAGTGTCGTCGAACAGGCGATAGCTGCCTGGTTCAGGAAGGTCGCTGGACAGGCAGACAACCTGCGGCATGCCATGAAACAGCTGCTGCAATTCCAATTCGTGGCGCTGCAAATCGGTGTAGGCGGAGACGTCATTGAACATCACGCTTGGCGCTACGTCGGTAGTGTTGTTTTTTGCGTGCTCGATCATGCGGCGGCACAGATCTAGGCGGATCTCGCGCATTTCGTGATGATGTCCAGCCATGTTCAGTTCCTACGCCACAGCCAATGCAGTTGATGGCATTGTCATTGCCCTCGCACTGCAGCACACCTACCATTTATTGTAGTTTTCATGCGAAAAACGGCAGCTTGGGCCTTGGTGTTGCAGAGAGCCAAGAGTAGAGTTCTCTCACAATGATGAGGCGGGGATGTGCGCGAGCACGGGAGATAATAATGAGCGTTTCAGCCGATGTTTATTTTCATACGCGGATGCAAAAACAAACGACGGTAGTGTCGGCAGCGTTACTGCTCGCAGAGTCTGCCGAAGCGTTGGGCTGGGATCTGGCGGCGTTTCACCTCGACATTCATCAAGCGAATTTGCCACGCGCACGCGACGGAGAATTCATCGGCGCGGCGATGGGCTGGCGCAGCAAAACAGTGAGTGAATGGGTGACCCTCGGACTGGCACACGCCTGTCCTATCGGTCAGCATTGTGCTCAGACTACCGAGCCGTTCATGTGGGATTGTGCTGCCGATAATGTCGCATCAGTAAATGCCTGGCATGAAGGTCGTTTATCTTCGGAGCAACAAGCCGTGCTGCAACTCTATCGAAACGATATCAGTGGTGGCATAACGGTGCCGGTACGGCGCGCCGGCAAAACTGGTTATGTATCCTGGTGCAGCCGCGATCATGAACAACTCAAACGCGGCTATGGGTCTACCTTGAGTTCTATCCATCTCCTCTCACATACGTTCATGCGCCAACTCGATCGCCTTGCGAGTACCGACAGCACCGAACCTCATGCCGCTAAGCCCACACTCACGCCGCGCGAAACTGAATGCCTCACCTGGGCCGCACGCGGCAGAACCACCGAAGAAATCAGCAGGATTCTGCATCGTTCCTCAGAGACCGTGGACTTTCATCTGTCCAATGCCATGCTGAAACTGGATGCGCGCAATCGAGCGCATGCAGTAGCGATTGCTTGTGTGCGGGGGTTGATTGCGGAGCTGTAGAGTGCGGTTTGCTGTCCGTCTGTCATATCTTTCCGTCGTGTTTACTGACGAGTTGCAAAAACCAATGCACAAGATATTCAGTTGCTCGTAAATGACTGAAAGCGATTTTGAGATGAGTTATGCGATGCTTGATCTGAATCCGCGCTTCCACATTGTGCTGCCATTTTCCAAACGTGGCGTCGTTGACCTTAACGGAAAGTCGTTCAATTTTCCGAAGCCCAACGGTATTAGTGGGGCGCCGCTATGGGAACTACAGAACCCTGAAGTCGGTGGCCGTAGAGTTATCGGCGTCATGATCGAACATCGCCGTCAGCAAGGCGTGTTTATCGCGACTGATATCGCTGCCGTTCTCCTGATGCTGCGCGATTATTACGAGGCCAACTCGAAGGACAAGGTTTCTTCAACGAACGGGGATTAAACCAACGTGCATTCGACGTTGAAGGCCGTCGTGTTGTCCACTTCTGACCAAAAGCACCGATGCCCAGCATCAATAAAACCTAAGTCAACTGCTTCGCTCTTTCAAATACTCCCCGCCAATCGATGCGCTTCATACACCGCATGAGACATGCGCCGTGGCGTCACGCAATCGCCGATGGTGTGGAATTCTATGATGGCGTTCTGAAAGTTTTCGGCAAGCGCATTGACTGAGCTACGTCCGGTTTGCACAACCACCAGACCGCAGGGAATAACTTCTTCTTCACCATTGGTGACATTGATGAGATGCGCGCCGTCGCTACCGACTTCATACAGAGTAGTTAACACACGATACTCAGTGCCGGCGCGACCGAGGCGTGATAACAGTGGGCCGACACTCTCGTTGGGTATGGCAGAGGCGATGACTGTCGCCGGTGTGGCGATCAACACTTTCCATCCAGCTTCGGCGAGTGCTTCGGCAACGCCATAAGTCCACCAGAAGGCGCTGCCATCATCGATCAGGATAGCGCGATTATTGTCACTCGGTGTAGGTGCACCTTTGTCGAGTACGTCGAACCAGGTCATCACCTGCTCACCGACGAATTCTTCTGGCAAAGGCTTGGCGACAGCGCCGGTGGCAAGAATGGCAACATCGAACTTTCCCTGAAGTTCTGCGGCATCGTTGATGCGCACCCCGAGTTCGAGTTTGACTTGCAGATGTCTCAGTTCACCTTGTTGATGATCGATGAATTTACGTAGGCCCTGGCGATGCGGCACTGAACTCGCGTAAAGAAATTGTCCACCGATGCCGTGCGTGGCTTCGAACAAAGTCACGCGATGTCCGCGCAGCGCTGCAACGCGCGCGGCTTCCAGTCCACCGGGGCCGCCGCCGATCACGGCTATGCGTCGCGGCGAAGTAGTGGGTTTGCTTAAGCCAAACTCCGGCAGTAGTTCGCGGCCGGCATCGGGATTAACAGCGCAATGCAGATGCGGCGCGAATGCACGGCAATCTTGATTCAATCCAATACACGGCCTGATGCGATCTGCTTGACCACTGGCGGCCTTCGCAGCCCAGTCGGGATCAGCGATGAAGGCGCGTGCCATGCCGACGAAGTCGGAATCACCTTCAGCCAACAGGCGTTCTGCCATCTCCGGTGTAGTGATGCGTTGGCCAACAATGATGGGCAGGCCGCAGGCATCACGAATGATGTGTGCAGCGCGTGCTGCAGGAGCGTCCGGCGTCGTGACGTCTTTAACGTAGTAACCCCGTGTACCCAGCGTGATGCTCAGATAGTCCACCGAACCCAATTTTGATATTGCTCCGGAAATACGTGCAGTGTCTTGAATTCCCAAGCCATCGGCGATTTCTTCATCGCCACTGAGACGCAACCCCAACAAAAAATCGTTGCCACAACGCGTGCGAATAGCCTCGAGTATTTCCAACAAGAAGCGCAGACGTTTTTCTGGCGTGCCGCCATACGCATCGCTGCGTTGATTAGTGGCGGGTGATAAGAACTGTGCCACGAGGTAACCATGCGCGCCGTGAATCTCCACGCCATCGTGACCCGATAGTTTGAGATTGGCGGCGGTTTCGCCGAATGCATCCACCAATATTTTGATTTCGCTCGTGGTGAGTTCATGGGGTGGAAAAGGATCACGTGGTGAGCGGATGGGTGAAGGCGCGGACGGCGCGTATTCAGTTTCGCCGCCAATCATTTCGCGGCCCAGATGCACGATCTGCCCAATCACTTTGACGCCATGTGCATGAATGGCATCCGCACGCCGTTGTAACATTTCCAGCACGCGCGGTTCGTAGGCTTCGACTAACGCGTGCGAACGCAGCGCTGAACTGCGATGCACAATGATTGCGCCACCGATGATCATCGCGGGCTTGGAGCGTGCGCGCACCTCGTAGTAAGCGATGTCGTCATCGGTGATATTGCCGTTGTGGACCATGCTCGTACCATGTGGCAGCACCACCAGACGATTGGCCAGGTTGAGACGACCCGAGACAAACGGCTGAAACAGCCGGGGATAGGGATTTGTTGTCACGTTGTTCATCCAGCGTCGCGGCAGGGTGCGACGAAATTTGTTGTAAAACCGACCGGTCGGTCGATATACTAATTTCCGCCAACCGATGTTACAAGCAGTTGTGTTGTGTGGCGACACGATGTGTTGATCTGGCAATGACGCGCGGTCAGGTGAAGAGGCGATAAGGATGATTATTTTCTGTTCATCCTGGGTGGTTTTTTTCAGTGAACTCAGTCGGAGAACTGCGGCGTAATTACGACAAGGCGTTGCTCAAGACGGCCGGGGGAAGATGATGAGTGCGATATCCGCATACGGCAGCACGGATCATTCCGATGCGCCCGTGAGCAAGCCGGTCAGCAAGATTGTCGCCGATACATTACAGAGGCTGTTCTATCCAAATTCGATTGCCCTGGTCGGCGCGTCGGAGCGCTCGCCCTGGTCGCATTTGCTGCACGCCAACATTCAGCGCGTCGGTTTTAGTGGGCGCATTTATTCGGTCAACAAGGGCGGCGCATCGGCGCATGGTTATCCGGGTTACCGTTCCTGTCAGGAGATCCACGATGAGGTGGACGCTGCATTTTTAATGGTGCCGCGCGAAGCGATGCTTGAGGCCTTCGACGATGTGATCGCCAGCGGCATCAAGTCCGCCGTCATTCTGACTTCAGGCTTCGCCGAAGCGGGAGAAGAGGGGGTGCGCCTGCAAGAAGAATTGACGCGGCGTGCCCGCGCGGCGGGCGTTATTTTTCTCGGACCCAACTGCTTAGGGTTTGCCAATCTCACCAGCCGTGCGGTGATGACCACGGTGCCCATGCATCCGCCGTTTCTACCGGGCAAGCTGGCGCTGATTTCGCAAAGCGGCGCCACCGGCAGCGAGATCGTGGGCATGGCACATGACCACAACATTGGCTTGACCATGTCTATTGCCACCGGCAACGAAGCGATGCTCGACATCGCGGCCTGCGTGGATTTTTTGGTGGATGACGCACACGCACACGTCATCATGGTGTTCGCTGAAACCATTCGCGATCCCGCGACGTTTGCTGCCGCTGCGCGCCGCGCACTGACCGCGAACAAAACGATTGTGATGCTGAAGGCCGGCGCCACCGAACTTACTGCCAAGATCGCCGCAGCACATACCGGCTCGCTGGTGGGCGACGATGCAGTGTTTGATGCGGCCTGTCGGCAACTCGGCGTGATCCGTGTACACACGCTGGAAGAACTGGTCATCACCGCCGGGTTGGTTGCGCATACAGGTCCGCTCACTGCGGGTGTAGGCATCGTGTCATTGTCGGGCGGTGCCTGTACTTTGATTGCCGATCGCGCTGCAGTGCATGGTGTGAATCTGCCGGAATTTTCCGAAGCAACGCGTGCGCTGCTGCGCGAAGCATTGCCTGATACTGGCGAGCCATTGAATCCCTTCGATATCACCGGCGCGGCAGTGCGCGATCCGGTGTTGTTCGAGCGCGTGCTTACTGCTGTCGGCGCTGATCCTGCCATTGGCTTTGTGGGTTGCGTGCACAACATGCCGTGGAATGAGAAGTGGGATAAAGCGCCGACCATCGATGCCATTGGACGTGCGCTCGCCAAGCTGGACAAGCCATCGGCGATGCTCAACCAAACGCTCAAGCCACTCACGCAAAAAAGCCGCGACATCATGCTGGAGACTGGTGTGCCCGCAGTGTTTGGTGGCGTCGAAACTGTCGTGACCGCGCTCGCTCACATCTATCGCTGGAGTGTGCAGTTGCAACAGCCGCTAACGCTGCCGGCAATCTTGTCACCGCATCAACATTCGCGAACCACTCAGCGCCCCAGCGGCGAACGTGCAGTACTGGATTATCTTGCAACGTGCGGCGTGCCGGTGATTCCCGCCAAGCTGGCAGCGACTCGTGAAGAGGCGGTTACTTATGCCGCTGCATTCGCATCGCCCGTCGCGTTGAAGATTGCATCGATAGACATCGCACACAAAACCGAAGTGGGTGGCGTGAAACTCAACTTGCAAGGGGCTGCAGAAGTAGGTGCGGGCTTTGATGCCATCATCGCAGCAGTGCGCTCAGCAGCGCCCGCAGCAAAGCTGGATGGCGTGTTGGCTTCACCCATGCGTAGCGGTGGCGTTGAAATGTTGGTGGGTACGCTGCGCGATCCGCAATGGGGCTTGACGTTGGCGGTGGGTCTCGGTGGCGTATGGGTGGAAGCACTCGCCGATACGCAATTGCGTTTGCTGCCGGTGAGCCCCACTCAAGTCCGCGAAATGCTGAGTGAACTGCGTGCCGCTAAATTGTTGCAAGGCTTTCGCGGTATGCCGCCGGTGGATATCGATCGGCTTGCAGAAGTTATTGCCGCCATCGGCGATGCGGCACTGGCGCTCGGTCCTGAACTGGTGTCGTTGGAAGTCAATCCTTTATTGGCGAGCGCGACGGGCGTTGAAGCGCTTGATGCGCTGACAGTGTGGGCCTAGGTTCGTTGTCATTGATAAGTCATTCCTCATCTATTAAGCATAGCGAGATGCATATGTCAGGCAGCGAAACCCACACCGGTTCAGTAGAGCCTATCTTGTTCGAGCGCATCGGCCGTCACATCGCGTTGGTGACATTGAATCGACCGGCGGCGCGCAATGCCATCAATCTGGCGATGACACTGCGTATTGAAGAACTGGTGCGTTTGATCGAAGCCGATCCGGAGCTGCGTGTCGCAATACTTGCCGCTGCTGATGGCAAAGCATTTTGCGCTGGTGCCGATCTTACTGAAGTGGCCGCGGGCGACGGCCTGTTGCTGCGTACTGCCGATGGTGGCTTTGCCGGTTTTGTTTATGCGCAAAGAAAAAAGCCCTGGATTGCAGCGGTGCATGGTTTTGCACTGGGCGGTGGACTGGAGCTCTCGCTGGCCTGCGACATGATTGTGGCAGCCGACAACACCATATTCGGTTTGCCTGAACCCAAGCGCGGTTTAGTGGCTGGCGCGGGTGGCATGTTTCGTTTGCCGCGCGCTATTCCACGTGCCATTGCGTTGGAAATGCTGACCACCGGCGCGTCCATCGATGCGCATCGTGCTTATGCGTTGGGCTTGGTTAATCGCGTGGTCGATGAAGCGGCACGCATCAAAGAAGCCATTGCCATTGCCGAACAAGTGGCGGCCAATGCGCCGTCATCGGTGCGCGAGAGCCTGGCTCTGGGACGTATCGCGGCCGAGCGTCGTGAAGATGAACTGCGTCAGTTGTCGGCCGCTGCTTCCGACCGAGTGCTGGCGTTGGAAGATTCACGCGAAGGTCCACGCGCCTTCGTCGAAAAGCGCCCGCCGGTATGGCGCAACTAACGGCCTTTGAATAATCGGCATTCGCCTTAGAGCTGCAAGCGAGCAACATGATCGTGAAGCAAAATGTAGCGCAGTGCATTCCCGTTATCGTCGGCGTCGGACAACTCAACGACCGGCCTGATGACCGACTAGTAGAAGAGACTGCTGCGTTAGATACGCTGGCCTTAATGAAGGCCGCGCTTGAACTAGCGGATCGCGATGCCGGCGGCAGATTTCTACCACTGGTGGAATCGCTGGGTATTGTCGAGCAACTGTCCTGGCCTACCGCGCATTGGCCCGGCGGCGGCGCGATCACACCTTACTTACTCGATGCATTGGCGATTGCACCCAGGCATGTCGAACTCACCGATGAACCCAAGGGCGATAGTCCGGTGCGCTTGTTGAACGATGCCGCCAATCGGATCGGCGCCGGCGAGATTGAAGTCGCGGCGATTGTGGGTGGCGAAGCGCTGCGTAGCGAGGCGCGTCGAGCGGCAAAGTCGGGCGCGCCACAACAGGATTTGATTCGTGTCATTACAGAGCAACGCGCCGGCCCCTTCAAAAATAAATATGGCTTGTTGACGGCGACCGATGTGTATCCCTTGTATGAAAACGCCTGTCGCGCAGCGTGGGGTCAAAGCCTGGCCGCGGCGCAAGCTGAAACAGCGGAGATTTGGTCGGGCATGTCGGCTGCTGCTGCGGACAATCCGGGGGCGTGGCTGCAGCGCCACTATTCACCTGCAGAGTTACTCGCGTCGTCGAACGACAATCGGCCGATCTCGTTTCCGTACAGCAAGCTGATGGTTGCCAACAACAGCGTCAATCAGGGTGCAGCGGTGATTGTGGCGAGTTTGACGAAGGCGCGTGAGATGGGTGTGCCGGAAGACAGGCTGATTTATATAGGCCCAGGCGCCGCTGCACATGAACCGGAAGATTTTTTGGCGCGCGATAGCTACAGCAGCTCATCGAGCATGAGCGTATCGATTCAACGCACACTGGCTTTGAACAATCTCAACACCAGCGATCTGGATTGCGTTGAACTTTATAGTTGCTTTCCATGTGTGCCCAAGATGGCGCGGCGCGTGTTGTCGTGGCCACTCGAAAAACGTCACAGCGTATATGGCGGCCTGACCTTTGGTGGTGGTCCCATCGGTAATTGCATGACGCATGCGATGGTGACCATGACGGAAAAGCTGCGTGTGGCAGGTCGGCGTGGATTGATCTTTGCCAACGGTGGGGTTGCTACCAACAATCATTGCATCGTGCTCACGCGTGAGCCGGTTCGCGCCGGCAGCTTCCCACAGAGTTACGACTATCAAAGCGACGCGGATGCATTGCGCGGCGCTGTGCCCACTTTAATTGAAGACTATGTTGGTCCGGGTGTTGTGGAAACGTACATGGCTCCTTATGGTCGCGACGGTGCGCCGCTGTTCGCGACCATCGTCGCGCGCAATCCAAGCGGCGCGCGATTTGTTTGCCGCGTGCCCAAGTCAGATGCAACGAGTTTGTCGTTGCTTACTTCCGGCGCGCGCGAGCCCATCGGCATGACCGGCATTGCCAAACCTGGCGCGGACGGATTTATCGAGTGGCAGTTTTCATGAAGCCTTATCCACATTTACTTGAACCGCTTGATCTGGGATTCATCACGCTACCCAATCGCGTGTTGATGGGCTCCATGCATGTGGGTCTTGAAGAAGAAGCGCATGGCTTCGAGCGCCTGGGTGAGTTTTATGCGGAACGCGCCAGAGGTGGTGTCGGGCTCATTGTCACCGGCGCGATCTCAGTGAATGAAGAAGGCGGACCATTTCCGCGCTCACCGAAAATGACTACTCAAGATGAAGTGGCAAGCCATCGCATCGTTACCGATGCCGTACATGCGGTCGGCGGCAGGATTGCGATGCAGGTTCGGCATAGTGGTCGCCATACCATCGTGCCGACAGCAGTAGCGCCCAGCGCCCTCAAGTCGCCAGTCAGACCGGTCACGCCGCGTGAGATGACGGCGGCGGATATCGAACGCACCCTTGGCGATTTTGTGCGCTGCGCATCTCTTGCGCGCGACGCCGGTTACGACGGCGTGGAAATCATGGGTTCGGAGGGTTATTTGATTAATCAGTTTCTGGCGTTGCGCACCAATCGTCGCAGCGATGAGTGGGGCGGTAGTTATGCCAACCGCATGCGCTTCGCAGTGGAGATTGTGCGGCGCACGCGCGCTGCGGTGGGTTCGAACTTCATCATCATGTATCGCTTGTCGATGTTGGAGTTGGTTGAAGGCGGTTCAACCTTGCCAGAAGGTCTTGAATTGGCTGCGCTCATTGAAGCGGCGGGTGCCAACATCATCAATGTGGGCATCGGCTGGCACGAAGCGCGTGTGCCCACTATCGCTACTTGCGTGCCGCGCGCCGCGTACGCCTGGGCAGCGCGCTTGCTCAAGGAAAAAGTGTCGGTGCCCATTGTTGCCAGCAATCGTATCAACACGCCGGAAGTGGCTGACCGTCTGTTGGCGGAAGGCTATTGCGACATCGTGTCGATGGCGCGGCCGTTGCTGGCCGATCCGCAATTCATTCGCAAGGCAGCGCGCAATGAAGCCGACACCATCAACACTTGCATCGCCTGCAATCAAGCCTGTCTTGATCATGGCTTTAAACAAATAGTGGCCTCGTGTTTGGTTAATCCCATTGCCTGTCACGAAACCGAGTTACTCATTAAGCCGGTGCAGCAGCGTAAACGCATCGCGGTGGTGGGTGCGGGACCCGCGGGCCTTGCGGCGGCTACCACGGCGGCAGAGCGTGGCCATGAAGTGACGTTATTCGAAGCCGATAAGGAGATCGGTGGACAATTCAATCTGGCGAAACAAATTCCCGGCAAAGAAGAGTTCCATGAAACGCTGCGCTACTTTCGGCGGCGCATTGAAATCACCGGCGTGCAGTTGCGTTTGAGTGCTCGTATCACGGCCAGCGAACTTAACGCTGGCAACTTTGATGAGATCATTCTAGCTACTGGCGTTACACCTCGCGTGCCGCAGATCGAGGGTTTAGATCATCCCAGCGTGCTCGACTATCTCGATGTGCTCAAGCAACACAAGACGGTGGGCGACAGTGTGGCGATCATCGGTGCCGGCGGCATTGGTTTTGATGTCGCTGAGTTCCTTACGCATAGCGGCGACAGTACGGCACTCAATCCCGAAAAGTTTTATGCGGAGTGGGGCATCGATACGCACTATGGTCCTCACAACGGACTGACCACGCCGCGCATCGAAGCGTCGCTGCGTAAGGTGTGGTTGCTACAACGCAAGCCTACCAAGGTGGGTGAAGGACTGGGTGTCTCCACCGGCTGGATACATCGCGCGGCGCTGAAAATGCGTGACGTAGAAATGCTGGCCGGCGTGACTTATCGACGCATCGACGATCAAGGCTTGCATATCAGCGTTGATGGCAAGGAACGTGTGCTACCAGCAACATCGATCGTGATCTGCGCCGGCCAACTTTCCGAACGCTCGCTGGCCAGCGGTCTACAACACTTGAACGGTCGCATGCACTTAATCGGCGGTGCCGATGAAGCGGTTGAACTCGATGCCAAGCGCGCCATCGATCAAGGCGTGCGCCTTGCGGCCAGGTTGTAACAGGTATCACTCTATGCAGATTCAAGCAGCACTGTTACGACATACGCAAGCGAAGTTCACGATCGAAACAATGGAGCTCGACACGCCGCGAGCGGATGAAGTTGTTGTGGAGATCGTGGCCGCGGGTCTTTGCCATACGGATCTGGTAGTGCGCGATGGTGTTATTCCAATGCCGGCCATGCCGAGCATTCTCGGCCATGAAGGCGCTGGCGTTGTTGTTGCCATTGGTGCAGCAGTCAGCAAGGTAGTGATCGGCGATCACGTTGCATTGTCGTTTGCATCGTGCGGCAGCTGCGCGCCGTGTTGCGCAAACAGACCGGCGCATTGCGATAATTTTCTGGCTGCGAATTTCATGGGCAGACGCGCCGATGGTTCCTGCACGCATCATCAACACGGCCAGGAAATCAATGCCTGCTTTTTCGGTCAGTCGTCATTTGCCACACATGCATTGGTACAGGAACGGCATGTCGTTAAAGTGCCGCACGATATGCCGCTTGAACTACTGGGGCCGCTGGGCTGCGGTTTTCAAACTGGCGCCGGTGCAATTCTCAATACGTTAACGCCCACGCCGGGAAGTTCAGTCGCGGTCTTCGGCGCTGGTGCAGTAGGTCTGGCTGCATTGATGGCTGCGAAGATCGCCGGTTGCACGACGATGATTGCAGTGGATGTGCACCCGGCGCGTCTGCAGCTTGCTCAGGAGTTGGGCGCGACTCATGTGATCAACGGTCGTGAAGTCGATGCAGTAGAGCGGATCAAACAGATCACTGAAGTTGGCGCCGACTATGTTATCGAGGCTGCCGGTGTGGCCGATGTCATCGTGCAAAGTATTCGTGCCTGCCGTCGCATGGGTCAAGTGGCGCTGCTGGGCGTTGGCCGTATGGATGCGCCACTGCCATTGCTGGTCGGCGATCTGCGTACGGGTGCGGTGATCCGTTCGGTAATCGAAGGCGACAGCGTCCCGGATATTTTTATTCCGCAGCTAATCGAGTTCTATCGTCAGGGCCGCTTCCCCTTCGATCGTCTCATTGAGTTTTACGATCTCGAGCAGATCAACGATGCCGCGCATGACGCCGAGACCGGTCGCACCATCAAGCCGGTTATTCGTATGCCTCGGCCGATGCAGGAACAATAAATGAAATCCCAGCCTTATCCCCATTTGCTCGAGCCGCTCGATCTGGGCTTCACCACGCTGCGTAATCGCTTGCTGATGGGTTCGATGCATGTCGGTCTTGAGCCAGAGCCGAATGGCTTCGAACGTCTCGCTGAATTTTATGCAGAACGGGCCAGGGGCGGAGTCGGGCTCATCGTCACCGGCGGCGTAGCAGTCAACGAAGCGGGTGCGCCGTTCGCGCGCGCTCCGAAACTGATGAACGAAGAGGAAATTGCACGTCATCGCATCGTCACCAACGCCGTGCATGCGGCGGGCGGAAAGATTGCGATGCAGGTGTTGCATTGTGGCCGCAACGTAAAGCATGGCAATGCCGTTGCGCCCAGTGCAGTCAAGTCGCCGCTCTGGCCGCAGATGCCACGCGAGATGAGCGAAGACGACATCGAACAGACGATCACTGATTTTGTGAGATGCAGCCTGTTGGCCCGTGATGCTGGCTACGACGGCGTCGAAATCATGGGCTCAGAAGGCTATTTGATTAATCAGTTTCTCGCGTTACGCACCAATCGTCGCAGTGATGAGTGGGGCGGCAGTTATGCCAATCGCATGCGCTTCGCAGTGGAGATTGTGCGGCGCACGCGTGCTGCGCTGGGGCCGAACTTCATCATCGTTTTTCGCCTGTCGATGCTAGAACTGGTCGAGGGTGGATCGACGTTGCCGGAAGGTGTGGAACTTGCCGCCGCGATCACGGCAGCTGGTGCGACCATTATTAACGTCGGCATTGGCTGGCATGAGGCGCGTGTACCGACTATCGCCACCAACGTGCCGCGCGC
>Ga0065707_10082557_pt1 | contig 13762 bp, 11 predicted proteins | sample SwiRhicommuniRL3_FD_59094 | JGI IMG/M metagenome (GOLD analysis project Ga0065707, IMG submission 59094) | Switchgrass rhizosphere bacterial communities from Rose Lake, Michigan, USA - RL3 v2 (version 2) | ecosystem: Host-associated > Plants > Roots > Rhizosphere > Soil | place: East Lansing... | reverse complement strand
CGACGACGATGACTATCTCTTCGCGGGACTGCGGCTCGGCAATGTCGTGATCGCGATCCAGCCGCCGCGCGGTTTCGGCGTCGACGCGGACGTCGTCTATCACGCTCCCGACTTGCCACCATGCCATCACTACGCCGCATTCTATCGTTGGCTCGCCGAGGGCTGGCGAGCCGATGCGCTCATTCATTTCGGCACGCACGGAACGCTGGAATGGCTGCCGGGGAAGAGCCTGGCGATGTCTGCCGATTGTGCTCCCGACGCGCTGCTCGAAGACATGCCGCTGTTCTATCCGTTCGTCGTCAACAATCCGGGCGAAGGAGCACAGGCGAAACGGCGAACGCACGCCGTGATCGTGGATCACCTCGTGCCGCCGTTGGCGCAAGCGGAAACCTACGGGCCGCTAGCGACGTTGTCGCGCTTCGTCGAAGAATATTATCGAGCCGAGGTGTTGGATCCGGGCAAGCTGCCGGTGCTGCGAACGCAGATCTGGGATCTGGTCCGTAACACTCAGTTGGCAGACGACCTCAAACAGATTCGCCGGCAGAAGCATGGAGATCACGAGCATCCCTGGGACGACAGGCTGACCGAGCAAGGCGTGCCGCGGGCCTTGGAGCAACTCTCCGGTCGCGGTTTCGCTCATCTGCTCGAAGACCTGGATGCCTATCTGTGCGACCTGGGGCGTGCGCAGATTCGAAACGGACTCCATGTCTTCGGCACGCCGCCGACGGGTGCGGCGCTCGTCGATCTCATGTTCGCCATCCTTCGCAGTCCGAATGGCAATGTTCCAGCGATCACGGAGAGCGTAACTCGCGCATGCGGTATCGATCCGGGTGCGCTACGCGATGGGGTAGGAGTCTGGCCGGAGCCAACAGCGGCGGCATTGAGATTCGAACGTCATGTCGTGGCTACGGTGGGGCAGGTGCGTTCAGCGCTCGACAGCTTGGGACGGCGCCTGCTTCAAGAACTGGCCGACGTGGATTTTGCTGCGAGCCGACTCGCCTCCGTGCTGGGGCGGCACTTCCCGTGCTCATGCGATGAACTTACACAGACGTTGCAGTTCGCATGCGAAGTCCTGGCGCCGAACCTGCAACGAACCACCGATGAAACGCGGCATCTGCTCGGAGCCCTGAGCGGTCGCTATGTACCTGCAGGTCCGTCCGGATCTCCCAGTCGTGGCATGGCGCATGTGCTGCCGACCGGTCGGAACTTCTACACGGTCGATCCTCGCGGATTGCCGACGCCGGCAGCATGGGCTACCGGTGTGATGCTGGCCGACGCCGCCCTGCGACGACACGTCGACGAAGCTGGCCGTTGGCCGCAGAGCATTGCATTGAGTCTCTGGGGAACGCCAACCATGCGTACCGGTGGCGACGACATCGCGCAGGCGCTGGCTTTGCTAGGAGTTCGTCCGACGTGGGAGTCCGAAACGCGTCGCACCAGCGGCCTGGAAGTCGTGCCGTTGTCGGAGCTGGGCCGGCCGCGTATCGATGTCACGCTGCGTGTCAGCGGGTTTTTCAGAGATGCGTTCCCTGCGCTCATGCATCTGTTCGATGCAGCGGTGCAGCGGGTCGTGGCGCTCGATGAGCCCTCCGAGCAGAACTATCTGCGCAAGCACTGGCTCGCTGAAACCGCGGCGCTGGTCGAGCAGGGCAGCGACACCGACGACGCATCGAGGCGCGCGTCCTATCGAGTCTTCAGCTCCAAACCGGGGGCTTACGGCACGGGATTGCAGGAACTCATCGAAGGTCGCTCGTGGCGCGACGCTCGCGATCTGGCGGATGCCGTGCTGTTGTGGGGAGGGTGGGCGTACACGCCGCAGGCAAGCGACGGTGTCGAAGCGACCGACACCTTCCGGCGCCGGCTCGCGGGGATCGACCTTGCTCTGCATAACCAGGACAGCCGCGAACAGGACCTGTTCGACTCGAGCGACTACTTCGAGTTCCACGGCGGCCTGGTGGCGACGATTGCATCGCTGGCCGCACGCACTCCGCTTGCCTATGTCGGCGACTCGTCCGATGCGACGCGGCCGCAGGTTCGGACGCTGCAAGGCGAAGCATTGCGAGTCTATCGATCGCGCGTCGTCAATCCGAAGTGGCTCACGGCAATGCAACGGCACGGCTATCGCGGCGGGATCGAAATGGTCGCCACTGTCGATGCGCTGTTTGGCTTCGCGGCCACGGCCGGCATCGTCACCGATTGGATGTTCGAAGGCGTCGCCGAGAATTTAGCGGCCGGCCCGGCGCGGGAATTCCTGCAACGAGCAAATCCCTGGGCGCTCAATGCCATTGTCGAACGCTTGCTGGAAGCGCAACAGCGAGAGTTGTGGACTGCCAGGACTGAAACGCTCGCGGAGCTACACGCTACGTTGCTGGCGAGCGAAGCAACGATCGAACAGCAGGCGGAAAGCGACCGATGAAAGCCCTATTCCCGTTCTCTGCGGTGGTCGGCCAGGATGAACTCAAGCTGGCGCTGCTGCTCGTTGCCATCGATCCCGGCATCGGCGGCGTGCTGGTCAAGGGCGAACGAGGCACGGCGAAAAGCACTGTCGCTCGCGGACTCGCTGAGCTGCTCCCTGCGAAAAGCGATGGGCGAGCGGCGCCGTTCGTCGAGTTGCCGTTGGGGGCTACCGAAGATCGTGTCGTCGGTTCGCTCGACCTTACGACTGTATTGCGCGACGGGCAAACGCAGCTGAAATCTGGCGTGCTTGCACGAGCTGACGGTGGCGTTTTGTATGTCGATGAAGTGAACCTGCTGGCCGATCATCTGGTCGACCTGCTGCTCGATGCAGCGGCGAGCGGCTGGGTGACAGTAGAGCGGGACGGCGTATCCGCGAGCGAGGCGGCCCGCTTCGTTCTCATCGGCACCATGAACCCGGAGGAGGGTGATTTGCGCCCGCAGTTCATGGATCGGTTCGGCCTGTCGGCGGAAGTGCGTGGCTTGACCGACCCTGAGTCGCGCAAGGCAGCGATTGCCAGCCGTCTTGCTTTCGATGCTTCGCCAAGCACAGCGATCGAAGCGGCGCGGCCTGCCCAGGAACATCTGCGTCAGTCCATCCTCGATGCGAGGGCCAGTTTATCTACATTGGTAATCGATGACGCTCACCTGGCGCTGGTCGCCGAGATTGCCAACGAGCATCGGCTGGATGGTATTCGCGGCGATCTGGCTATCGTCAAAGCGGCGCGCGCGTTGGCCGCCTGGGAAGGGGCTGGCGGCATCTCCGCAGAGCACATTCGTCGCGCCGCCGAGTTCGCTCTGCCGCACCGGACTCGTCGTAAGAAGCCGCGGGGGGCACCTCCACAATCTTCGGGAACGCAGGAAAGTGCTGAACCGAAGTGGCAGGCCGCTGCGACGCTGCAGCCCGCACCCGCTCTACGCGCTTCCTGTGCAATCAGTCTCCTGACCGACGCTATCGATCATGAGGGCACGGGCCGTCGCGGTGCGGATGCTTTGTCGGAGCGAAGAGGATCGCGCGCCATTCCCTTCGATCACACTGCTCCTCTGGCTGTCAACGAGACGCTGATTGCCGCGGCATCGCGGGGCGTTCGCGTCGACGAGCGAGGTGTGACGCTGGCGGCGGAGAATCTCATGCAGCACGACCGCCGTGGCCCCGGACACGCAAACGTTCTGTTTCTCGTCGATGCGAGCGGCTCGATGGCGAGCCAGCGCCGCCTGCAGATTGCGAAAGGCGCGGCACTGGAACTGCTCAAATCGAATTACCAGCGACGCGATGAAGTCGCGCTGATGGTGTTTCGCGGTGAAGGAACCGACCTGGTGTTGCCGTTCACCGATCGTGTAGCCAGTGTTGAACGCGCGCTGGCAGAGGTCCCTAGTGGCGGTCGCTCGCCGCTGGCGCGTGCGTTGGTCGATGCAACACAGCTTTTGCAGACTCGCGAATCCGCCGTGCTGGTGATTTTCACAGACGGCCGCGCAAACGTGAGTGTGAATGCCGGAGACCCGTGGGAAGAAGCTCTCGCTGCCTGCGACTCGCTGCGGGAAGCATGTACCGGCGCCGTAGTCATCGATTGCGAGCCCGGGCCGATCTTTCTCGGTCGGGCACGGCAACTGGCCGATGCCTTGATGGGTGAGTGCGTCGCGCTCGATGCACTGCAGGCAGCGGAACTGGCGGTGCGTATTCATCGCAGGACCGAGATATGAAACGCGGCGGCGGCAACATTCCGCGCATCGTGATCGCAGGTCCCGCCTCCAATGTAGGCAAGACGACCATCGTCGCGGGATTGGTCGCAGCGCTGCGCTCGCAGGGATTAGTGGTGCAGCCGTTCAAATGCGGACCGGACTATATCGATCCTAGCTATCACGAACGCGCCGCCGGACGGCCATGCCGCAATCTCGACACCTGGATGCTGAACGACCTGCAGTTGCTCGAAGGATTCTCGCGCGCGTGCAGCGACGCCGACATCGCAGTGATCGAAGGAGTGATGGGGCTCTTCGACGGCAGCAACTGGGATGACGAACGGGGCTCGACGGCACAGATCGCGAAACTTCTCGGTGCGCCGGTGCTGCTCGTCATCGATATATCCGGAGCTGCTCGCAGTGCCGCCGTCGTTGCGCTCGGCTGCCAACACTTCGATCCCGCAGTCTCGTTACGTGCGGTCGCGTTGAACTTCGCCGGCTCGGAAACGCATGCGCGGGGCTGTGCTGCAGCCATCGAGAAGGCAACCGGCTTGCCGACGCTGGGCTGGCTGCCGCGTGATGTGCGTCTGCGTGTTCCCGAGCGCCACCTGGGATTGATACCGGGCAACGAGCATTCGAACACCGACGCATTGATCGCGGAGCTGGCCGTCGAACTGGCACGGCGCTTCGACTTGCCGGCAATCAGGAAGACGGCTGAGGAAGTCGCTGCTTTGCCGGTTGTTGCGGCGACTCCGGCAGCGGATCGTCGCACGGATTCGCGGCCGACATTGGCTGTCGCGCGCGATGCGGCTTTCTGCTTCTACTATCCTGAGAACCTGGAATTGCTGGCGGAGGCGGGCGCCGCTATCGAATTCTTCAGTCCCCTCGCCGGCGAACGACCTTCGGCGCAGGCCGCAGGTGTCTATCTCGGTGGTGGCTATCCGGAGTTGCACGGTCCCGCGCTTGCGTCGAATCATGGCCTGTGGCTCGCGTTACGAGAACTGCATGCACGCAATGCACCCATCTATGCCGAGTGCGGTGGCTTCATGGTGCTGACGCAAGGACTCGTCGATCGCGACGGCAATCGTTGGCCGATGGCAGGGTTGTTACCTGGCGTTGCTCGGATGTCGAACAAGCTTGCCGCCCTGGGTTACCGACACGCCACTGCCGTGCAATCGAATCTGCTGGCGGACGCAAACGAGACGTTGCGTGGCCACGAGTTTCATTACAGCCAGTGGCTCTGCGAGGAAGCAGTAGATGAAGGCACGGCCGCCTGGCGTGTTCGCGGCAGCCGCGGCCCGGCTACGTTGCAGCCTGCGGGCTTCAGCCGCGGCAATCTACTGGCGAGTTATCTGCACATCCATTTCGGACAGGATCCGGCCATCGCCAGGCGTTTCGTGCAGCGGTTGTCCCAGTCCGTTCATTTCCCAGCGCTGGAGCCTCTCTCTTGAACGAAGCGAAGCGAATCCCGGTGACGGTGCTCACCGGCTTTCTCGGATCCGGCAAGACCACCTTGCTCAACCGCATTCTCACCGAGAGCCACGGTCAGCGGATCGCGGTGATCGAAAACGAGTTCGGCGAGATCGGGGTCGACCAGGAACTGGTGATCAATGCCGAGGAAGAGATCTTCGAGATGAACAACGGCTGCATCTGTTGCACGGTGCGCGGCGACCTGATTCGCATCCTCGGCAACCTGATGGCGCGCCGGGATCGCTTCGACCGTATCGTGCTCGAAACCACCGGCCTCGCCAATCCCGGTCCGGTGGCGCAGACTTTTTTCGTCGACGACACCATGCGTGAGAAGTTCGCGCTCGACGGCATCGTGACCATGGTCGACGCCCGCCACTTCGAGCAGCAGTTGCTGGACAGCGAGGAGACGCGTACGCAGATCGCTTTTGCCGACGTCATCGTGCTGAACAAGGCCGACCTGGTGAGCACGGCAGAGCTCGACGCGCTGGAGCGTCATGTGCGATCTATCAATGCGCTCGCGCGAATCGTCAGGGCAGATCCGCAGGGACGCGCGTTGGTTGCGATGGATTCGGTGCTGGGGATCGGCGGCTTCGATCTGGCCCGCGCGCTCGAATACAAGCCGTCCTTTCTCGAACCGGAGTATCCGTTCGAATGGGCGGGCGCGTTCGAGTTGCAGGCGGGCGACTATGCATTGAACTTGCAGGAAGGCCCGGATCCGTCGATGAAACTGCTCCTGTGCAGCGTATCGAGCGGCGACGAGATGGATGCCGGCAAGGCGGCGGAGCGCGTCTTTACGCTGTTTTCGAAGGTTGCTCGACGTGAGGTGTGCGGTGCGACGATCGTGCCGCAAACGCAGGTATGCGAACTGGAGTTGCTGGCCGGCGGCGAGTCGACGTTCACATTGCGGGTGGCCACGCGAGGTCGCTATTGGCTCTTCACGCAACACCTGCCCGAAGAGTTCGACCTGAAGCTGCTGGATCGCAAGGCCAATGAACAAACCGCTGTGGTGGCCAAGGCGTTCGATCCCGGACATTCGCACGACGGCCGCGTCAGCTCGTTCAGCCTGGAATCCGAGCGTCCGGTGGACTCGCGGAGATTCGAGGCGTGGCTGGCGCATGCGCTGAAGACGCAGGGCACGCAGCTGTATCGAATGAAAGGGTTCCTGAACTTCGCCGGTGCGAACGAACGCATCGTCATCCAGGGCGTGCACATGGTGGTCGATACCAGCGTGTTGGGGCCGTGGGGCGATCGTCCTCGACGTACCCAGCTGGTGTTCATCGGACGCGAACTGGACCGGGAAGCTCTGACGACGGGATTCCATGCGTGCCTGACCTGATGCAAACCCCGTGGTTCTCCGCGCTGCGGGGCTGACCCTCCTTGACCGTTTTGTCACGCGGCCAGTATGATCGGCCGCGCTGAGGTGTCCCAACGGCTAACGCCGAAGGGGTGAAACGGGAAGCCAGTGAAGCCTGCTCAACCGGGCCCATGCTGGCGCTGCCCCCGCAACGGTAAGCGAGTCGTGTCGGATCTCACGGCCACTGCGTCCAGGCGCGGGAAGGCGGTCCGACCGGAGCAATCCACTCGCGAGCCCGTAGACCGGCCTCGAGCATTTGGCACTGATCTGCGGTGGGCGGATATCGGCCGGTATTCGCCTGAGCGTTGCCTCGCCCGATTCTCCCTTCGTCTGTCAGCTCACAGCTCGTTATCGCGGCTCGGAGCGTTTTCATGGCAACGAAAGAACTGTCCCTCGGCCGGCAGGCCGGCATTTCAGTGGACCGGCAGGCCGGCATTTCACTGGACCGGCAGGCCGGCACTCCACAGGACCGGCAGGCCAGAGTTTCACTGGACCAACCGGCTAGCGCTGCCTCGACGCTGCCCGTTGCCGATCGCAAGGCTGTCGGCGTCGCCTCGCTGCTCGTGGGTCTGGCTTGCGTATATCTCGTCGGCTTCGCGCCGATGATGACGGTGCACAACGCGGCGCACGACACGCGACATACATCCGGCTTTCCCTGTCATTGATTCGGCCATGGTCCGGGAAACTGTGCTCACGGCGGCCATCGCCGCGCTGGTTGCTGCGCTCGTCCTGACGATCCTGCAGATCGTCTGGGTAACGCCGCTGATATTGCAGGCGGAAGCATACGAGCAACCTGCCGCGGAGCCTCACGAGCACGCTGACGATCACGCCCATGAGCACGCCGCCGGTACCAGTGGAGCCGCTCACGAGCATCATCACGATGGCGCTGAATGGAAACCCCGGGACGGCTGGCAGCGCACGACGTTCACTCTCGCTGCAAACCTGTTGCTGGCCTTTGGTTATGCGATGGTGCTGATTGCGGTGTATGTGCTGTGGCGCGAGCCGCGCAACGTCGTTCAAGGCGCGATCTACGGCATCGGTGGCTTCACTGTCTTTTTTCTCGCGCCTTCACTGGGATTGCCGCCAGAGCTGCCGGGCACTGCTGCTGCTGAACTCATCGTGCGCCAGTCATGGTGGGCGATGGTGGCAGCGGCCACCGCAGCTGGATTGCTGATGCTGTTCTCACGCGCGAACTGGAAGCTCCGCGTGTCAGGACTCGTGCTGATCGTGGCGCCTCATTTCGTCGCTGCACCTCATCCGGAAGTGCCGGGTTCGTTGGCACCCGAGACATTGCAGGCACAGTTTCGCGTGGCCTCGACGCTCAGCAATGCGATCTTCTGGTTGCTGCTCGGCCTGATATCCGCTGGCGCCTTCAGAAGAATGTCGCAGAGGCGCGTACCTGCATGAACTTCCGCCCGGCAGACCGGGGAGAGGACCGAGGAGGGGGCAGGTGAACACAGGGAGCTGGCGGGCCGACCTCGACTCGTTCAGTTTTCAACCCGACGGACACGACGGCCTCTGCATCATCCATCGGCGTGCGTTCGGCACGCTGATCGGGCACGCTCCGCTGCCCGCAGAGTGCGAACGGTATTTCGATTCCCACTGCGCTGCATTCCAACGCGCGGCTGTGGCCAAGATCCAGCGTGCGCGGTTGGCGGCACCGGAAAATTTTCATCTGAACAGCCGCGACATCGGGCGAGCATTCGTCGCCGACTAGCAATCGCGCGCGGAATTGATGTCCTGGCGAAATTCCACGCGCTGATTGAACCGTTCTGGTGAGAAGCTCCCGCCACTTCTCGTCAGAAGCGCGCCGTCAACGAGGCGGGCGCCGACGTCGGTTCGCAACCAATCCGTCCAGCGCAGCGATGACCTTCGCCGCCGATACCTCGAAAACCAACAACGAATCTGGCGCACTGCCGACGGCGGGATCCATCCCCAACACGCCGTTCCACTATGCCGGCGCCACCCAGCCGATCCAGGATATGACTACGATCAGCTTCAGGTCCAGGCGTAAACCCTCGTCAACAACATTCCGCTGCTCACGCTGACCAATGCAGCGAGCGCCGAGATGCGCGGCTTGGAATTCTCCGCCGACGGCAATCTGACCCAGCACTTCTCGTTCGGCGCGGGCGTCAACTGGCAGGCCAAAGCGGAGTACTCGGACTACAAGACCGCACAGGTCACCGTGCCCGTGACCGGCCTTGCTCCAATCACTGCAGTACAAGTGGTGCCTTACGACGCGTCCGGCAGCCGGCTGATCAAAGCTCCGGATTGGACCGCGAACCTGAGCCTGACCTACGCGGCAACCGTGATGGAAGGCGAGTTCGTCGCCACTGTCAACGATGCGTACAACTCCGGCTACAACTGGCAGGCCGGCGACTTCAACGTCGCTCGGATCGACGTGGCGAGAGCCACACAGCAGCTATTCGGCGTCCTTCTTGGTCATCATTGCTTTGTGACCCTTCTCGATCTCTCGCGCGGTCAGCACGCCATCGCCGTCTTCGTCCATCTTGGTGAACATTTTTGCAGATCCCTTCTCGTGCTCCATCGCGGACAGCACGCCGTCGCCATCCGTGTCGACCGCTTTGATCTTCTCTGCCGATGTCATCTCGTGCGACATCGGCATCTTGGCATCGTCCTTATGCTCCTTCATGGTGGCTCGTGACGCCTCCATTTCGGCCGCGGTCACCTTGCCATCCTTGTTCGTGTCCATTGCCGTAAACATCGCCTTTGCACCGGCCGCGTGCTCGGTAGCGGTTATCTTGCCGTCTCCATTCGCATCCATCATCTTCATCGTGTGATCGCCGTCTTTGCCGCCGGCGAATGCCGCGCCGCACAGGCTGGTTGCGATGGCAACGGCAAGGAATTTTGCTGAAGTATTTTTCATGACGCGCTCCGGGTGTTTCAATAGACCGTGAACGTCATGAGCCGGATTAAGTTCCGGCCCTATGTATCCACTATGACGTCTCTGCGCTCAGGGCAGCCTCCCTAGGGAGATTTCAGTCAGAAGGCGTTTTTCCGGACCTTCTGCACACTCGAATCCCGGGGCTTGCCCTGGTCGGGCCAGCCGCCTGCCGGCTGCTTCTTATCCAGTGCTTTCTTCATGGTTTCCGCCCAGCCGACTTTGGCCGGGGCGCGTTTCTTTGCGGACTTCTTTTTTGCTGTTGCCATGTGCGATATCCAGGTGATTGCAGGAATGCTGGGGGTAGTATCGCACGAAGCAGTTGGATTTCAGGTCGGTACCTTCACCGCGCGAGCAGTCGACTCATTGCGGTTGCCACTGCCGTCATGCCTGCGAGGTTCGGGTGATAGGGTGGCGAACCGGTCCTCTCGAGGCCCGGCGATGAAAAGCCGGTCATCCACGGCTCTTTCGAGCAAACATCGTGGCCTTGGGACAACTCTGATGCTCGCAACACGTCGGCATTCGCCTCGTGCGCTGCTTGCTCTGTGAGCTCTGCAAGTCGCCGTGCCGTGGCCCGACTCGCATCTGCTTGCTCATTCGTGAGCGGCGCCGCCGCACAAGTGCCGTGATCCGGAAGCACGACGGGATAGTCTACGAACACGAGTCGAGCGCGTGGAGCGCGATGACGGATCTCCATCGCGACGTTGCGCAACGCGGTTGAGAGTTTGTCCCACGTCTCATCAGAGGCGTTCACTGCGGGCGGGCATTTCCAGTCCTGAGCGGTCGCCGCGCCCGGGTTTTTCACGAATACGGTCGAAGCGGCAATCAGGCAACCGATGTAGCCGACATCGTTGCCGCCGATGGTCACCGTAACGAGCTTCGTGTCAGCCGTCAGTGCTTCCATCTGTGGAGGAAGCGGGCCCCAGGGGCCTAGCAGATTATCCGTCTTTGCGCCGCTGCAACTCACGTCCACCAACTGCAAGTTGAGATGGCGGGCGAGCTGGTGTGCATAGTTATCCGCTGAACGTGCACAGCGATTCGGTGGTGTATCGGCCGGCGCTGTGACACCCGGGCCGGCAGCGAACGAGCTGCCCATCGCGACGTAACGAGCCTGTGGCGAAAGCTGCTCGGCGGCAGGCCGCTGACTGAGCGGCGCACATCCTGACAGGCAGAGCGCAATGATTCCGAGCAGCGTCCTGGTTTCGATGGGCATGGTCACAGAATGGCGAGCTCAAATCGCGAACTCAACCCCCCGGTCCGAGCGAATGCTCGGTGGAAGCGCGTTGGACTCGCTACAGGCGGAACCAATCGCAGGGCCGCGCCTTACGTTGGCAACGCAATAGTCCACGGTCCCGGAGATGCATATGCAGGTCTCGTTTCGACGCGCGGTGTTGACAATCCTGCTGGCCGGCCTCCTGGCGGGCTGTGCCAATCTGGGATCGACGCCCAAGGAACCGGGCGCCAAGGCCGGCGCCGACCATGCCAAAGCACCCGAATTGAGTAAACAGCGGCTGATGCTTAGCGAGGGCTACAGCATGCTGTACACGGATGCCAGCCATCTCGATCTCGCTGAGATGGTGCTCTACGTGAAAGTCGAATCCGAAGCCGTCGATATGATCGTGACCGACGTTGCTGAGGCCGGCGGCCAACTAAAAAAGGATCTGGAGAGAATCGCCAAGGACTATCCCGGTGTGCGAATCGATCTCGACCCGTTGCCGGAAATGGAGAAGCGCAAGCGTTCCGCGATCGCCAAGGATCGCGCACGCTACTTCGCACCAGTGATCGGCCATGGCGGTCGTGAGTATGAGCGCACGGTGCTAATAGGACTTGTGAATGGCATCAACCACGAGCGCCACTTGTGCCAGGTGATGGCCGAAGCCGAGCCCGACGCCGGCCTGAAAAAATTCCTGCTCGATGCCGAGAAGCGCTACGACGGCCTGTACGACCGCGTCTCGGCGTTGCTGGACAAGGAGTACTTCAAGGATCCTAACGGTAAGACCAAGGACTAGACGACTTCCTCTGCACGCCTGTCAGCCAGCCGGCGTGTTGGCCGTCTCAGGGTGCCGAGCCAAGTGGCCGAGCTACCGGATGTCACAATGTGACGTCGACTGGGGCACAGCCGGGAGCGACAATGAGTCGAAAGAAGTTGGGGTTGAAATGGAACCGATAGGTGGCTAACAAACGCGGCTGGATCGCCTGCCTATTGCTCTGCCTGAGCGCTACGGTTCGCGCGGGCGAACCCGTAGCCACCGTGCGAATCGCTTTTGATCGTCGCGGCATAACTGCTACGCGGGTCCACGGTTTCGCCGACAAGGCCACCGGCCGCATGGTGACTGCGGACGACCCAGTGCGCATCGCCTCGATTTCGAAGCTGGCCACCACCATCGGTGTCATGCGATTGGTGGAGGCGGGCAAGCTAGATCTGGATGCAGATGTGTCCAGCCTGCTTGGCTGGCGTTTGCGAAATCCGGCGTTCCCGGATGTGCCCATCACCCTGCGTCTGCTCTTGTCACATCGATCGAGTCTCACCGATGGCGCTGGCTACTGGCAGGTGCCGCTAGGAGGGAAACTACGCGGGGTCGCTGAAGATCCCCGAGCCTGGGACACGGCGCATGCGCCGGGCGCCTACTTCCGCTACGCCAACCTCAACTTTCCGCTGGCTGCGCAGATCATGGAGCAGGTAACCGGTGAGCGATTCGACACGCTGATGCATCGACTTGTGCTGCAGCCACTGGACATCCATGCCTGCTTCAACTGGGACAGCTGCGACGCAGCCACCGCCGCCCGCGCGGTGGTGCTGTACGATGTGGATGGCAAACCGGTGAGGGATGACAATCACGGTCGCAAGCCCGACTGTGCGGTGGTCAGTGACGGCAACTGCGATTTGTCGCGCTGGCGTGCCGGCGAGAACGGCGGCCTCTTCTCGCCGCAGGGCGGCTTGCGTATCTCGGCCAACGACCTTGCTCGCATCGGACGATTGCTGCTGGGCAACGGCACTGTCGACGGCAAACGCGTGCTCGAGCCCGCATCCGTGCAGAGGATGATCGCTCCGCAATGGCAGTACAGTCCCGGCAACGGTAAGACTTTCGAAGAAGATACGGGCGACGTTGGCGAGGGCTTTTTCTGTCGCTACGGCCTGGCCGTGCAGACGCTCGCCACACCGGTGCAAGGCTGCCGTGACGATCCTTTTGGCGATGGCGTCGCGCGCGTTGGTCATTCTGGATCTGCGTACGGACTGCAAGCCGGACTATGGCTGGATATGAAAAGCGGCACCGGCGTGATCTGGTTTGCCACTGGGATGCCGGACGAGCGCCAGGGCGGAAAATCAGCATTCAGTGCCGTTGAGGAAGCTCTGGCGCATTAGCTTAAATACGGGGTTGCGAGATAATCATTTCTAAATCAAGTTAGCCGCTACGAAGTACTCGTCGACAAGCGACAGTCCATCGGTCCCCTCAACTCAGAGTAGACGCGCCGCCATGGGAATATTGACCTTCAGCATCAACGTCACCCTCGACGGTTGCGTCGACCACCGGGAGGGTATCGCCGACGACGAGACACACGCTTTCTTCACCCGCCTCATGGACGAGAGCGGGGCGATGCTGTGGGGCCGGGTCACCTACGAGATGATGGAGAGCTACTGGCCGGCGGTGGCCCGCGGCGACGAAGAGGCGCCGCCAGCGATGCGCGATTGGGCGGTCAAACTGGAGGCAAAGCCGAAGTACATCGTGTCGTCGACGCGAAAGAACTTTCCGTGGACCAACAGCCACCACATCGCCGGCGACCTGCGCACGGACGTGCAGAAGCTGAAGGACGCAACCCCGGCCGGCGTGCTCCTCGGTAGCGGCAAGCTCGCGACCGAGCTGGACCGGCTGGATCTGATCGACGAGTACAAGTTCCTCGTCCAC
>Ga0065707_10082556_pt1 | contig 13780 bp, 13 predicted proteins | sample SwiRhicommuniRL3_FD_59094 | JGI IMG/M metagenome (GOLD analysis project Ga0065707, IMG submission 59094) | Switchgrass rhizosphere bacterial communities from Rose Lake, Michigan, USA - RL3 v2 (version 2) | ecosystem: Host-associated > Plants > Roots > Rhizosphere > Soil | place: East Lansing... | reverse complement strand
TGGCCCTGCCACGAGGGTTCCAATGGTCCCGCTCCCGTCGGCTGTGCGGAACCGGCCGGCGCACCATTGGCAAGATCCGTATTCACGCCATAGGGGTTGTCAGGATTCGAGGGGCCGAACTGATCCCAGTAGGTATCAGGCATTGGCGAGCACCTTTCCCCCGCGTTCCGTGGCTTCGCTGATCCGTTCCGGTGGGACCATCACCACCCGTCCGTCCGGCGTCTGCACGGGCACAAGACTGCCGCTTTGCCGCCGTTGGGCTTCGCGCATGCCTTGTGTCGTCACGGACGCATACCCGGACTGATTCTGATCTTCGGGGTTCTGCATGATGGGCACGTTCGTCCGGCCTTCCATGTCCGAGGTCGGTGGACTCGCTTGATTCGTGTGCGCGGCCATTGATGCGAGATTCGTGGGACCAGCCGGAGCCCCCATCATGTCCGAGCCGCCACTCGGAGCCGCGAACCCGCCACCCATGAGCGACGCGAGGTTGGTCATCGCCCCCTGTCCCATCTGAGCATAAGGACTGAGCAGGCCCTTCTGCTGTGCGAGCGCCTGATCTTGTAAGCCTCTGGCTTCCGTCGTGGCCTGCTGCTGTTCTTTCAGCGCCTTGTCGCCGGAGAAGTCTTGCGCGAGTCCCCCGACACCACCGGCAATCAGACCAGCGGCCCAAGGCGTAGCGGCACCACCGGTCAGGCCGATGGCCGCGACACCGCCTACGGCCTCACCGATATGGAGCAGTTTCGACATGATGCCCATAGAACTCCTATGACAACCCGTAAAGGCTAAACTTACTTCCGCTGACGTAATTCCCAGACGCGAGTGTCAGCGTCACCGAGGTAATCGCGGCGGTGCTACGCCACGTGCCCGCAAATTGACGCGAGAATAGCGTGCCCGTGCCAGTGCCGCGCGTCAGGTTTTCATTACTCACGAGTTCTTTATTAAACGTTGTGCCGCGGTAATCATATATTTTCACGGTAAAAACGCCCACTTTACCAGCGGTGGCACTCGCCGCCGCGGCACTGCCCACCGCAATACTCGTCTGCGCGAGTGATTCAGTCGCTGATGCCGTCGAGCCATTTCCCGTGAGCACCTGAAAATCGTAATTACTCCCGGTATCTCCATTAAACGTCAGCACAATGTTCGTGGAGAGCGCCGCTTGATCGCCACGAGCCGAGACGTAGATTTCCAGATGCGTGAATGACCCGAGCGAGGAAAATGTCACAGCCGTGCCCGTCGGCGTTTGCTCTTCGATCTTGACGAATGCCGGGGCGGCAAACGCGAGTGACGATGACGACACGCGCGTGAGCACATGCCCATCCGTCGCGGCGGTAATCGCTGCCACGTCAGCCGTCGCCGAACCGGTGACACCAAGGACTGACAGACCCGCAATCTGTGTCAGATTCGCAAATGGCAAATCCCCAGTAATCGCCGCGGCTTGGCCGAGATTGACCGCACCGAAGGCGACCGCAGTGCCGGATCGTCTCAGGACTTCATGGTCATTGGCGGCGGCAATGCTGGCGTTGTCCGCCGTCGCGTTGCCGGTGACGCCGAGCACCGACAGGGCGGAGCCTTGCGCGAGATTGGCATAGGGTAAATCGCCAGAGACATCTGTGGTGAGCACCACTGCGCCAAAGGTGGGATCACCGGCGGCATTGCCATGCAGGACCGTGGTCGTCGTGCCGAGTGACCCCAGCGCCGAAACATCCACGCCGCCATTACCGACAATCAGCGCATGGTCGGTCAGTGTGCCGGTATTGGTGACGGTGCCCGAGCCGCTCCCGCCGAGCGTGACGAAGTTCGCGCCGTCCCACCATTTGAGTTCAGGAGCGGCGGGGTTCTCTTTGTTGACAAAGAGCACCGCATTCTCTGGGGCCGTGACCGCGGTAGACGGATTGGGCGTGAACGCACCTTCAACCGCGTCATCGCCTTCCCCGACGTATTTATTGAGCGTCGTATCCGACATTAGACGGCCTGCACGTAACCCATCACCGTGATCGTGATCGACGTGGCTGCACTGGCCAGACCCGTCAGAAAGTCTGTCGTCAGCATTTCAATCCCATCCCCAAAGTAGAGATCAGAGACGCTGTTCGCAGCTAAGGAAATACCATTGCCGATTTCGGTGCCGCCTGAGCTCCCACCTGTCGCCCCGATGTAGAGCGTCCACGTGACGGCTCCGGCGGTCACGTTCGCCAGATGAACCTGCGTGATATAGGTCCGCAATGTCACCTGTGAGGACGTCGGCGGCGTGTAAATATTGGTCGCGGAGTTCGCCAGATACGCGGGACCAGCCAAACGAAGGGCAGGGGCAGCCATAAGACTCCTACGGCGTAAAGGGCGTCAGGAGCACCGACCCTGCGCCATCCGACATGATTTCCAACGGTTCAGCCCCAGTTGAGACCGGCACATAACAGACACTGGCGGTCGTCTCAGCCGTCGAGCCAATCATCACCACGCGCGTCACATCTTCCGCCCGTCTCGACGGTGGCCCCATCGGGCCTTGCGCGCCAGCGACTCCTGCAGCACCCGCAGGACCAGGGATGCCCATGCGGCCATCCTCGCCACGTCGGCCGGGAGGACTACTCACCGCCACGCTACGATTCACCGTAGCTAGGACCGTCTTACTAAACGGCTCACCCGTGAACGTGATGCTGTGGTCAGGGCTGACGAGATTCAGCGTGTCATCCGGCGTCGTGGCATTCACTGACGGCACCACGTCACCGCTGATAATGCCGAAGCCAGGAGCCTGCGGCGCAGGCACCGGAATGGCTTCCACGGCTCCGGCCACGTCACTGACCGCATCGTTCGTGGCCTGCAACGCTCGCAGCCACGGGTCAGTGATGATCTTCTGCCCTGTTTTCGGGTCTTGACGACTCAGCGGTTCACGGTAGGGCAGATACTGTTTACCGGTGATGCCATTACCTTCCAATGGCCCGACTTCGAACTCTTGCTGTTCGAGCGTATCGCCAGTCGCAAAGACGATCGTGCCGCCAGAGACGGTGCCGACTGATGTAGCACCCGTCGCGAGCGTCAGATCGACCAAGACGGCCGAACTGACCGATTCTCCAAGGTCCGTGCAGTAGCCGATCCGGTAAACGCCGCTGGATTTCACGACGGCATCAGGATTGAACCCCACACCGGCCGAGATGGTGATCTCAAAGCCTGTCGCGCTGTCGGCTTTGCGGAACGTGACCACATTGGTCCGCTCCATCATGTAAATGTCACCGCTCGCCGTGACGACCGGCACGGCCCAGTTCACCCCATCCAGCCGAGGTCGCCACAAAGGGACTCTCAGATTCGCAATGTCGTAGAGATGCCAGCCGTCTGCGTCCTGATAGCTCAGAATGTTATTGACGAGCCGCGTGGTGCGCCCGCTGAGGACTTCCACAGACGGAAACGCCGCAATCTTCGACCCGGCCGAGCTATAGACGCTGATGCCCGTCGCGGACGAACGGACATCGCACAGCACCACCTGACCGGTCGGTGAGACATCCAGCAGATCCGCCCCTGACAGCGGCGCAGTCGGGCTGCTGATGGTGACCGAGGATGACACCCCGGAGCCTGCCAGCCACTTCGCCCACTGACCTCCACCCGCAGCCATGAAGTTCTGACCCGTGGCGCTCACGGTCGCTAACGCCGTGGTGCCGGTGTCGTAAGACTGAAGGATGTAAGGCCCGGAACCTGTCCCACCAGATTGATAGAGAATCTTCGGCCCGCTGCTATCTAACCAAGACGGGCCGAACAGCGCACCTGCGACTTGACCGACCAAGGCAGCAGGTGTCGCACCCATGACGGCCACGGTCGAAGTGCCGTATGCCGCTTGGCCGGTTCTGGAGAGATGCACTACTCGTTCTCCGGTTCAATGTCGGCAAACAAATCGACCAGCACCCATGGAACGGCCGGGTCCGATACGCTCACTTCGAACACCCAATCCCGCGCCACGCCAAAGCGATAGGCTTGTAACCGTGTGGCATACCGACCTAATGCGCCGGCACTGAGTATACGCTCAGCGCCCCAGGTGTTCCCGCCGTCTTTACTCACTCTCAACATGACTTCCGCATCGATGCCCTGTCCGCTCGTGGTGCCAATGCCCGCACGGAAGTAGGGTTCCAGCCGAGACAGGAACACCCGCTTGTTGTTGAGGAACACATGCGGGGAGCGTCTCAGCCGGCGAATCGTGAATGGATCGGCACTGCCACTGTTCGGCGGCGTGATCGTGTTCGTGACCGTCACCGTCACTGTCTCGCCATCAGCAACCGTAATAGCGGTGTTCGGAGAATCGTTACTAACCTCATAGGACGTGAAATAGCCAGAAACCTCAGTTTCTACGATGCTGTAAGTGCCTGCCAGCACATTGCTATACGTGCGAGACTCGCCTTCCGCTAATGAGAATGTGCCAGGCGACAGTCCACCACCAGCGGTCATGGAAAATGACGTGGTATCAGTGTCAGGACTTGTCTCTTTGAATACGATCAGTGTGGCCGTGCCTCCACCTGGAGGCTCCACCTCTAATGGCATCACCACAAAATCGCACGACTCTGAATGACCGAATCGCATGGGGGTGGCGGAAATCGTGCCAATGTAGGCACCAAGTTCGAACTCTTGACCGATCACGGTATCAAGCACCGTGCCATCACTCACACGGACATTCTTAAATTGCGAGATACCATCAAAAGCCGCCGTCCCTTGTTTCAACCAGATCCAAAATGACGCCGGATCATCAGCGGCATTAGCAATACGAATATCCTCATTATCAACGCCAGCAAAAGTGTAGGTATTCAGTAATGCGCCTGCGGAGCTATACCTCTTGACGTCAAATGCCGATGAACTCGTGATCCGAACCACAACGACTGATCCGTCATTCAGACAGATCAACCGATCCAAAGACACGCCAGGGGTGCTTGCGACGAGATCGGACAGCGGCACGTTATTTACAAGGTCATACCGCTTCAATGAGAAATCGCTGTAATACAGGATCGTCTCGTCTGGATTAACCGCAATGCCAAGCACGCCGCTCGTGGTTGGCAGTGACCGAACTGTGGCGCTCAAGGTGCCAGCGGCACTCATCGTATAGAGTTGGGCGTCACCTGATGCCGCATTTTGCAAGATGTAAAACGTGTCAGTTTTGTTCGTCGAATAAAACTGATCTGACCCTGTGGGGTCCAAGGGGGACGCCACCGATGACGCGAAATCTGGTGGGTACCACAGCACCTGAAAATTATCGTTATCTTCAATAATCAGTTGCCCGGTGGGCAAAATCGCCATGCTCTCGCCGGGGCCATGCACCGTGCGCAGAAACGCATAAACCGTATTGTCTGTGCTGGAGGAAATCGTGGAGGCCGGGAAATTGGCATCATCATCGTTGATGAGAAAAGCGCCTAGCGGCGTAGTACTATCCGTGAACGCTTCGGCTTCTAGCTGCAACGTCGCCGTTCCTGTCAGCGCATTACGCGCCACCTTCACGTAATACGTCACATCTTCCGTCACTGGGAATTGCACCGGACGATTCGCTCCACCCACCACGAACGGACTCGCGGTATACGGAGGAGGCGGCACGTGATCGAATATGGTAATACGCGGCTGATATGCCCCGCCTCCCCCATACCCCCACAACCCGATCACATGATCCGTGGGTTGACCGGTATAGGAATACCAAACATCGTAATCATTACTAAAGGCATCCGTCGTATCTTGCGTAATCGATTGTGGAAGCGCCCCAATCGCCGTGGCGGTCTGCGGATAGAGATTCGTCGGCGCGCTCACCGGAGGCGGTTCTGAAATCAGCGCCACCACTAGGCTGACGTTATCTCCAGACGATATGGGAAACCATGTGATGGTGCCCGTCGCATCATTGGCCGTCGATTGCCAGAATGCGCCAAAGCCAAACACCGCCGACCCATACAGATCACTAGTCCCGTGGCCTTTATTATTGACAGCCTGAGCAAACAATGATGGCGACCCACTGGCAACCGACATGCCGGTATAGGTGGACTCGGCATCGCGCATATTTGCGCCGATGATGAGATCCCCGAGACTCGGAGTCACCGACGCACAAGTATTGACGCCAGCACCATTCGATTGCGTCGCCGTCAGCCGAACCGCATCCCCGCTTTGAAGGCCGCCTACATAGGCCAGAATCCGACCGGCAATGACCGCAGATTCTGGACACTCCGCGGTATAGGTCGCCGGTTCCGCACCGCCAGCCCGCTTCCAGGCAATTTCGCCGCGAATCGTGCCGCTGATCTCTTGGGCAACTGCCGTCCACCCGACCGGTAATGTCGCATAGGCCGATCCGTGATGCACAAGGACCATGACCAATAGGTCATTCGTCGTCGTGCCGGTCGGCTTATTCATCACAATTGCGCCGGTCGGATTGATCGTGCTTGCGCCAGCAGTGGCCACAGTCGGGAGCGCACGGATCGTCCACGACATTAGAGCGCCATCCTGACGATGTTATCGGTGCCTAACGTCTCATCGAGAGAATACAGCGCCCCAGACTGCCGATCCCCGAAGAGGTGCTTCCCAAACGCCCACATATGCGTGCGCGCCACATGCGGCACGAACCGCATCAGGTCCGTATCCCAGATGGCCCACTCATGGAACTGCTTCGTGGCGATGTTGTAGACGATGGTGGTGTCCAGATCCGGCACGTAGAGGCAATAAAACAGATTCGCACCCTGCTGATAGCCGAAGGCAATGGAGTCTGCGAGTCGATTGGACCGGCCGAGCTTGTAGTCAATCGCGGGATTCGACACTTTCACCGGGATATAGCCCTGCCCGGAACAGACGCCGAGCCGGCCGTGTTCGTCTTGAGAGAGCCAATAGGTCGTGTTGTCGATCTCTAACGCCGAGAACGGCGCGAGAATGCCATGCTCAATCAGCGACCCAGGAATCGGGATATACGGAGAAATCGGCTGCCCGCTGTTGTAATACGGCCCGGTGTTCTGCGTCCCGTAGAGCCACAGGTTGTCATGGGTCTTACTAATCGCAATGACGGTATCGGAGAACTGATTCTCTGCGAAGAAGTTCAGGGCATTCCATGAGGTGCCATCTTCGAGGTCAGAGAGAAAGAGCGTCCCTTCCGGCGTCAGGACGATGAAGAACCCATCAAAGAACAAGCCTTGTAACACTTCATCAGGGAAAGACGCATCGGTAATCTGCGTCAGCGTGTTCGTTTCGAGGTTGAAGATGTAGCCGAGACGGTTCGAGACAATCAGGAGCTGATTGCCGGCCGTGCCGTTGCTCGCAATCGTCGCCGGTCGGTTATCGTTCCCGACTTCGCCACGGATGACACTCGTTTGTGACGCGAGGACTTCGTAGAGCCACGCCCCTGAGACGACAAACGCCCGTCCGTTGATAGACAAAGACGCGCGATGCGGCCCGCCCCCGGTAATGGTGAAGAGATCCACCGCGGGCGTCGGCTGAAGACTCGCCTGCACTTTCGGCGTGCCTGCGCCCACAAACTCCACGAACCAGTTGACCGTGCGCTCCGCATCAACGGTAATCGAGGATTGGACATTGGTAGGGCCGACGATCCCGGCCACAGGCACGGTCTGCATGGCAATTACGAATACGCGCCCGTCGTGACGTTCATCAATAAATAGGCGATGCTGACATTCATGTAGTTCGCGGCGTTCCCACCGGTAAACGCCCCATCCCCCACGTTTGATCCGGTCAGCACTAAGGAGCCATCCGTCAGCGCGAGGTCTTCCGTCACGCCAGTCACCAGCACACCCGCAAACGACCCCGCCCCAGGATTCGCATTCGAAATCAACATTTGCCCTGAAATGCTGCCAAACTCCAGCGCCGTCTTGAACCGCGTCGCGTCCGTAATCGACACGGTATCGTTTTCAGAATTGATGATCTTCAGGTTGGCGTCAGCATTCACGTTCGTATACGCCCCTGCCACCGTGTTGATCGTGATGTAGGCCATCACCAGCACCGCCACATTGCCACCGCCAGGCGCAGCGAGGATCTCCACATCCCCGGGACCCGTCGGCAGCGCCTTGATCTGCGCATTCGTTAACGTCTTGGTGAACTGATGAAGAATCGGCACAGACACTAATTCAAGCTCACCGCTCCCATTGACTTGAATCGTGCTGCCGTCCACAAGGGCCTGAATCGGATCAATCAATGAGCCTGTGCCGAGCAGTCCATCTCCCACCATCACCGTCGTGGGACCGGCATTCAGAAACTCGGATGTTGCCATACTGTGTCTCCTACGTGCCCCACGCGAGGCCGCTCACCGTCAAGGTGCTGCCATTGGTCATCGTGATCACGTTCGTCGCAAAGGTCAAGAACCGTGACGCCACGTTACGAGGCTCCAGACGCCGTAATGACGACCGTGATCGTGCCGCCCCCACCAATGGCGGTCGAAATCCGAGGCCGCACGTAGCGGTATTTGGAAACCGTCAGATGGATGGCCTTCCTTGCCCCCCCAGTGACATCAGACGCATTCACCGTCTGAATGGAGGACCAGAACGGCGTGTCCGGCACTGAATCCGTGGCCTCATCATCCCAGTCGGTTTCTTCGATCGTCACGACCCCGCTTGAGGTCGTGCCTGTCCCGGTGATCCAGAAGGTCACATACGGATAGTTCGTCGCATCGAACGGCACGCCGAGCGTTTCATCCGTCGCGGCGGCATTGATTGAGAGAAGTCGTGCGGGTCCAACGCCTGTAGGCATAACTACGATCCTGTGTCCGTGTTGATGTTGTAGCCGCCGCGTCGGTCATACGCGAGGAGCGAGGCATCCGACGGCAGATCCATGAGTTGCGTGTTGCCGCGCTTGATCACCCCAAGGGTCTGCCGCGCGAGTTCCCGCAAATCCGGTGACACCGTCTTGCCATACTGAGGCGCGAGCCGGAAGTTCAGCTGATACTGCAAGGCTTCCGCATACCCCGGCAGTGAGGGAAAGTCGTAGCTCGTCACCAGATCCGCAAACCCCGAAAACACGCTTTCGAGGTAGAGCACCAGTTGATTGATCGCGGTATCAATGCGCGGCCAGAGAATGATCTGCCCGAAGGGATACGACGGCACGTAATAGACGTTCGTGAACAGGCTATTCGGCAAGTTCTTGATGTTCGTCGCCTGATACGCCTCTTGCGTGATGACGCTCCGGTAGATTTCGACCGGTTGTCCGCTGATCTCTGCGGCGGTCAACGTGCCTGTCGCGGGCGTGATCGGCGTGCCATTGACGGTGAAGGTCCACGTGCCCGACGTGGGCACGCTCTCAACCGTCTGCAGGCCGTTATACTCAATCTGATCGGCCCCCTGCACAAACGCTTCATCGCCCACCGCGAACGGATGCGCGGCTTGGGTGACAGTGGCCGTATACCCGCTCCGCGTGATGCTCGTGATTGATTCAGGCGAGGTCAACCCCTGCATGAGCAACCCCGCCCCAGGAATGTTCGCCGTGGGACGCGGGACGTTGAAGTCTCCACCGAGGCCAATCGTGTAGGTCTGCTTGTCGGCCACGAGCGGAAACAACGTGCGCTGAATACACGGGATGGTGCCCGGCTGAATCTGCCAGCCCGACACCATCCGGTTGAGGCGCTGTAGTCCGTCATTGGCCATCGATACCGACATTTCCTCGCTCTCTCCGATGATGGAGAGGTCGAGCATCGAGGCTTCGAGAATGCTCCGCGCGGTAATCGGCATCAGCCGAACCTAGTTCGCCGGCAAGCCGGTTTCGACCGCATCCGTCAGGTAGTTCGACCAGGCATCACCGGTCACACCAGTGACCCCACCCGCCGGATCGAAGTCCGCCGCAGCAATCGCAAACGCATTCTGCTGCACGAAGTTCGGGGCCGTGCCTCCGGTGAAGTTGATGTTCACCGTCGTCGCCGCATTGAACACGCAATACTTGATCGTCCAGCCCGAGGCCGGAGCCACGATGTGATTCACGTTGCCCCAAAAGGCCGTGTTGAGAATCACCCACCGCAAGGGCAGTCTCAGTGACGTGGACGTGCTCTTGATCGCCACGTCACCCGTGCCCGCGAAGTTGAAGAACTCGCAGCCGTTGATGTAGGTGAAGGCTGAGCCACCGGCATCGTCAATGCCGAGATTGGCCCCGGTAAACCGGCAGTTGATGAACGCACAATGAGACGCATCGGCCTGTGCCGGCGGATCACCCACCGCGGAAAGCTTGATACAGCCAGCACCCGTGGCGCTGTTGTTGAACAGGATGTTCTGGAACGTCCAGCCCTGTCCCTGCACCGTCGCCAGCGCCAGCGAATTGCTGAGCCCGGTCGGAGACAGCCACGTGGCACCGCCGCCGTTCGGGACGCCCGAAGTCGTCGCCTGACGCGGGATGACCGAGACACCCACGACCGTGACGTTGTTCACAATCGGGAACGTCACCTGTTCGAACAGCACGCCCTCGAGGTAAATGGTCAGCCCGGACGTGATGAACCGTGCGGCCCCACTCATCGTCGCCAAGGGCTGCGCATACGTGCCGGGGTTGTTGTCGTTGCCGTATTGCGGACGCACCCAGACGCTCAAGGGCGTCAGGCCACTACCCGTCGTGCCCGAGAGTTCACTGAAGTTGCTGTTGATCTGGTCGATGTTCGTGCGGGTGAATGAGCCACCCCCGCTGATCGTATACATGGTCTGCTCCTGCGGTCTGTGACCGCGGCCTCGCGCTGTATGCGCGGGACAAGACTACGTGTTGATTGTTTCCTTCGGCTTGTTCTTCGACCCCTTCGGTCGGCCCCCACGCTTGATTGGCGTGTGCGGCACTTCCGGCAGATGTCGTGCGCCGTGGGCCTCTTCCGCCGCGCGCATTTCAGCGGTGGCCTTCTCGCTGATCCGGCCAGCTTTCGCTTCCCAGTTTCGTTCGGCGGCGAGCTTCCCATGCTCAGTCTGCTCACGCTCCAACGCTTCAAGGGCGAGCGGTTGTGACAGGCTGTAGCCGCGCGATTGCATGTTGCGCTGCTCATCCTCATCATTCACCGTAAAACCTTCAAAGCCGACCCCGCCCTGTTCCAGTCGCGTCGCCTTGTAGAGACGCTTCGGGAACTCCCGAAAGACATAGGGGCGCTCCCCCTTGCCGAACTCCGTGGGAAATGCTTCGTGCTTCCGCATTTCCGCGGCGTAGGGGGTGTTCTGCGGGATGACGATGGAGCCGTGACGACCGAGCATGGGACTCTCCTTGTGTTTACGTGATCGGCACCACGACGGCGCTGATGACATTCCACAGCCCGTTCTGCGCCTGGAGCCGAATGCTCGCCCCGATGAACGCCGCGAACGTCGCGGTGGTGTGCGGGGAACCCGTCACCGCATCAGCCAAGAGCGTCGTGGCCGTGATGACATGGGCAGCCGCGGTCAGAGACGTAAACGTGATTTCCAGACCATCCTGCGCCTTCGACGGAGCCACGAGCGTGATCGCCGCGGCCGTCGCCTTCGTGATCGGGAACAGTCGGGACTGATTGCCCCACGAAGCCACTTCGGCCAACGTGAAGGTGTAATCCTCCCCGATCGTCTGCATTGCTGGCTGATACGGCGGCATCGACGTGGTGCTGCCGGCAAACGGATCGGCAAAGTCTGATCCGAGCGCCGACACTTCCACCTTCGCCAGAATGTCGTGCGACTCCGCGAACGTGCCGTTGTAGCCCCGCTGGGCGACCTTGATCACGCCGCTGACCGGCTGTGAGACCGCCAGCATGTATTCCCGATCGACCCGGACGAAATACCCCGGCGTCACCGGGGACGCCCCGGCGGTCGGGAACCCGGACCCACTCGCCACCTTCATCGTCAAGCCGGTGGCAGAGAGGTCTGCGCTCAGTGCGGTTGCTGTGATTGCCATTGTGTGTCTCTCCTCTCTGCGTTAGCTGTAAGCGACGAGGCCGAAATACGGCAGAATCGGTGCCGCGCCGACCAGGCAGTCCATGCGTCTCGGAAGCTGATCCGTCTGGATGTTGTACTGATCCACGTAGCGAATGCTCACCTTGTCCGTCTTGGCCCCAGGCGTGCGACCTGCGACAGCACCAGCGAGCTTGACCGGCAGATCCGCCGACACGAACGCGAACGCCGCCTGATTCGCAATCAGGTTCAGCTTCGTGGTCGTCGCCGTCATCGTCGCACCGACCGTGCCACTCGCACCCTTGAACGTCACTGCCGCACCCGAGGCCGGCAGTGCATTCACCGTCTGCAACTGCGAATTGGTATCCGCAATGATCGACGGAGAGATCGTCAGCGTGACTGTGCTCGATCCAGACGCATCAGCCGTCACGACGAAATCTTGCAGGATGTTCGTGTTGACGTAGCTAATGGGGTTCACCCCATACACGCCGTCAATCGTGAACCGGTCGCCTTCCTTGAACGCATAGGTGCCGAGACCCGACAGGAGCAGCGACGAACCCGACTGACCCGCACCAGACACCACCGGGGTGGACGCCGTGAACGTGCCGGTCGTAAACGCGACCATGTTCGAATCCCACGCCCACTCATCCACGCCCAGAGCGCCAAACCCGAAAAAGCCCTTGCGGAAGATGGTCGAAATGGTGGACTGCGGATTGAACTGGGTCAGGTTGTTCGCCTGGAGCTTGCTCTGCTGACGGGGTTCGATGACGGCGTTGAGGTCATCGCCCACGCCAAAGGCGCGCAGTTTCGCCACGCCATCCGTCCAGACTTCGTTGGACGTGATCGGCGTGCCCGGGGTGCCGATGTTGAAGTAGACCGCGAGCACAATCTGCCGCTGAAAGAACGCATCGCATTCATTCGCCAGTGCCTGACCCGCCGGCTTGTCATACCGGGTCTGGACTTCTTCGATGCTCACCGCATCATCGGCACTCGACCAGCCCATCGCCACCTGAAGCTGATCCGTCAGCGAGATCGGCACGGTCTGATTCAGGATCGGCTGCTGCTGGAGGGCCTGACCGCGCTTGACCCGCCATCTCTGGGGGATGCGCTGTTGGACGGTATAGCCAATCTTGGCCCCGTCCGGGAGATTCTTCCACTCACTGCCGTAGGTCGGATCTGCCAACCGCAACGCGGTGATGTTGTTGTCCCAAAACATCGCCACATCGGTCGAGACCCAGTTCGGGGTAATGACCGTATTCATGGTCTGACCTCATGTCAGACCGACGCGAGGAGTTTACCGACTGCGACCGTAATACCGAGCGTGTTCCGCGATACTCGTCGCTTCGTCGGGCGGCTCATCCGTCGTCTTGATCGTCCCCGTCCGTCCCGGATTGGGCGGCTTTGGTGGACTATACGAGGGTTGCACAGCAACAGGCGATCCGGTCAGCGCACCTGTCATCCGTGACGCGAGCAAGCGCCGCATATTCGCGACGTTGGACTCAGTAACGGCTCGCCCGTCACTGATCAAAATCACCTCTGACAATAACTCAGGGCGTTTCGCCAGAGCATATACAAACTCGCCGCTCCTGTCATCTTCCAACAGTGCGACCTTGAGCAAATCCGGCATCGGCTCTTTCGACGCCTTCGCAGCCACTTCCTGAAAATCAGGCGTTTGAGCAGCAAACTTCGCCACGCGCTGTGCGTGAGCGTCATTCAGGCGCTGAATATGCGCGGCAACCTGCTGTTGTTGAGCGGCTTCATACGCTTTTGCCGTGCGCTCCGCTTCATTCTTCTGCCAGTTATGATCGGAGACCGCATCCGTCAAGGCGGTAATTGGATCAGGGTCGTTCTGGAACTGGTCAAACGTCGGTTTAGGCTGAGTGAATGGCTTTGGTGGATCAGGGAGCTTCGGAGCCTTCAGCGCCTGCACTTCCTTTTCCAGCGCCGCATACCGATCGGACAGTTCCTTGCGCTGCCGCTCC
>Ga0065707_10000693_pt1 | contig 13785 bp, 18 predicted proteins | sample SwiRhicommuniRL3_FD_59094 | JGI IMG/M metagenome (GOLD analysis project Ga0065707, IMG submission 59094) | Switchgrass rhizosphere bacterial communities from Rose Lake, Michigan, USA - RL3 v2 (version 2) | ecosystem: Host-associated > Plants > Roots > Rhizosphere > Soil | place: East Lansing... | reverse complement strand
GCAAAGCCTGGAGCAACGTGCACTGGATTTCCCTGGCATGCGAACACGGAATAGATCCGTTTTGCTGTATCGAGTAGTTGATTGATCGATGTATTCATCGGGACCAGATTCCATATCGGCTCTTGCGGCTGCCGTCCAGGCGCCGGCGGATGCCCGTGAAACTGACAGGCGCTGCACTAGCCGGTGCCCAGTCTGAGTAGATCGATTCGTGAGCCGTCTTTTTGATCAAACCAGCCAGCCGGCGGCGTTGTGGCAAGCGCGTCGAAAGGATCTCGGCGTCGTACAGGTTTGCGCGGTGCGTGACAAAGGATACAAAGTCATGATGGTATTGGGAAAGATCACGAGCTGAATACCCCGTAAATCTCCACGAACGACGAGGAGACCTGGGTGACTTGACCCGGAAGGTCCAGTAGAATTCCTGTCTCGTGGATAGTGCGAAAACGACGATCATTTCATGGGTCCCGTTGCGCAGGCGGGTCACGGCCTTGGCCAGGATATCTGAGCCCACTACTGCTTTTTGGTTCTGATCTGAATTCTGCGGTTGTTGATACATGAAGCCTCCAATCTTTGGTAAAATGGAGGTTGAGAGAGCCGACCAGGTTTTCTCAACCCTATCGGCAGATCTGTTTACGCAGGTCTGCCGGTTTGTTTTTGCTTATCCTGCCGGCGCACAGCCAACTATGTGCGCCGGCAGGACCCGTCTCCCTGTGCTGCGGACTAGGATCCTCATTCACTTGGGACCGTAACCGCCAGTAGGCTTACTCCGCAGGGAAGATCAACAGACGACGAGCACGACTACCAGCATTCGGAGCGGGAGGGTACCTAGGGAGGGGAGAGAACCAGGTGCCCGTGTCTGTAAATCCCTAAGTTGTAAATGTCCTTATTCGTTCTTGGCTGTGTTCCTTGTGTTTCTACCAATCCTGTCCAATTCGTTGAGCACTGCTTCAAGTTCACTTAGTGCGAGTGCTGCCTTTGCCATAAGAATTGCTCTCGTTTGCGGGCCAGGTTCTTCTTCGACCATTCGCCTCAATGCTTGCCTGAGCGAGTCGGAAGCGTTCCTACCTTTTGCCAGCTCCGCATTGAACGAATTCTTGCCGAGTTCTGGCTTACTGGTCACTGGAATAAATCCTTCGCTATTCCCTTGGCCTTTTCGGCGTCCTCTTCGGCGTCCCTGGCAACTCTGAGCAGATATTCCGCAATCATCGGTATGCCGCTTGCCATGAAGTAGCAGAACATGATGGCAACGACTTGCAAGCCGAAGACCGGGATCATCGCCAGGAGAGTCACGGTGACGCCGATCGCCACTGCCCAGGCCGTTTGCGAGATCATCTTCTTCTTCGCAGACCAGCGCACCAGGGCGGCGAACAAAACGCCAAACACAAACGTTGAAGCCAAAGTGAGGCTAAAAAAAGTCCAATTGACAGATATTTCTTGCATTGCCGTTCCCTTTCCCTTATTCTGGGATGGATGAACCCGAGCCCGAACGTAAGAAGTGATATGTCCCGAGGTCCTCCGCCCCGCCGACACTGGAATAGCTGTATGCTATTCCTCTGAAATCTGACAATGGAGGAAGCCAGCGGGCACCTGGTATGCTAATCATCCTGCTCTTTCTGCCGCCGTAGTTGATCATGCCGAGCAGGATGAGAGTTGTGAAGTAGCGCCGGACCATGCTGGTGGAATTGACGCCGGTCGCCTTACAAATTTCCAAGACCGATGGAGAAGAGCCATCGTGGTCTTGTTTAAACGCGACTATAAAGTCGTAGACGGAAAGATGACGGGGGGTAAGCTTAAGTACGCTCGACATGTTGATTTTCCTAAGCGTTCACAGCTGGTCTTTTAGCTTTGCGGCTCTTCCTTCGAGAGCTGCTCTTCTTCGCGCACTTTTCCAGATCCTGCTTCTTCGTCAGCTCGCGCTTTGCTTGCCACCAGAGATAGCGATCTAGGAACTCATTCAGTCGAGTCTCGCGGTTTCCTAGCCGACGGAGTAGGGTATGGATTGGGAAGGGTTTTGGGACGGTCATGATTGGCTCGAATTTATTCAGCGTTCACGGATTGTTTACGCGGCTTGGCCGCTTGTTTTGCGCTACTGGATCGTTTCGCCAGCTCGCGCTTTGCCTTCCACCAGAGGTAGCGATCCAGGAACTCATTCAGTGCCTGGGGGTTGGGCCGGCGACGACGCACCGAAGAAGGAAAAGGTAATGGGGCAGGAGGAGGGGTAGCCATGGAAATTATCTTTGTTTGGCGGTGGGGGCTTTGAAGATAAAGCGACCACATTCGGCACAATAAAATCCCCCAAGAGTATGGCGCTTGCCGGCTTCCTGCGTTGGGATCGGCAGGTCGGCGGTCATGTACGAGCGCTTCTCTTCGGGGTGGGGACAATTCTCATCAATGGCTTTGCGGACGGCTTCATGTGATGGTGCGCCAAATCGTTTGAGCAAAAGAGGTTTGTCTTTAGCAAAGATCCGAATGGTTGTAAATTGTTCGGGCATTCAGGGCTCCTACTTACTGGACGTGATTGGAAATAAAGAGTTACAAAGTGGAAATGACAAGTTACAAGGCTATTATACAGATTTATAAAAATTTGTCAATAGTCATTTCCAAATAAGGAATGTAGTATTTCCACATCTTGTGACAAAATGTAAATACGCATGGACAACTTCTCGGATTGGCTCATTGAACGGATGCGCTCGCGCGACTGGTCGCAAGCCGACCTCGCGCGCGAATCGGGATTAACTCGTCAGGCTATTGGAAGGTACATTGGGAAAAAGACCCAGACTCCCGACGAAGATGCTCTCAAGAAAATCGCAAAAGCCTTTGAGATTTCCCCAGAAACGGCATTTCGAGCGGCCGGGATATTGCCCAGCCGGCCAGATGCAGATGAAGAGGTCGATGAGATCATGGAGGCGGTCCGGAGATTGAATAAAGCAGATAGACCAGAAATACTGGCCTTCATCCGCATGAAGAACAACCTACGCAAGAAGAAGTAAGGAGCAGAATGCTCGACGAGATCTATGATGCCGTCAAGGATTCTGACCCTGCCGATCGGTATCAAATTAAAAGGTACATCGCCTGGCTACAGTTCCGCCGCCGAACCCATGATCAGTTCTATCTGCCGGCGCACTGGGTCTATGCAAAAAAGGCTCCTCCGCAATTGGAGGAGCCTAAGCCATTATTCGATACGTTTGCAGGTAACGCGCACTGGATCTAGCCAAAGGGATATTTCATGGAAACACAACCACAGCCAGCTTCGAAACCACAGGTGATTCCGCTGCCAATCGTTCTGAGTTTAGGTGCGTTGGTTCTGTGCCTGATCCTCGGTGGGGGAGGAACCGCATATTACTACTACGGACCCTGCGGCGTGAATCGAGTGAATGCAGCGTCGGCGGTGCTGATTCAGGAAGTAACGCGATTTCAAGATGCGTCTAAGGTTGCGCTGGCAACCTCACGGATTCAACTCGCTGGTCCTGTGGCAGACATGCAGGAGATCCGACGCGCGTCGGACGCCGTCGCGATGCCAGCGTGCATGGCTTACGCCCATGCTCTGACCGTCGATGGAATGGACGCCGCGACCAACGGCATGCTCGCATTCATGAGCGAAGCCAGCAACCATGATGTCGCAGTGTATTTCGAACAAGCCAATCAGTCGTTTCAGGCAGCGACGGACGAACTTGACCGACTCGATCAGTGTGTGCCGTTCTGCGCGGACCCAGCCGTTACGATGGAAACGCTACCCGAGTAAGGAGGCTCGCATGGCGATCTTGCATGGCGTGGAAGGAAAGGCACACGTAGAAATCAATAAGAATGGGATTAAAGGAGAATTCAGTGAACCAATCAAACACCCCGGCACCACGAACAGAGCTTGATTATCTGCGGCAGATGGCCGACGATATCAAATTCATTCGCAGCTTCCTGACAATCGTGGCAATCGTTTCGATAGCCGGCGTACTCCTGCAGGCTTGCTGGCTAATCCTGCAGATGTAAGAGCCGTTACGACCGTAACGGCTCCTGGGTGGCCCAGAAGTACAATCTGGGCATGAAAACTCTTGGTATCAAATACAACTGGATCGATAAGAACAAAGTGAAACCGCTTTCTCGCAATACCCTCTTTTACGGCGATAACCTGGAGATCCTGCGCGAGTATGTGCCGGATGAATCCGTGGACCTGATCTATCTCGATCCGCCGTTCAATTCGAACCGTTCCTACAATGTCCTCTTCAAGGATGAAAGTGGAAAGGACTCCGAGTCGCAGATCACCGCCTTCGAAGACACCTGGCACTGGGGCGAGGATGCCCAGCAGACCTATCACGAGCTGGTCCAGCATGCGCCGGCAAACGTCTCCTCGATGATCAGCGCACTGCGCGAGTTCATTGGCGCCAACCAGATGATGGCGTACCTGGTCATGATGACCGCGCGACTGATCGAACTCCACCGTGTGCTCAAGTCCACCGGCAGTATTTATCTACACTGCGATCCGACGGCAAGCCATTACCTGAAGGTGGTGATGGACGCAATCTTTGAGATTCAAAACTTTCGGAGTGAAATTGCCTGGAAGAGAACCAGTGGGCATAACAGTGCAAAGCGATGGGGTCCGATCCACGATACGCTGCTCTATTACACTAAGAGCCACGGCTACATTTGGAATAGTGTTTTTGAACAGTATGACGAATCCTATCTTGAGACTTTTTATAGATTCGAAGATAAGAAGGGGCGGTATAGACTTTCTGATCTAACGGGCGCCGGGATTAGGACCGGCGATTCCGGTCAACCATGGAAGGGCGTGAACCCTAGCAATGTGCAACGGCATTGGGCCGTGCCTAATAAAATCCTTTTGGAGATGTTTCCGGATTTGGATCTCGATGGACTTACATCCCAGGCTAAATTGGATTTACTAGAACAAGAGGGATTGATTTATTGGCCACCTAAGGGAAAGGTCCCGCAGTTCAAACGATATTATTCTGCTGATAAAGGCACACCGATTCAGGATGTAATCGGTGATATCGACCCACTCGGCGCCCAGGCAGCTGAGCGCCTTGGCTATCCTACACAAAAGCCTCTTGCACTGCTCGAGCGCATTATTCAGGCATCGAGCAATGATGGCGACGTGGTCCTGGATCCCTTCTGTGGCTGCGGCACGGCCGTAGCTGCCAGCCAGAAACTCAATCGCCGGTGGATCGGCATCGACATCACGCACCTATCGATTGCGCTGATGAAGTACCGACTCAAGGATATGTTCAACCTGGTCGAGAAACAAGATTACAACTTGATCGGTGAGCCCGAGAGCATCGACGGCGCTCGCCAGCTGGCCCAGGACGATCGCTATCAATTCCAGTGGTGGGCCGCATCGCTTGTTAAGGCAAAGCCTTTGGGTGGTGAAGGGGCGTCCAAGGAGGGAAAGAAGGGATCTGACAAGGGTATCGATGGCGTTATCAACTTTATGGATGAAAAGGAAAAGACCCAGCGCGTATTGGTTCAGGTCAAAAGCGGTCACGTCAGCAGCCGAGATATCCGGGACCTGGTGGGCACGGTCCAGCGCGAGGAAGCAGCCATGGGATTATTCATCACACTGGAAGAGCCGTCTAAAGACATGATCACAGAGGCTGTGTCATCAGGCTACTACCACACTAAATTCACGCACCAGGACTATCCGCGCATTCAGATCCTAACAGTCGAACAGCTCCTGCAGGAGACCGCGCTGAACATGCCACCGCGCGATCACGCCCAGACCTTCAAGCAAGCCGGGCGGATCAAGAAGAAGGACGGCACCCAGGGCGAGCTATTCTAGATCACTTAAGTGACGAGGCAGTCCCGTTACCATGGAAACACCATCTCTTTTTTTGTCTTCATTCTTAGAACATATATTCGCGTTTTGGGATTAGGTGACATGATCAAGTTTGGGATTCTAGCTGGAGTGAGTTCCGATGCGCAGGTGGAGGATAAAGCATCGATCGAGGACCAGATCAAAACATGCCGCAAGGCCATCCAGCAGCTGGGCGGCATCGAAGCCGGTTGCTGGACCATGGATGGTTACTCGCGGACCGGGTACGACTCTCTTCCGGAAGCAATGGAAAATATCCCGCCTTTGAAGGCGGCTATCGATGCAGCTGCGCGCGATGAGTACGACGTGATGATCGTGGATAACTGGGATCGTCTCGGCGACCTGGCCCAGCTCATCCACACTCGCTACAAACGATATCGGAAGCAGATCTACTCCGCGCGGCAGTCTGGGCGCCTGCATGATCCCGAGAGTTACGATCCCTACTCAGATGAAAGCGCCGGCATCGACATGCACATTCAGGCGATCCTGCAGCAGTACCGTCTGAACAAGATCCGTCGTGGTTGGAACATCGGCATTCCGAATCGCATCAAAAAAGGATTGGTCCCGTTCCGGCCCGGGTTTGGTTATACGCGGGTGGACAGCAAAACGCCGCCGATTCAGAACCAGAATGCACAGTGGGTGATCCAGATGAAGGACTGGCTCCTGGAGGGGCGGCCCCTTTCCTGGATTGCCGAGCAACTCACGGACCAGGGCGTCCCGACCCCGAATCGCAAGAGCAAGGGCTGGCACGTCGAATCCATCCGTCATATCCTGCTCAGCCCGTTCTACGCCGGCATCGTAGCCATCGGACAGAAGCGGCGCGAGCAAGGCAAGAAGGGGGGACGTCTCTATCGACAACGGACACCACAGAGCGAATGGAACCAGAACACGGGAGGGCATGTGCCACTGTGGGATGAAGGGACGTATCTGGCCATTCAAAACGAATTCGCGCGGCGGGCAGGATTGAAGAACTACGCCAAGGTAGTCTATCCCCTGGCTGGCGTTCTGCGCTGCAGCGAGTGCCAGCAAAAGCTCATCCGGCGAATCATCAGCCGCGGCGGCCAACTCATGCCAGGACTCGGTTGCAAACGAGGCGCATCACACGTCATCCTGGAATATACGCGCGCGGTGCACCTGGTCGGCGATGCCCTGCAGAGAGAGCTGAAGGACCAGGCTAAAAATCCACATCAACGCCAGGACGAGGAGGCGCGCCTCGTAGCGAAGATCGACAGCCTGCAGGAACAACGAGCGCTGGTACATCAGGGATATCAGCAGAAGATCTACCGGCCTGACGAAGCAGCTGCGCTCATCCAGGATCTCGAGCGCGAGGAACGAACAGCCCAGAAGGACCTGGCTGACCTGCATCTCCTGAAGCAGACACGCGCGGAGATCCAGGTCCTGCGTGCGGGCCTGGTTCAGCTGGACGATCTGGGGACCTGGTTGGCCGATGACGATCCGGCGTTGATCAACCGGCTCCTATCGGCGCTGTGTGAGAACATTTGGATCTCGCCTGAGTTGGAGTGTACTGTCGATCTACGCGAGTAGCTCCGTCAAATTCCAGTAGGTTTTGATGTACTGGAAAATGGCGGAGAGATAGACTTTGGTCACTATGGCCATTGTAACCCTGGCCCAGCCGTTACGGCGGTAACGGCTAAAATTCAGTACTTGAATTTTAGATTCGCGGGTGTTAAAATAGAAGAGATGGTGACCTTGCCCGCCACCATCTCAGCGCTGACCGTCAGCTGCCTTGTGCAGCAACCAGGAACTCTCTGCCGGGCTTTATGTGCGGAGAGTTCCGACTTTTAAGGAGAAGGATCGTACGGACTGGGCAATGGCTTGGACATATCCAGTTTGACCAGGTCCGCCAGGGGAATACGTATCGGCTTTCGGCTCACGAGTGGGATCCACACGTCAGCGCCATCGCCCTGGGGGAAGCGTGTGATCTGGGACCCATTGGCCACATTCAATGCCACGAACTTTTTCCACAACGGAACGTCTGCAGCGCGCGGCGCCTGTTGATTGGCATCCAGACGATCGATCCAGAACCACGCGCCATCCACTGTGCCTGTGATCAGCGCCCCGCCGCAGATCCGTGGCTGATCGAAGCGCGGCACGTAGACAGAACCCAGGTCCCACAGGTTGAACCAATCCTGCTTCACGGTCCCGCCGGGAAAATCATAGCCAGCATCCTTGTTGGTGAATGCGCGCTCGTGATTGAGCAGGACCCGGAGCTTACGTAGCGTCATGGTGGGGTTTAGATCCCGGATCAGCAGCTGCCATTCCTTCGTGATCGCTGTCGCATGCTCCGGATCCAGGCGATAGACCTCGGGCACGCCCGATCGCCATAGGGGACCTCGCTCGACATCGTGCTTGACCCGCCACAGTTGCGGCAGAACGGTGATCGAGATGGGAACGGTCATTTAGGCTTGAGCACCATCTGGATCGTCTGCTTGACATACTGAACATCATCGCCGGCGGTGATCAGCAGCGAGATGTCCGGCAGAGTGGGCGTGGGATCTGTGGCGCCGATCTCCTCGACGTTCAGATAAGGCTGACCTAGGTGGATCTCAGCAGACCAGCCCTCGATGGGTGCATTGCTGGCCTCATAGACTTTCCACCATTTGTCTCCGCGCTTCGCGCGCACGATGCCGCTGATGATCACATCCGCCTCGTAGACATAGAAATCATTCGGCAGGGCCTTGCCATGACTGCCGGCAATGATCCGACTCGTGGAGCTGGTCGAGCCCAGGATATGCGGAGAGACTGGGTAATTCGTCTCCGCGCGCACGGAGCGATATTCGTTGGGGACGTTCGGTGTCAGTTTCATAAAATGGTCAGGCATGGTTCCTCCGGGTGGGGGTATGGTGACCCCGTAACGATTCTCAAAGTCGGCTAGTGTGCCGTTGAACGTATTCATATCGATTTCCTCGGTCTGGACGCCATACAAGGCGCCGACCGCCGGCGTGCCCCACTGCCAGAGCAGCAGCTGCGTCCAGGGTGCTGGGATCAAGACCTGGCTGGCATCGGCCATGTACCATCCCAGCCAGAGCGGACGCTCCTTCAGGTAGGCGTATTGGGTGGCATTGGTGATCGGATTGCTGTGATCGCGAAACCAGTAATAACCGGTATAAAGTCCAACGCGAACACCTGGCAGCAGCGCCTCCACGGACTGCATGAATGCCACCACATTCCTGAGACCGCCGAAAGAACCACCATAGGTATTCTCCCAGTCGCACCAGAACTCCATTTCCGGCAGATCATTGCCCAGGAGACTGACCCATAGTGCTGCCTGCCGGCCGGGATCGATCCGATCGTCATAGAACCAGTATGAGCCGCGCTTGATCCCAACCTCTTTTGCCCTGGACCAGTTGTTCTCGAACTGCGCGTCCGGCCACACATTCCCTCCTGCACGAATAATTGCCGCATCCGTCTTGCTGCGCATCACATCCCAGTTGATCTCCTGCTGCCAGTAGGAGACATCCGGAAACAGCTTCTCCTGAATGATGATGGCCGATGGGGCGTAAGCGTGCCGCGCGCCAAACAGATCGTTGATCAGCCGGTGAGCGTTCCACTTCGTCGGCTGGTAGGTTCGGATGAACTGGCCCATGTGGGCGGGTTCAAAAGTGTGGTCGATGATCATGGTGTGCTCAGCAGCCATTGGCGCAGGCCCCAGACTACGAAAGCCAGAGATCCACCCACCAGCGAAGCCGTCAGGGTGCCAACCGCCCCCAGGACCACTGCGCGCTTCACATCGTCCCAGCCCAGCTTCGCCGCCGGCGGCTTCAACTTATCCTTGGTCGATCCCTTGATCTGCTGCAGGATCTCCCTCGAGTCTTTCAGTGCCTGGAGCTCCAGCTTCTGCTTCTCGTAATCCAGGCGGATCCGGTCGGCATCCGTGTTCTCTTCGGTCAGGAAATTAATCCGGCGCTCCAGGTACTGGACCTCGATGTTCTTCTGCTCGATCTCGAGCTTCAGCTTTTGCTCCTCGAGGTCCTCGCGCATGGAACGGTATTGCATCTGGCTGTTCATGTACTCCTTGAGCTGATTCGAGTTCTCGATATTGGCGCGGATGTGGGATGCCAGCATTTCGGTCAGAGCCTTGATCGTCTCAGTCAGCGCCTGTACCTGCTCGGTGGTTTTGCTGATGGCAACCAGGATCCGGACGGGGATAATATCGGCTTGCTGTAATTCGTCGGGCGCCGGTTCTTGGATCATGGCATCTTTTAGATTTCCTCGACCATGATGAACGAGGGACTATCAGCAGCGGCATACATGCGCCCTGTTCCACTCTCCACCTTCATCTGGACTTTGTAAGTGCGTGAACCAGCAGCGGGTGCAACCTTTGCAATTATTATCCCAGGGCTCCCGTTACCCCCACTTTGAAGATTGAAGCTTTGGGCGATCTGCGCACTGCCAGTTACATCGTAAATGATGATGAATATTCTGCCTGATGCAGAGTCCAGAGAACCAGAAAACGCAGTGATTTTGATAGCTCTGCTTCCTACCGTCACAGTCACTGACAAACTGGTTACATCAGTGAAACTTGTTGATGATGTAGTAAAGCTGGATGTGATCTGGGTATATCCAAGCAGACCCGCCGGTCCGCTGCTTCCGGCTGGATCAGCTTTCCATCCTTTGACCCCGGACCCGTCTGTCCCGTATACTTTGTTGTTTCCCGGTGTTGCCGAATCACCGTCCAGCTTCAAGCCGCTGGAATCCGAGGTAATAGACATTTGTTTCTTGACATCCCCTTTGAGCAGCGGCGTGGCATCCGTATAAGTAAGGTCTACGGTGTCGGTTTCTCCAATCATCGCGCCTATGGCATCCTGCGCCTGCTCGTCTGTATAGGAGGATGCGGTAGGCTCAACATCATCCCATGACGATCCATTGTCGCGTTGCAGTTTGCTGTTCGTGGTGTCGTAGAACAACCGCCCAGGCTTTCCCGCCGTGGGCCGGTTGGCTGCGATATCTCTCAAAACCAGATCTTCAAAGTTTGTGCTCATTCCAGATCCTCCAATGCCATAACAGGGTTGCCATCTTCGTCAATGATGAAGCTGAAATCCCCGCCCGAAACCTCGTATACAAATTGACGGTACTGTCCCAATGATGTAGGGTCAATGTGGTGAACGTGGTCGCGGCGAGCCGCATAGGTGCTTGTTCCATCTGCTGCGCTGCCGGTGGTCACATCGGCGGGATTTCCCTCGCCATCATTGAATATTGTATGTGTATGCCCGATTGCCGAATACAGGGTGTCGAAATAGATCTTCAGCGCCGCTTTGAAATTCGCCCAGGTGATGGTCTGGAACAGCCTGCGGGTCACGTTCCAGAATGTGAGCTTGTCGCCGCTTCCAGGCGTGCCGCTTCCGTAATCATCCGCGGCTGCCAGGGGCGGGGTGATATCATCCCACGCCCCGATGGACCGGATGAGCATCGAATAATTGGTGTATGTAGTATAGGTGCCCTTCAGCCAGAGCATGGCTATCTCAGGACCGTGGTTATAGACCGGGATCGGGCGAATGTTCTTGACCGTTGATGCGCTGGTAATCGCTACAGACGCCCATGTGGCGCCGTGGTCGTATGTCTTATAGCGATAAATCTCCCACTGGCTGCCCACGTAGCGTGATGCCCAGACGATAGACGGATCTTCGTGATCCAGGCTCACGCCTCCTGAGTAATACACTTCCGGAGAATATAGACCACCGCCGGCTGTTGCGATCTGCCCAGTTACCCAGCTGGATCCATTCCAACGCCCGTAGTAATAGCGGTGATCCGAGGATCCACCGACGAACACCGCGAACACCACCACCGGATTGCCATCCGGACCGATCGCAAGATCCCAGATCCAGCTCTCATTCGTCGAGCCATCGTAGATCTGTGTGATATCGGACGGGGTAAGCGGCAGGCTGGCACTGATCAATGTGCCATCGGTCTTATAGTAGCTGCCTCCCTGGTAGTAAAAGTGGTAGACGCTTGTTGCCGTGTCATAGAGCGGGTGCCCGTCCGATACAAAGAAGTCAATGCGGTCGGTACCATTACGAATGGCTTTGAAATAACCGGATCTATTTGTCGGCGTGGTGTACACATCAACGGCCGCGCCCCAGGTGGATCCGCCGTTTGTCGATTTGGAATAGAACCATCTGTTCGCTCCGCCGCCCGTATGGTCACGGGAAAATAGATAGATCGGCTCGTTCGTTTCGCCGATGAGCTGGATGGGCTGCGAGTAACTGAATTCGCTTTTGCCGATGGATGAGGCGAGGTTTGTTTCCGAACCAAATGCCGTCACATCCTCCGGATTGGTCGAGATCCGCACATACATCGGCGTGCTCGTATGTTTGGCGTAGAACAAAAGTACGCGCTTGTCACTGTTCCGGATCAGGATCGCCGGCGCATCATGGTCATCCACTTCCATCGCCGCGTGCAGCGTGAAAGGCGTTCCCAGCTCTTTCGTGATGTGATCATAGGAGTTGATCACCACGTCGCCGTCTGACTCAATGGTACCGAAATAAGTCTTGTTGTTGAAGTAGATCGCGCGCGGATCCATGAACCAGGACCAAACGCCATTGGTCGCTATGGTTTTGAAGAGGCTGCTCGAATTGAGCAGGGTCAGAAAATCCTCCCAGGTGATCTTCTTGAGAACACCGTCTACAACATCCCAAAATCCCCATTCATCCGCTGCTAGCGGCGTATCGGCGTCCGCTTCGTGGATCTGCAACCCGGCGCTTCTGGCGATCACCCCGACTGGCATGATTGGCGATATTAGATCGTTGGACAGTTCCGTCATGCCCTCTTGGAGAAGCACAGCGTACAGGGGATACTTACCCGGGTCTGGCGTGGGAAAATAAATAATGTCGGCCAGCACTGGCGATGCAAAAGCAGTTCCTTCGTGCAGGCTCACCGCTCCATCGTCATCCACCTCAATGGTGACGAACACCGCGCCGATATCGGGAACATGGGATGAGAAATCCAGGACTTCATTGTCCACAAGGGCAGGTCCATTCGGCGTGTTGATCACCGCGCCATAGAGTTGGACTGTGAACCCTGCTGCATCCGCCACGATCGCGCTCAGCTGCACGGTCTGCCGGCGGTCCAGCATCACCTGGTCGGCCCCGCCGAACTCATGCTGTGCGTGGTGGTAGCCGATGCGTCCACCGGCAGCCGGTGTGAGATAGTCCTCCATATTGAGCAGGATGAACCACAGACCAGGCTGGATCCTCGACGAGCCGACCAGGACGCGCAGGTCGAAATCGGATGGGACGTTCGCGCGATTGATCACCCGGATCTCTTTGCCGTTCCACTGGCGAGCCCAGAGCAGTCCAGGCGTTCCTGTCTCGACGTCACCCGATAGATCGCCGAGCCGCGCGGTCTGGATGTTCTGGAACTCCGAGCCGTTCGCCTGGATGAATTTGCGGAAGTCTTCTCGGGTTGTCATATCAATACCCCACTACTGCAATTTGGTCGATGCTGAGGACCGGGAACGAGCTCGCGACATCACCCTCTTTATTGATCCAGCTCGAGCCACCATCAGGAGAATACCGGATCACGCCGCGCGCTGCGATCCAACGGGATCCGGACGCGCCTCCCGTCCCTGGACCGGCATAACCAAAACGATACTCGCCTCCAGGAGGCAGTGAGGAAAGCGCGGACCATGTGATCCCGCCATCGAATGATTTTCCTTTGTATCCGGTCCCGAATTCTCCCATCAGCAGGGTGGATGTATCGTCGCAATCCGCGCCGACTCCTCTGTGGAGAATTTCGTCAACCAGAGTCGGAGTATCGATAAAATTATTTATATACTTATAGATCCCGGAATTTCCAGAAATATTTCCTAGATATACGTCAGGTGTCCCGCCTCTTGAGAACGCTACATTTATTTCGCATCCGGCGGGCAATCCACCCTGACTCGATATCGCGCTGCCATCGCCAGAGATCAACCAATAGACCGGCGGAAGTCCTCCGCTTGTCGATGATCC
>Ga0065707_10002184_pt1 | contig 13826 bp, 13 predicted proteins | sample SwiRhicommuniRL3_FD_59094 | JGI IMG/M metagenome (GOLD analysis project Ga0065707, IMG submission 59094) | Switchgrass rhizosphere bacterial communities from Rose Lake, Michigan, USA - RL3 v2 (version 2) | ecosystem: Host-associated > Plants > Roots > Rhizosphere > Soil | place: East Lansing... | reverse complement strand
AGACATGCGTTTTGCAAATCCTTGATCTCATGAGGTTTATGCTTTCTAATCTCGACTGTATATCCACTCGTAGAATGATAAAAAATAACCCTATCTGTTGGATAAAGCGACAGCATTGAATGATTTTCAGGATCAGATGTCATGTGTCTTAGGTGTACTCGTTCCCAGGAAAATAGCTCATCGATATTTCCATTAAAATGGAAATTACTGCCACACGGGCATGATGAATCTCTCCAATTTCCTTTGATGTTTTTAAGCCATTTATCCTCTCTGTCAGTTGATTGCAATATCTCTATTTGTATTACATCCTCAACATATATACTATTTCTCTTTTAATAAAATTTCACTTACAGAGTAGCTAATTTCAAGCAAGTTTGTTAGGTATTCATAGTTTGTCGTTGAACCTGCGCGTTGTTTGAATCAATACCGTTCCAAATAATTTCATAACCCAGCTTTGTAATAAGTAAGGTAACACATTCTTCAGGTATATTACTTTGGCGCAGCAGTCTAACTGCATCCTGTAGCTTGCCAATTTTATCAAGCTCTGGTAACAATTCGCTAATTTTATCATTGGAAATCATATAATTGTCAACTAATAAGAATTCCCTCAGTTTATCTGCCATCACTTTTTCTGAATTGTTAGTATTTAATTGAAGGTTTCTAATGGTCTTTACCACTGATTCAATCGGAATCTTGTACCTGTCTGAGATTTCTTTAAGTGATATAACACTATTTCTTTGCCTGTCGTGAATTACCTTATCCATTTCTAAAGCAATCGTTTCATGGAGATTGATAGATATCTGTTCAATGATTTTATTATCAATATCCTTTAGATAGCTAATTATTGGACCAAATGGAATTTCGTCTTTTCTATAAAAAATTAAATGATTTTTATTCACAAATTTAGAAAAAACAGAATTGATAGGAACCTTTTTTCCATCTTCAGAAATACAATTATCCATATTTGCAACAACTAACAAATCAGGACCGGTCGAAGTTCCAGTTTCAGATTTGCTGGTCAGGTCTTTTATCTTTTCTAATTTCCTTTTCAAATAGTCCTCAGTCCAGAAACCTACTATCTCTAAATAGACTTTAACGCCATATTTTTCAAATACAAAATCAGGTATGAATGCTTTACCACTCGAAAGAATCAATGGATCCGGTTCTCTGACCAGGTTCCACCCAGTAGAAAACTTGAGAAATTTATCCATAAATTTTTTTTCAACGCTGCTATCAAAGTACTCCATACCGTAGTTCTCATATGATAATCCTGATCCTGATTTTTGCTCTGATTGAAGGTGAAATGTTGACGCATCAAATAGAGGTATATCCTTGTCTGTACTTGAGAGCTCAAAATCATAGGTCTTTTTCATACCGGAGATAGATTTTCTTAGTATTGTTGCATTAATGGACCAAATTTCACTAAAGATTATTGAAGGAATTAATTTAGCCATTGCCATACCGTATCTATCAGTCAATCTTAAAATGCTGGCCGGACCATTAACTGTGCATATAATCTTGTTTTCCTTTTTGTTTTTCAATAATATTTCCTCCTTTTTTGTCTGAGCATTTGATTCTGTTCCGTAATTGGATTCACGGTACAAAGAGTACATCAGTCCAAGTTGTTTTATTTTGCGCAAGATTTTCTTCCAGCTGAAACCACCATAGATACTGAATTCCATTTTTACACTGTTTAGCAAAAGGGTTTGAAGAGCGGAAACATTGTACCATGCAACCAATTGTAGTGAAGTCAATGTATCAAAATTTTTCAAATATTTATTTTTCTCAAGGTCATTCCACATTGCCATTTCCACATCAATTACAGATAGATTGTTTTTTGAAGCAACTTTTTGAAGGATATTCTTTCTTTGGTTTTCTGTTACAGGATAACCTAGCAGAGAAGATATTTCGAATATTTGCCTTCTCAGGTGTATGGCATTCATAGGATCATTGTTCCTTGAATTAGAAAATCCACTTTCGTGAGATGCATATTCGCATCTCTGTTCTAAAAGATGACGTATAGCCCTAACAAGTTTATAGTCTGGGTTTTTTGCTTCTACCTCTGAAAGATTTTCATCTACATTTGACTTTGATAATTTCCTATCGGCCATATCTTCATACATTTTGATAATCTTTGATGGTAAGGATGGTTGGTTATCTTTTCCCCAGTCAATAAATACTGGCTTCATTTGATTATTCTTACTTGAAATCTGCACTCTTAGTAACTCAATTGGGAACATTTACAATTTTTACCTCTTGTAACAATAATTAGTAGATTTAAATCATATCACCTTAATAATTTTTCATTTTAGAGTGGCTTGAAACCCAATACAATACTAATTCATTGTGAATGGATTTTGTAAGAGCGTACCACCCACCCACCCTCCTACTAGTGTATCAAGCCTTAAATGTAATTCGCTCCATGATGTATAGAATGAGAAACAAAAAATCGACTTATTCAAATTCTCACATGGAAGAAGAAAAAGAAGACAATACTGAAAATATTTCTAATGATTATGCCGAAAATATTGTAAACGAAGCGGGACAACCAGTAAAAGAAGATAATGAAAATACTGAAAATACCGTTATGAATAGTGACGCATCATTAAGTTCGTTATCAGAACAATCTCAGATTACCGATCTAACTAATCTTGAAATTCAGGATATTGAAGGAATAGGTCCTACAACTGCTAAAAAACTGAGAGAAGCAGGAATTTTTTCTGTGATGGATCTTGCTGTAGCTGGCGTTGAAGATCTAGCTGTAGATATTAATGCATCCAAAGATAGTGCAGCTTCATTTATAATGGCAGCCCAAAAACTCCTAAGAGAATCGGACGTTCTCAATAAAGAATTCATTACTGCTGATACTGCACTAAAGAAAAGAAGATCGTTGTTACGATGTTCTACTGGTTCAAGTATGCTTGATGATCTATTCCTTGGCGGTATCGAGACACAGGCAGTTACTGAACTTTATGGCGAGTTTGGCTCAGGCAAGTCTCAGATATGTCATACCATGTGTATTACTGCTGGACAACCAACCGAATTGGGTGGATTAAATAGCGGAGTTATATACATTGATACTGAAGGAACATTTAGACCTGAAAGACTGGAGCAAATATCTAGCAATAGAAATATAGATCCAGTACAAGCACTGCAAAATGTAGCCGTCTGTAAAGTCTATAATAGCGCACATCTAGAGTTAATCGTTAAAAATCTTGGCAAATATATAGATGATTACAATGCAAAATTAGTAATTGTCGATAGTATAATCTCATTACATAGAGCAGAATTCTCTGGTAGAGGAACACTTGCTGATAGACAACAAAGACTTAATGCTATTATGCATAAACTTCTTAGAATTTCAGAAATTTATAACATTGCAATAATTGTTACAAACCAAGTACAATCTGCTCCAGACACATTCTTTGGCGACCCAACAAAACCTACTGGTGGAAATGTAATTGGCCATGCTTCAACTTATAGAGTATACCTTAGAAAATCCGGTGAAAACAGAATAGCGAAAATGATTGACTCTCCATATCATCCATATAGTGAAGTAAGATTTACCGTCAATGAGAAGGGAGCCGATAATCTAGACGAGGGCAAAAAATCCAAAAAATAACAACATAATTTTTTTTACTTTTTAGAATCTGTCTAGGGAAAATAATTCCTCAAGTATCTTCGGATTTATGCTTTTCATTATAGTGCTCTAGGTACTCAGATTCACTTTCAAATGTTTTATTACATTTACTACATATGACCGGTTCATCATTCTGATTTTCCATTTCTATTGTACCTGACAATACAAAGTCATCTGGCTTAAGAATTTTAAGTATTTACGTTTGTCTATATGGTCCTCTCCATATCCAACCGACTCCAGTGATTTTAATCAGGCGCGCTATCTAAGAGGAACTATCAACAGCAAATGCTATCTTTACGCATGTTCGATATTTTGATATTTTTCCTGAGCTGGGATCCACATTCGCAGTCATATCGACAACTTCAATACCATGAATTCCATGTAAGGTCCTCTTTGCTTCATCAACTGCAACTTGTGCAGCATCTTCCCATCCTTTATCGGAGCTTCCTATGATTTCAATTATCTTTGCAACATGATGAGTCATAACAAAAGCATAATGAACTGCATTTGTTATAAACTTTATAAATCAAGTGGAAATAAACACAATTTGGAAACGACAAAAAGCCAATTTGAAGTTAAGCAACGATTAAAAATGATGTCTACTACAATTTATTATGATCAATCACAATAATAATAGAGTAAGAGGCGATGGCAACTTTACTATTTTGCTTTTCATTTATTCGTTAGTGGTGGTTACTGTTTTATCGTCGATTCAACTAAACAACTTCAAGGTATTTGCATCTGATGCTTGGGTTGAAAATGCATTGTCTGAAGGTGGGCAGGTTTGTCCACTTGAATCTGAATGTGATAGACAGAATGAAAATCAAACAGATGCTCATAATATGACTGTGAACGTCCCAGCCCCTGGAAAAACTGAAAATGGACAAGGTTCAATCGGCGACTCTGGTTCAATAGTTAATAATTCAAACAATGTTCAAAATAAAACCAACTTGGCTAATGATACATTAGTTAATGGAGAAATCAAAAATTCAATAAGTGATATAATAAACATTACAACTGATAAGCAAACTTACAATCCTGGAGAGATTGTTAGCATTTCAATAAAGAACTTGGGATCAGAAGAATTAATATTTCCAAATTCTGCGTTAGGGCTTAAGATAAAAAACTTGGCATCAAATGAATTATANCCGATTCTATCNTCGCAGGTGATAACGATTCTCGGTCCAGGTGATTCAAAATCCCTCCAATGGGATCAAATAGGTATTGACGGAAATCAAGCACCGTCGGGAAATTATTCAGCATCAGTAAATTCAGGCATGAACACAGCGGAAACAAGTTTTTCAATTAAATAAATTTTACTATATCTTTTTATTTTTAGTGCCTGCTAACGGGATCAACTTGACTTGAAATTTCTTTCTCGATAATGTTTCAGTATATTAAAAGCAAAAGCAAATTAAAAATCAAAATGCATTCATGGGCCCGGAGGGCTTCGATCCCTCGATCTGTGGTTCCGAAGACCACCGCGATATCCTGGCTACGCTACGGACCCTTTGTTTGTAACTTTTAAAATTAGATTCAACTTCTATATCAATTGAGCTAATTAATATTCAATATATCGAAGAATACATGAAATCACTGAATAACAATCAATTTATTATCTCAAATATTTCTCAGTAATTGTAATTAATTGAAGGTATCCGACAGAATATCTAATGTAGAATATGCTATCAGGGACATAACACTACATGCAAGACAATATGAAAAAGCTGGAAAAAAAATAATTTATCTGAACATTGGAGATCCAGTAAAATTCGATTTTCCCACTCCAGACCACATAAAAAAGGCATTGATTGAAGCAGTCGCTAGCAACTTTAATTATTATGCGGATTCTGAAGGCATTTTAGAATTAAGACAGGCCATAGTAAAGAAAGAATCGCAAAAAGGATTATCCATCACTGTTGAAGATGTTCTTGTCACCAATGGTATTTCTGAAGGACTCGACATGGTAACCGCATCTATAGTGGAACCAAATTCAGAGATTTTGATGCCAGGGCCATACTATCCGCCATACGCCTCATATGTAAAATTTTACGGGGGTAAGGCTATTGAATTTAAAATTACAGAAGATGGAACACCCGATCTTGACGATATTAAATCAAAGATTACACCAAAGACAAGAGCATTATGTATTATCAATCCTAATAATCCTACTGGCGAGGTGTTTGACAGCAAGAGCCTTAAACAGCTAATTGACGTGGCTACCGAACATGATATCTACATAATATGCGACGAAATTTACGATCGATTGGTATTTGATAAGGAATTTACCGGGATTGGTAAAGTTGCAAAAGACGCACCGGTGATACTACTAAATGGATTTTCAAAAGTTTATCTTATGACAGGATGGCGTTGCGGATACATATGTATGAATAGCGATTGTCAGAAATTAGAGAATATCAGGAACAATATTCCTAAACTTGCTAGGGTTCGGATTGCTACTAATCTACCAGTACAAAAAGCTGCAGTTGCTGCTCTGGAAGGTCCCCAAGGATACATTGCCCAAACTGTAACTAAATTAAAGAAAAGAAGGGATTTGGTAGTCAAAAGACTTAATGAGATAGACGGAATTTCCTGTAAATTACCAAACGGTGCATTCTACACTTTTCCGAAAATACTTCATAATGGCTGGAAGGATGACAAAGATTTTGTTCTCGATCTATTAGACAAAACTGGTATTCTCACTGTGCATGGTTCTGGTTTCGGGGAATTCGGTAAAGGTCATTTTAGGATAGTTTATCTTCCAAATGAACAAGTACTTGAACAAGCAATGGACAAGCTTGCAGATTTTGTTAACACTCACAGCAGAAATTAATTAACGCTTAATTGTTGTTATATCAAATTATCTATTCCTTACTTTCATCATTCTTAGATCATCCTGACATCCTTACATCATCATAATCGGAATTTGTCCTTCTTCTAAATTTACCCAAATATAGTAATACTCCACCACCAATCAACATTGCTACTACAAATTTTTCGTTTGTCACCGAATTACTTGTGTAGTTATCAAGATAGAAACCAACAGACAATTCTGTTGAATAAAGATAGAGGTTCCTTAATGCAATTACTGTAGCCATAACAATAAATAATATTCCCATTCCGTACATCCAATTCTTGTCGCGCTTATCATCTGCATTCCCAATTTGAAACGGGTTCAAGTAAGCTTTATTCCGGGATGCTTTATCTTGTTCTTTTTGGATGCATTTAATAACATTGGAGTAAGAACTTCTGCTTGATAACTAAGAGACAGTGATCCAAGGTAAAGTGGTCTTAGACCTTTTATTTCCGCTATCAACTGATTTAGTTTTTCAACGGCTTCTTGATCGTCACCACAAACAAACGTATCCGAATCAAGACTTTCAGTGATACTTTTTAACTTGACTTCTGATATTGTATGAAATGCAGAAACTATTTTCTTCCCCGGAAGATTCTCCACCAAAATATGTGCTGCAGATTTCATAGTTTTTTCAAATGGAATGTATGTAAAACCAGAATCATTTCTTTCCATAGGAACAATTGGGGAAACTATTATACAATCATTCTTTATTTCGTTAGAAATGGAATCACAGGTTAATTTTATCGATTCATAGGGTATCGATAGTATCAATATATCCGAATCTCTTGACGAAGAAATGTAATCAGCACCTTTTATGGTACCTCTCATACTATTTCCATAAGACGCTAATGCAGAATTCATGTACTGTTCTGCTGAATTGACAGCTTTTTGGGCATCGCGGGAACCAATAGTAATATCATGATTTACGACCCATCGAAGAGCAAAACCTTCTCCCATTCCACCGGTGCCACCAATTATTGAAATTTTCATATAATCTGTCCTAAAGTGTCGAGCATCCTAATTAAGGTTATAATTGATACTTGATTAAACAAATTCGTTGATTTTTCCAGGGTACTATAAATTGATGAATTGATCTATGAGAGACAAATTACAGATTAAAGAACAAAAAAATGGAAAAACAAATTTAAGACTTTATATATAAATTTGAATTGTTTTGCCACTTATAGTTTTTGTACGTCACGGAGAAGCAGACAATAATGTCAAACGGCTCCTTGTAGGTAGACACATAGAATCACACCTCACAGAATGTGGAATACAACAGGTTAAAGACACTGGCCAACACTTGAGGAAATTAAAAATCGATAAAGTATATGTTAGTCCGGTAACAAGAGCCGTTGAAACTGCCAAAATAATTTGTGAGATAAACCATTTAGAATATGAAACTGACGAAAGGTTATACGAAATTGAATTAGGTGATTTAGTTGGCATGAATTATGATGACGTTATAGAAAAGCACGGAAATCTATTTTTGAAATTCTATACTGGCGACGATCCAATTCTTGACAGTTATGGTATAGAAAGTTTTTCAGCGGTCAAAAAAAGAATTAAGAGTTTACTAGATGATTCTATGAAAAACTATCTTGACAAAAATCTGTTATTTGTAACTCACTTGGATCCAATCAAAGCAGCAATATCAATAATGTTAGGTCTTCCTCCAGAAAGCCTGTATGGATGGCACATCCGAAATGCGTCAATGACTGTTCTAAAACATGAAAATAATACGCTTTCACTTTCAGGAGTAAATGTAATGGGATTTCATAGATATATCGAGGAATGAATTTGATCAGACTTGCAAAAACCTTAAATTAGATAGAGTAATGATTTCGGACAAGGAAATTTGATGTCACCAAAATCAAATCTGTGGTTAATCCTTTTGTTGTTCTCACCACTCGTTGTTATAGTTCTTTCATCATTTGACAATGTTTTTGCACAGGAATCAGAAGAATTTGTTATCAGAAGAGTGGAAATTTGGGCATTATTTTACAGGTTAATGGTTGCAGCCTTTGTCGTTGGAGCTGTTGTTCAAGGTGCCATAGTCTACGTATGCTGGCGGTTTAGAGAATCACACAAGAAAAATAAGTTAAGAGAAATAGAGGGCGTATAAAATGGGACATGCAACAATTGAATGGGTTTACGTTGGTGTTGTTATATCATTGCTTACGTGGGTTGGAGCCGAATCTTGGAATGTTGAAAGGTTAGTTGAGCATGTTCCAGCCCAAGCAGAAACAATCAGGGTAACAGGTCAACAATGGTTTTGGACCTTTGAACATGAGGACGGTAAGAAGGAGACAGGCCAGCTTCATGTAAAACAAGGAGTTCCATACAAATTTGAGCTTGTTTCAAAGGATGTTATTCATGATTTTAATGTACCAGATTATACGATATTGATGGACGCAGTACCAGGAAGGGTAAATGTGGTCTGGAATCTTTTTGACAAGCCTGGCGAGTATCCAATTCAATGCAGAGAATATTGTGGATTTGGTCACGCAACTATGAGAGGAAAATTATTTGTAGAACCACAAACTGCAGAAGCTGCTGAAAAACCAGCTCAAGGTCAAAATGCTACTACAGCTCCAGCTCAAAATGCTACTACAGCTCCAGCTCAAAATGCTACTACAGCTCCAGCTCAAAATGCTACTACAGCTCCAGCTCAAAATGCTACTACNGCTCCAGCTCAAAATGCTACTACAGCTCCAGCTCAAAATGCTACTACNGCTCAAGCACCCACTGCAGCAGGTCCANCTGGAACCCCGTTGACAATATTAGAAGGATCTTCAGTACAAGGAAGTCCAGACTTTGATCCAGATACACTTACAGTAAAGAAAGGCGACAAGATAACAGTAACTAATAAAGATACTTTACCACANACTGTTACAAGTGGAACAGGACCAACTGATCCGAATAGCGCAAAACAATTTGATACAAGCATTATAGAGCCTGGAGCAACAGCAGACATTGAGACTACCAACCTTACACCCGGAGACTATCCATTCCATTGTACTGTTCATCCATACATGACAGGAAAACTTGTGGTACAGTAGCTTGGCCATGACGTATTATATTTCCACTTCTGATAAAAACAGCCAAAATACTTTTATTGATAGAATGTTTGAAATAAGTTCAACTAAAAGAGGTAGTTAGAAAGATTGGTTTTAGAAGTTAAACAACCACGTCCTTTGTGGGAGATATTATTTTCCACACATCACACTGACATTGGCTTGTTGTACATGGTATCCTCCATCACAGCATTGATGCTCGGTGGGGCACTTGCACTTGCATTACGTGCAGAACTTTTCCTTCCCGGTTTACAAATTATACAGGATCCTACTTCTTTTAACAGATTCTTTACCGTTCACGGAACCACAATGCTCTTTTTGTGGGCTATTCCATTTGCTGCTGGTGTAGGAAATTACCTTATTCCAATCATGGTAAGGTACAAAGATATGGCATGGCCCAAACTAAACGCTGTTGCCTTTTGGATGATTCCTGTAGGGGCCGCTCTTGTATGGCTTGGATTCTCTGATACGGGATGGACTGCTTATCCACCATATTCAATTATAAGGGCACCTGGTCCGGCCGCTGAAATGTGGATCTTTGGTTTAAAGATATTAGGAATATCATCAATACTTGGTTCGATAAACTTTATTGTTACAATTCTAAAGTGCAGACATCCTGACATGTCTATCATGAAGATGTCTCTTTTCGCATGGTCTATACTTTCAATATCATTTATGACAATAGTTGCAGTGCCAACATTCGCGGCATCATTAATTATGCTCTATACGGATAGGCTTGGCATCTCAGGTTTCTTCAACCCCGCTATGGGTGGAGATCCAATTGCTTATCAGCACCTATTCTGGTTTACATTCCATCCGGAAGTATACATATTCTTGCTGCCAGCTGTGGGTATGTTATACGAAATAATACCCAAGTTCTCCAGAAAACCTCTGTTCAGCTATCAGTCTGGGGTCGCGGCGTTCGTGTTACTTGCATTAATATCGTTTGCATCTTGGGCGCATCATATGTTTGCAACCGGCATGAGCTTCACAGAAAAAACAGTATTTATGGTTGGAACACTGGCTGCCGTTCCGGCCTCATCAATGCATGTGTTTAACTGGATTGCAACAATGTGGGGAGGCAGGATAAAGTTTGGACCTCCAATGCTATTTGGAGTAGGTGGAATAATGTTGTTCTTTGCTTCAGGAGCTGGTGGAGTAGTAAATACAGCACTACCACTTGATTTCATTACTCACGATAGTTACTGGGTTGTGGGTCACTTCCATCTTATACTAATGGGAACCGTCTCACTCACATTCACCGGATTCATATACTATTTGTTTCCATTGATTACAGGTAGAATGTATAATGAGAGGGCAGCTCAGGTACACTTTGCATTGGCATTTGTTGGTGTAATCTTTGTCTTTATGACTCAGCATTTGTTAGGATTGCATGGTATGCCCAGAAGAATAGCAGACTATGACGGAACCATCCCCGGATGGCTTATAATGAATCAGATTGCAACGATAGGAGCATGGGTGGCTGGCTGGTCTTATGTTATCATGCTGGTTAACTTGATAAAATCTGCAGGATCAGGCAAGGAAGCAGATGTAAAAGATCCGTTCCAAATTGGAGAAGAATACTATGACTTCACACGACGAGAGCCCCATCACTAGAACTAGTTCTAAGAGGATGGCCAAAGGCATCCTCATAATGGTAATCACCCTTGCCTTTGGCGCTGCTATCATAGTACCTTTCTGGCAGACCATGATACATAATCCACCAATAGCATCAACGATTAAACACGAAGAGGCTCCACCTATACCGAGTGGTACTCAAACTAGTATCGGAACAATGGAAGGAGTTACGAATCAGCAGCAAAAAAGTAGTGCAAACGCAAACGCTACTGCCGGCAATCAGGCTTCGTCAGCTGCACCAGCTCAAGCACCCACTGCAGCAGGTCCACCTGGAACCCCGTTGACAATANTANAAGGATCTTCAGTACAAGGAAGTCCAGACTTTGATCCAGATACACTTACAGTAAAGAAAGGCGACAAGATAACAGTAACTAATAAAGATACTTTACCACACACTGTTACAAGTGGAACAGGACCAACTGATCCAAATAGCGCAAAACAATTTGATACAAGCATTATAGAACCTGGAGCAACAGCAGACATTGAGACTACCAACATTACTCCCGGAGACTATCCATTCCATTGTGCTGTTCATCCATACATGACAGGAAAAGTTGTAGTACAGTAGTCATGATTGAAAGCGGATACAATCCATAAAACGCCATGATAATGATAATAGTCCTGCGATAGTATTATCTGAAATGCTCCTGACAAGACTTTCCTTTGCTACATTATCCATATTATTTGCTCTAATCTTTATTGGAGGTTATGTTAGTTCGTCGGGAGTAGGACTGAGCTGTCCTGAATGGCCTTTATGTCCTGCAGGTCTTGTGCCAATGAGCGATTTTATTATCGAATATTTTCATAGAACTGTTGCTGCAACGACTGGATTAATGGTATTTGTAACCATGTTTTTTACTTTGAGATCACAAGAAACTAAAAGATCTACAAAAATTGCGTCAATGATTGCAGCAGCATTAGTAGTGGGCCAAATTACTCTGGGGGCGTTTGTTATAGTTGAAAAATTACATGCAGTCCTTGTAACTATGCACCTGGGAATGGGATTAATTCTATTTGTTATGATACTTACGATAACGCTAGACACACACCAACTTTCAAAAGGCCGTTTGCAAAGACCGCTCGAAGTGTAATAACCAACATGTATTAAAGTAAAAGTATCTGTAAATGTAAAAGTTCTCTGGAAGTGTAAAAGTGTCTTTAGATGTAAAAGTCGTCATATACAGTGCAGCAAGTCTTTAGCTCATCATGTTTACAGTGTAACAGGTGTCCTTTTTGATATACACGTCATCAAACTTAGTGTAACAGGTGTCCTTTTTGATATACACGTCATCAAACTTAGTGTAACAGGTGTCCTTTTTGATATACACGTCATCAAACTTAGTGTAACAGGTTTCTTTTAGGTGTAGAGGTCATGTTTACATTATACNGCCGTNTATATGTATAATATGATATGAAATAAGAACATTGCCTATATCTTAGCATCATTTCTGAGCGTATACTANCCGCACTCAACAATTAGTTCTGACAATTATTTTGGAACTGATCAAAATGTATTCCTATGAAGTCTACACNGGCCACAAAATTTTGTAAATCCTAAATTAATCGATTGAATATATTCCAATTACTANAAAATANCATTCCGATAACCACTCATAATTAAATGAATCACGCTAATCAACTACCAATAAAATTGATCGNGTAAAACATAATACCAATTGACATAGCACAAGGGNTATGTGGAAAGTAATGATGCCAAGGAAGATAGTGTACGGAGCTAATGCNGCAAGCGAATTTCAGTACCCAGAAAACTCTCTCATAATAACTACGACAACTCCGGATATCTATGAAAAATGGTTAAACTATATGGGAATTAAAAAATACGAGATATATGACAAGGTAACACCTGATCCCGCAATAGAGACAATTGAAGAAATCAAGAAAAAATTCGAAGGCAAAGAAATTTCTTCATATATTGGACTTGGCGGAGGGAGCTCGATGGACGTCTGCAAATATCTTGGAAAATTAACAGGAATCCCAAAAATTTTGATTCCAACTACTTTTGGAACTGGTGCTGAAATGACTACATATGCAGTAGTTAGTTTTAATCACAAGAAAAAACTACTACAAGATGAAGCTTTTTTGGCAGATGCAGCAATAGTGGATCCGTATTTTCTGCCAGGAACCCCATTTAATATTATGAGAAATTCTGCATGTGATGCACTAGCACAGGCATCTGAGGGATTCGACAGCAAATTAGGAAATCCTTTTACAAAATTATTTTGTAAAGAAGCCTTCGACATACTCGAAAATGCAATCATGAATGAAAAGAATGATCTACTACCCTACGGTGCAATGCTATCTGGTATAGGATTCGGAAATTCTTCAACTACTCTAGGTCATGCGCTATCATATGTATTTTCTAATGAGGGGGTTCCTCATGGCTATTCGCTTTCTTCTTGCACAACAGTGGCACATAAATTTAACAAGTCAATTTATTACGAGAGATTCAAACAAGTATGTCAAAAGCTAAGGTTTGAAAAACTAACACTAAAGCAATCTCTTGACGAAGCAGCAGATGTAATCATGCCTGACAGAGGACATCTTGATAATAATCCAATTGAAGTTACCAAGCAAGATATAATAAATTGTCTGG
>Ga0065707_10082554_pt1 | contig 13843 bp, 6 predicted proteins | sample SwiRhicommuniRL3_FD_59094 | JGI IMG/M metagenome (GOLD analysis project Ga0065707, IMG submission 59094) | Switchgrass rhizosphere bacterial communities from Rose Lake, Michigan, USA - RL3 v2 (version 2) | ecosystem: Host-associated > Plants > Roots > Rhizosphere > Soil | place: East Lansing, MI... | reverse complement strand
TACCGAGTGGATATTCTAACGGCTAAATGTGCTGTCAAATTTGGAATCCGAGGTATTTTTGATGACTCTGGATTACTAAATAAGCTGAGAGGGCTTGAGCAGGCTTCAACGATCTATCAATATAGGTGAAATAAAACGAATGACTACTTTTTCATTCAATATGTATGGCAACCTTAGAGAACTTTTGAATGGACAAGAACTCAAGATATGTAGGAATTCTATAGTACAACCCTTTTTATATTTCTAATGTGAAAGTTTTTTAGTAAATATGTATTGATTTTTTGGCAAAAAGAAGAATTAGAGAATGATTGAGTTCTATACTACGAAAAGAACATTCTTCATTTTCTAAAATATCAGAAGTCCATCAATTTGTAGATATCAATTTATTACAATTAAATTTGAGGTATATACTTAAATTATCGAATCAACTATCTAATAATATTTTTCCATATATCACCGAATTATTCAAAAACTTCGAATTCGGCCATTTTATAAATTTCAAAAAATGGCTCAAACGGGACGTATATCATTTAGAGATTCATTGTTCCTCAAAATAGTTTAGAAGTTATGATACGCAGGTCGTTTATTGGAAATGTCTGGGGTAACAACATTTGCTCGTAATTCAAATCTCGAAGAAGAATCGCACGAAAGGGGCCATATGAAGTCCAATGAGGGGAGTACTAGAGCTACTAAAATTACATCTGGCGAGACATGGAGAGTTTTGGTTGAATGATATGTTTGTTACTTCTTCATATTGGCGATATTAAACTGCAATCGATCATAAATTTTGCAGCCTATTTGATAGGAGCCTCCAAGGAAGCTTCAAAAAGAGAAGTGAATTCAGTGGAGTTGGTGAGAGGTAGTGGATTAAAAACATTGATCAAGTATGGGACTACTGCTTTTCATTCATTGGAACCTAAGAGACTCCAATATAACAGATATAATCTCTAAACAAGCCCAGTAGATACTACAGTTTTAAGAATATATTATACATTGGTCTGAGAGTCACATTAGTGAGAATCAGGTTAATATAAGTGAATAATTGGATGAGTATCTTCGAAACATTAAGTTTCAAAAGATTCTAAAATTCATGGGAAGAGTTTCGATCCTGGTGGATTTCCAAACATGATACAACAGAGTAAATAATATGGATGCTTCAAACCACAGTTTCATGCAACCATGTTGACAACCGATCCATCCGATATGCATCTCACAATTCAATAAAGAGAATTAACCAGTCGCACGGATCTGATGTTTCACGAGTTGTAGAACGACATATAAGAGTAGGACTATAGCATGACTTTCCTATATCCAAAGAGTGATGAATTCGTTCTGAAGTTTTGGATTTGTTAGATTGAATCCCAGTTTTATCTATTTAATAATGTGCCTACGATGTAAAAAGCTACATGTTCTTCAAACCATTGAATATCTATATCTTCGTATTTTCGTTCGAAACTTCCCTATGCATAATGTCTCTCCAACAATGTACTGAAGTCTTGGCATTTTCCATTACTGCCGGAAGTAAGGGGTGCGACATTTAATTAGGAAATATTCCGCGACACTTAAAAACGACAAATAAGATTTACGACATAGAATAAGACACGGTAGAACATAATTCGAACATACATATAGGTATTGGCTCGAAAAGACGACATATATCATTTAAAAAGCTTGGGCCATATCAATTTGTATAGTCAAAACATGTTCGTTAATAGTTGTTAAGAGAAGACTCAATTTATAAGTACAATATAGCGATGGGATACATAGAAAATGAAGCATCCTGCGTACGCGTACCCGAATCTATATTCGGTCTCGGGTATACATCCGATGGTCTTTAATTCAGGGAATTTATTATCTATGAAACGTTTTTTACATTTTATTCATGTGAATGGAATTACGGGTAATTTTTGATGAACGAAGATTGTTCAACTTTGAGGTACCGCCACCAACATGAACCGAAATCACGGTAGTAGAACGAGGTCATTCCGAGCCGACCTGGCGATCGTTTATCTTGGAAATTACCCAGGGACTTGGCCCCATGTTTTCTTTAAACTGCAATTTTTATAGTGGCAATTATACTTGTAAACTGTAAAATCCTCATAAATTCGTGATAAAATTCGGGTGGCGCACGCATTTGCCAAATGCCTCCAAAACATTTATTAAGTCTCCATCTCTATTAATCTTCAATTAATCTATTTTTTAGCATCTTTGAAGCTACAAATTCTACTAACATAATATTGAACTCAAGTTTAATACTGTAAGTACAACGATTGAAACTACGAGAAAATTTGACTGACTCAGGCAACTATTTTTCAAATCTTCTTAGCAGGTCTAGACCCGAATCAAGCTCCATTTTACTAACTACTACTCAGAGCTTGAAACTATATGTCTAAAAAACTGTCTTTTCGAAATAACCATGCTGTTTCATTAACTAGCGGAAGTGCTCTTTCTAAATTAGTTCTTCTTTTTACTCATGTTGTCAAATTAGTTCAAGCATTACCAGTCTTTGACACCAGGGACGCCAGTCAACATGCAGCAGCAGCAGCAGCAGTCGCTGCTGCCACCAAGAAGGTTGAGAAAATGACTCCTGAAGAATTCTACATGAATTTGGTCATTTCTGCCTTTCTTGTGCTTGCTGGTGGGGTTTTCGCCGGGTTGACTTTAGGGTTGATGGGCCAGGACGAGGTCTACCTTAAAGTTATGGCCAGTAGTGGTGAACCTAACGAAAAAGTTTATGCCCGTAAGGTCTTGCGTTTAATTGGTCATGGTAAACATTGGGTATTGGTCACTCTTTTATTATGCAATGTAATTACCAACGAAACGTTACCAATTGTTTTAGATCGTTGTTTGGGAGGTGGTTGGCCGGCCGTCGTTGCATCTACTGCTTCCATTGTGGTTTTTGGTGAGATTATTCCCCAGTCCATTTGTGTCAGATATGGTTTACAGGTCGGTGCTTTGTTTGCACCATTTGTATTGGTTTTGATGTATATTATGTATCCTATTGCGTACCCATGTGCCTTAATTTTGGATCATATTTTAGGTGAAGACCATGGTACCGTTTACAAGAAATCTGGGTTGAAGACTTTGGTTACTTTGCATAAAACTATGGGTGTCGAGAGATTGAACCAAGATGAAGTCACTATTATTAGTGCCGTCTTGGATTTGAAGGAAAAGGCTGTCAGCTCTATCATGACTCCAATGAATCGCGTCTATACCATGAGTGCTGATACTATCTTGGATGAACGTACTGTTGAAGAAATCTTCAACGCTGGATTTTCTAGAATTCCTATTCATTTGCCTAACGAACCAATGAACTTTATTGGTATGCTTTTAGTCAGAGTTTTGATCAGTTATGATCCTGAAGATGCTCTTCCTGTTGCATCGTTTCCTTTGGCCACTTTACCCGAAACAGGCTTGGAAACGTCTTGTCTTAACATTTTGAACTACTTCCAGGAAGGAAAATCGCACATGATTGTCGTCAGTGAGTATCCAGGTGAACCATCAGGCGCAATTGGTGTTTTAACTTTAGAAGATGTCATTGAAGAATTGATTGGAGAAGAAATCGTCGACGAATCAGATGTATACATCGACATAAACAAGAATATCAAGCGTGCTCAACCAGGACCTTTGTCCAAGAAAAATTTGACCGTTTACTTGCACAACTTGTACCAATCGAACACTTCTAAACGTAACTCTGTTGATAGCACGCAAGGACGTGATGCGTTCAGAATTGACCGAATTAGCAGTCCTTTAGGTGACCATGACGAACAACCACAACCAAAGAAGGGTGAAGGTCTCCATCCTGCTTTAGAAGAGCGCAAAGTAACCTCGTCGCCATTGTTAGGAGCCACTATTGATTCCGCAAAGATGTGGAAACCCAAAAATCTTGCTTTGAATCCATTGGAAACAAACAAGACGTTCGTTACCATCAAGAGACCTAATACCGACACAATCAACTCAGTGCTACCACCACCTAACAGGGAGACGCCCGCAGGCGCTAAATATGGAGCTATCCACATTTCCGAGGAAGGTGCCCTTCGTGAAGCCCAACGTCGTACATCAATGTCTAACGAAGAAATTGCCGAACGCACTGAACAACAATTAGACCCAAACCATATTTGTCATGAGGATGGGAAGGTCAGCAATGGTAACGAGTTCCATGTGGGTTCCAGGGATGTTCCATATTCGGACCATATGGATATTGGCCAGCCTGAATTCCAAGAAACAAGATCGTACAGAACAGGAGGAATCATTGAATCTGTAATCAATGTACAAGGGGTCCACAAAACCATTATTGAACATGTTAGTGACGATGAAAGCAACGATATCGCTATTGATGACTTGGAAGATCAGAGCAGACGTTCGTCCGCTACGCCGTCTACGTCATCAAAGAGAAAGAAGCCGCTTAAATCACGAAGTGATCTTTTCAACATGAACAATTATTCCAAGGACTCCTTAGTAAGCGGTGGTAGTAATAGTAATAGTGCTGAAGATCAAGGCGAAGACCAACCTTTCTTGAGAAAACAAGCCAACGGCAAGAAAAAGAACAGGAGAGGTAACTAGAAAGAATACTTTGTTAATGATGACTAGATGAATAGAACAAGTACTTTGTTGCTAGATCACTAGCAACTACAATTGTATCTACTGGTAACTAGACTATATCACTACTTGACTCTACTGAAAATTACTTTTCGTAACCCTTCTGGAGACAGACTCTTTTTAAGACTCTCTTTAACTAGACTCACTCTTATATTTAAATTACCCGGATGACATCGACTTTTCTATATAGTAGCTCCCAGCTTTCATCAATAATAACATTAAGTCAAATTGAATTAACACTATCTCCGTTACTTAGTAATTTTTATTTCCTATTCCTGAAACTTCGTATATTGATTTGTAAGCCTCGATCATTATAAAATAGTCGTTCCTCATACTTGCGCCCCACGATTTTAATGCCGAACACGGGTCATTTCGGCTATTAGAAAAGCACTCAAGTCACCAAAATCCAGTTCTAAAGGTTCCAAAGGACGGTGCAACACATCTGATACGATTCTAATAATACGACCCTGGCCTATACCAAGCCTCTACCGCCATGTGTAATATTCCTCAATATTCCCGTCTTCTCAACTCGTTTCCTGCCGGAAACTCGTTATATTTCATAACCGAGATTTCCACTAAGTCCGCCTGTGCGGGAGAACCCTTGACAGGCTCCGATCAGCGCGGCACAAGACACACGCAAGGCTAGGGAGATATTCACACAGCCGGACGGAAACCGGAGTAAGCCCGTCGCTAGTTCTAGGCTGTCCACACTCATCAATCGATATTCCGCTATTTTTCACTCACATTGTGGTGCAACTGTCACTGAAAAAAACTACAAAAAATAGTAACGACTTTCTTTACCACAGGTATCATAACATACATTAATCTAACTAATCCGAAGAGTTCCAGTCATTCGTGAACATCTGAGCTCATTCTCCCGGTAACTTAGTCGAAAATACGAATTACACATTTAGTAGGTGACCAAAAAATCGAAAATCTCATCAAAAATATCTCAACAAATCAATCGTTTCTCCAAGGGGGCAATTATACAAATAGTTTCAATTTCAGTTCGACTTTGACATCACCAGTTTAGAGGAGATTAGACGCCGCAGTCATAATGGGATTATTTTCGTCGTCAGCTTCCCTTCACAGTAAAAATGGACTGTCAGAAGACCATGAAGACATGCAAAAAAGTGGAGAATCTACGCAAGCTTCATCTCATAGATTCTTTTTAAAGAAGAAGAATTCTCGTAATTCGTTGTCTCCCCAGACGAGTCCAAGTTCTATTGGTTCGTTTTTGAGAAAGAAGAATAATTCTAACCACTCTCCTTCCAACCATTCTCCTTTCAATCATTCCCCTTCGACGTTTTCTTTGTTTTCGCATGGTCAAGAGGCCGTTCATAGACATAGTGCTCCGTCTCCACATATGCATACAGACACAATGCTTACTGAGGCGATTCCTGATTCTGACGGTTCGTCCACTGCCCATGCATCTATTGGCTCTTCCGACGGCCACGCGGAACATAATCGAGCACATTTTGATTTACACAGTATTAACGACTCTTTACCGCCTACTCCTAGTTCCAAGGGTCTGCCTATATTACTGCCACAGGAACATAAAGACTCTACGAAACTTTCGAAAAAAGACAAATCCAAGTCTGAAAGCCACCACCACCATCATTTATCCTTAAGAAGGTTTCTTAAGAAGTTGAAACACACAGACTCACATTCTTCACACAAGTCCGACGCCTCCTCGATATATTCATCGAAGCAAAGTGCCGGAAAGCCAGATATCCTTCCTTCCAATTCATCTTCTGAGTTATTCAAGAAGTACGGAGGAGTCGGCAGACTCTTGGGAACTGGAGCCAGTGGATCTGTAAACCTTGTGACCTCGCACGATGATAGTAGTCAAATATTTGCCGTCAAGAAATTCAGAGCCAAGTTGCCTAGCGAAAACGAATCTGACTACAAAGTTAGAGTCAAGAACGAATTCAAGATTGGAGAATACTTGTCTCATGATAATTTGATTCATACCATGGAATTGATAAAAGACTACCCTACTGATAAACCAACCAATCTCAACCATCATACCATCACCAAGAACAAGGCCAGCAAACTACTCCAAGACCCAGTGTACTACATTGTGATGGAATATTGTCCATTTGACTTTTTCAATTTGGTGATGTCTGGACTCATGGACACCAACGAGATATTTTGCTACTTCAAACAAATAGTCGACGGAGTGTCGTTTCTTCATGAGAATGGATTGGCCCATCGTGATTTGAAGTTGGACAATTGTGTGGTGAACGACCATGGAATCTTGAAGTTGATTGACTTTGGCTCTGCTGTACAATTCCGCAAGGAAATCAATGCTTCTGCACCGCTTAATGCTACTGTTGACGAGATCATCGATGAAAAATACAAACTAGTGAGAGCAAGAGGTATCGTTGGCTCGGACCCTTACTTGGCTCCAGAAGTGTTTGAACCCTCCAATTTCGGCTATGACCCTAGAGCGGCGGATGTTTGGTCCATTGCTACTATCTATTGTTGTATGATATTGAAACGGTTTCCGTGGAAAATCCCCAAGATTTCCGAACCTTCGTATCGGTCATTTATAGGAATTCCTGAAGAATCAAAAGATTCCACGCCCGAAGACCCAAAGAAACCCCCAAGAGGTCCTGATAGACTTTTACGACTTTTACCAAAGGATTCAAGAGAGTTGTTGCGCAGCATGTTAATTATTGACCCCAAGAAACGGTTTTTGATGCCAGACATCGTCAAGGACGAATTCTACTTATCCATCGAAAAATGTAAGACGAAGACCGACGAAAAAGGCAAGATGTATGTTGAGAAACCTGACAACCACATCCATCACTTGATAACCGAAGAAGAACTCCAAAAACTCAATCAAGAGAAGGAAAAGTTGAAGAAACTCAAGGACGCGGGAATTGCTTAATTTCTGATTCTATAAGTACATTTATTTTGGGAATTGCTTAGCTTATGATTTATGTAAATACATTTATTTCTTTATGAGATTAATGAGTCTAAGTAACATCTAGACTCATTGATCTATGTTAATTAGACTTATTAGACTCCTTAATCTCAAATTCTGGAAACTCTAGACTTTTCAGATTTATTTAGATTGCGCGACCAAAACAATCTCACAAAGAAAATGACAACCGGCTAACATTTCGTCATCTTACCAGAACTTCTAGCGACGGCATAATTCTCTAGCGACGACGTAATTCTCCTTCTTCTAGCGACGGCTTGTGTCAGTAACTATTCTTGACAGCCTAGATCCTAGGAACTCCGACTCATTATATAATGTTTGGCGTGGTTCATATAAATACAAAACTTGTTGAACCCGTTCATCTAAGTCCGTGGGTCAACAAAATATGCTTATTTTCAAGTATTATAGCGACATTGATTATCCTCGGAAACATACTAGGCCACTTGAAGAACTATAGAAAACCTATGGAGCAGAGGTTGATGATCCGGATCCAATGGATTGTTCCGTTATTTGCATTATCGTGTTATTCTATGTTGGTAAACCAAACTTCGGTGTTTAATAAGTTTATCTTGGAACCTATAAGAGAAGTCTATGAAGCATTTGTTATCTATACCTTCTTTTCGCTTTTAACGCATATGTTGGGTGGAGAACGGAATATAATCATCATGACTAGTGGAAGGCGACCGGTCAGCCATCCTGGATTTATGGGCTATATCATGCGTCCGATGGATATCTCTGATCCATATACGTTTTTGGGGATCAAACGGGGTATTTTACAGTATGTGTGGTTGAAACCCATAATATGTATATCGATTATAGTGGCCGAATTGGTGGGATGGTATAATGTGAACGATATGAGTATCAAATCAGTGTATTTGTGGCTTACAGTGATGTATAATTTTAGCGTGACATTGTCGTTATATTGTCTTGCTATGTTTTGGAAGATCTTGTTTGATGATTTGAAACCGTTTAAGCCGGTGGGCAAGTTTTTATGTGTAAAGTTGATCATTTTTGCATCGTACTGGCAAGGTGTGTTGTTGGCGATTTTGAATGCGTTCCAAATATTACCTGGTGGCTCAGAGGCTGCAGAAAATGGTAGTATTGGAATATGTATCCAGAATGCGTTGCTCTGTGTGGAATTGATAGCGTTTGGAATTGGCCATTGGTTCTCATTCTCATATAAACCATTCACCATATCACAGCTTCCTAATGGACGGTTACGATTCAAGTTTGCATTTAAGGATATGATCGGAATCCGCGACTTGCTCCATGATTTCCAGTTGACATTTTATGGCGACTACTACAAAGATTACAAACAGTTTGATTCCGTGGGAGCATTGATTGCACATCCGGAGTCGAACGGCAGAATGGGAAGAATCAACCAGGGGCTTAGATACCATTTCGACGGTAAGCATAAACATTGGCTTCCCAGCCAATCTCCTCCAACAATACATCCCAGCAATACCAGGACGACTGCCGAGACCCAAGCAGTTTCCATGAATATATCTCCTTCCTTGCAGGCACAGGGTTCTGAATATTCGCCTTCACTCAAATCAACTGGAACGTCAACACGCGGATTATACTCGTCGTCTCCTAAGTTATTGGCCTCTCCACCGCCCTCTCCAGTTGTTTCAGCGACGACTATGGAGAATTCGAATTCCAAAAAGTCCATTTGCGATACGTTGATGAATGATCCTTTACTTTCTACAATCGACTACGACAAAGAATTGTTTGACGAAGACGAAATGTTCTATAAAAAGGCAACATCCGTGATCAACAGTTATAATCTTGACCAAACTGAAATCAAACGTCTTTTAAATTATCCAATAGTTGATGAAATGATCGACGGACATGTTTTTGGCTACAAAGTCAGCAAATTAAGACAAAATAGATTGAAAAATAACGGAGAACTGAACGAGTCTTTGAAATCTCGTTCCAACATTAATGAAAGCGGAAGATATGGGAGTATTGTATGAATATGTGGATACTAGAAATTTTTAGTATTGAATATATACAGAATTATCCTTATTTACAGGTCCCATGATTGTCTAGGCGGTGTATGCCTAGAATAGAATACAGAAGTTGATTATTCTTCTAGTCTTCTAGTCTTCTAGTTTTCTAGCCCTACTTGACTAGTATTCTTCATCTTCGTAGATGTCTAGATCATTCGTCTAGTTTGAACAGGTATAACGAGTCCAAATCGTCTTCCTTTTTGATGTTTGATTGTTTGGACTTCTCCAACTCCTTTTGTTTCGACGCTTTCTTTTGTTTTCTTGCCTCCTTGGCCGACACTTCGTCGTCAGTGATCTCAGGCGCAATGATAGCCTCTTCTTTTGGTATGATGTTGAAAGCAAATTTGGTCTCAAGCTTTCCCTCTGTTTTATATGTACATGGTAATTCGTCTATAATGGAGGTGAGAGCTTCGAATATCATTTCACGTCTCTTCAACTCCATTTCCAACGCATCTTCGTCTCTGTATTGTTTTGAGAACCGGATGTTGTCGGAGGTATGCATGGAAGGTTCTTCGCCGTCTTCTGCGTCTTCGTCTTCCTCTTCTGTAACTTCCCTGTTTCTCCAGTACTTACTTTTGAGATATATGACGAACTTTTCACCTTTGGCCAAACGGCGTTGGATCTCCGCCCGTTTTTGGTTCTTTAAATCGCCCACACTGATCTTCCAGAATATATTTAATAACTTTGCTGCCGACTTTTTCTTTTCTGCCTTTAATCGCTGATTTACAACCTTCTGGGCAACCTTACTGCCTCGTTGTAGGAGTTCTTGTTCCTTCAATGATGCCAACTCGTCAGAGTATATTTTCATCATTTCGTCGATCTTGACGACTTTGATTATGGGAAGACTTCCCTCTTGTGTAGCGGGAATAAGCTGAAACCCTTGAACCTTGAGATCAAGCCCATTGCAAATATCTACCAACAGCTTTTGTCCCAATTTGTTGGTAGCTGGATCGACGTAAGTCACGTTATATCCGGTATTTCCCAGACGGACTTTGGAAATCAACGATTTCAATGCATTTTGTGCTTGTTCTGACCCAGAGTTGAATTCAAACTTGACTACTCTCTTGGTGGGCTTGGGCCTAAGATCGTGGCCCTTGGTAGTCGAGTGTCTGTGGTTGGCGGGTCTATGTTTATTTGACGCTTTTATGTTGTCCTTGCTGTTCTTCTTATCGAACATGCTGGCAAACCTGTTAGCAGCCGGCTTAGATGTGTTTCCTTTCTTGGGTTGAACATCGTCTTTAAACATGCTGTTGATATTGAACTGGGCACCGGTTTTTTTGGCAGCGCTTTCAAATGGCTTCAAGCTTACGCTACTACTATGTAGACCCCTGAAGAGTCCTATATTGTAGCCCCTGACTCTTATAATTCCTAGCATAATTAGTATGAGAAAGTTAACTATGAGGGAAGTTTGAGAAGTTTGTGTTTTCATAATGATATTTTGTGTAATTTGAAGAAGATTTCAACCTAGTACACGACCTCTACTAGTTACTGAGGAGGATAGCGACTTAGAGACGATCTCAGATTCTAGTAGCCAAAGAGAACTATGAGCAATTGTTCTCTGAGGTATGTCTATACCGACTGAAGTTTATCTTTTTAAATTACCGGCGTCTCTACTTTATTATCTCATTCATAACACTATATGGATTATATGCAATACAACAATATGGGTAGATTCAGCTAGTGAAATATTGTACTAAATAGCCTCTTCTGACTAAATTCACATCTTGACTAACCTGATATAGTACCAATTGTCTTACATGCGATTTCTCCGTAATTTTAATAGTAATTATCTTGAGCTATAAATACTAAACGCAGGAGAGAATCTAAAGTAGTTAGAATCGAAGGTAATATTAGTGGAGATTAGTGAATGTAGTTAGGGAGATTTAATGGAATATTCGTTTTGAATTGTGAATATTAGTAGAGATTAGTGAATATTAGCGGATATTAGTGACTTACAGTATACATCTAATGTTAAGTACTTCCCTGCGTTCAGTATTTATTTAGTGAGAGAAATAGTACTGAGTACCAGTAATATTAGCAATGCAGACTATTCAATAGACTACTGAGAATGACTAAGAATAGTAATACATTAGCTCCCTAATACCCGAGAAATACTACTAGTCTAATTAGCGTAGTCGAAGCACCTAGCGATTTAGTGAACTAGCCGCACGAATTCCGATGCGAGCCACGGAGTTGGACGCGAGCCACGGAGTTAGGTGAAGATTTTTAGGTGTCAATTCTAGGTGTCAAATTTTGGTGTCAATTAATAATCACATCGTAAAGATAGGATTTATGCACGTTCTCATATAATATCTTAACTATAAGCTTAGGGAGGACAACCCTCCAAGGCCTGTCGTGTATTCGACTACAGGATAGGGGCTCCCACATTATCAAGCACGGTGTCAGCAATATAACCCCCCCTCTCCTCTAATAGCAATTCGCACTACTAAAGCAATTTAATGACCGTATAGTTGCTTTTCGCACCCAACGTCTTTGAAATCTAGCCCTTGCTATTGGATTAGTAAATTGCTCTCGTGATTAGTGAGACAGGGTCTGGACCTTCTGCTCTCTGACAGGTTATATTTAAGGCAAAATCCACTTAGTTCACTATTTGTCGTAAATTAAAACTAATATGATTTCTGAACACATTAAACCTAATACTGTTGACCCAGCAGTGTACTCCACGTCTAACGGGGTTCCTTATGCTAAACATCCATTGGGTGCACAAACCGCAGGTCCTGGGGGACCTCTCTTATTACAAGATTTCAACTTGTTGGATGATCTTTCTCACTTTGACAGAGAGAGGATTCCTGAAAGAGTTGTACACGCTAAAGGAGGTGGTGCTCATGGATACTTCGAATTGACAGACTCATTGTCTGACATCACCTATGCCAGACCATACCAAACTGTCGGATATCAGTGTCCCGTTTCGGTGAGATTCTCTACAGTCGGTGGAGAAAGCGGTACTCCAGACACATTGAGAGATCCAAGAGGGTTCTCGTTCAAGTTGAAGACTGATGTCGGTAACATGGACTGGGTGTACAACAATACTCCGGTTTTTTTCATCAGAGACCCAAACAAGTTCTCCAAGTTCATCCATACTCAAAAGAGAGATCCTTCTACACATCTTAATCAGAATACCGATTCCACGAGGACCTGGGATTACTTCACTCTTAACCCAGAAAGTTTGCATCAAGTGACGTATTTGTTCGGAAGAAGAGGTATCCCAAGCAGTTGGGCACGTATGAATGCATACTCGGGCCATACCTTCAAGTTCTACAATGCTAAGGACGAATTGACTTATGTTCAAGTCCATGTTATCGCTGACGGTGGGTTTGAAACGTATTCCAACGAAGAAGGTGCTAAGGTTGCCGGAGAATCTCCAGACCATAATATCAAGGACTTGTATGGAAGAATTAGTAGCGGTGAACATCCAAGTTATACCTGTTATGTCCAGACGATGACTCCAGACCAAGCGGAAAAATTCCGCTACTCCATCAATGATTTAACCAAGATCTGGCCCCACAAAGAGTTTCCTTTGAGGAAGTTTGGTAAGATTGTCTTGAACAAGAATCCAGTCAACTATTTTGCTGAGATTGAACAGCTTGCGTTCTCGCCTGCCCATTTGGTTCCTGGTATCGAGCCTTCCAACGATCCAGTCTTGCAATCGAGATTGTTTTCGTACTCAGACACCCATCGTCACAGATTGGGTCCTAACTACCAACAATTGCCTGTCAACAAACCAAGAACGTTTGAAAAAGGTTCGGGATGTCCATTCCGTGCTGGAAACTTCCAGAGAGACGGTGCCTTTGCCGTAGACAACCAAGAATTCAGACCTGACTACTTGAGCACTCAATTACCATTGAACTCAGTAGCCAACGAACCTGAAAAATATGTCAATGGCTTACCTCCAGTCGAAGAAAAGAAGTTTGTCGGTGTAGTTCCTCAACAAAGCCTTGATAAGTTTACTATCTTACAGAAGGAAAATGCAAAGAGAGCTCACGAAGAAGCTATCTGGTTGAAATCCTACGATTATATCTCCGGATTTAGTGAACTTGATGTTGAACAACCAAGAGAGTTGTACCAAAAGGTCTACAATGATGAGCAAAAGGAAGAGCTTGTTGAGGCTGTTGTCGGCCATGCATCCACCATAGCCATTCCTGCTATTAAAGAAAAGGTTCCACACTATTGGGGTTTGCTTGACAAAGAATTAGGTGCCAAGATCGCTAGTGGTTTGGGAGTTAAATATGAACATTGGACCCTTGATGAGTATATTAAGAAC
>Ga0065707_10000742_pt1 | contig 13855 bp, 17 predicted proteins | sample SwiRhicommuniRL3_FD_59094 | JGI IMG/M metagenome (GOLD analysis project Ga0065707, IMG submission 59094) | Switchgrass rhizosphere bacterial communities from Rose Lake, Michigan, USA - RL3 v2 (version 2) | ecosystem: Host-associated > Plants > Roots > Rhizosphere > Soil | place: East Lansing... | reverse complement strand
CCGCGCAGTACCGACGCTATGGCTTCAGCATCCGTGGGTTACCGTGCGAGCGTGCATTTTTGTGATCCAACGAGGCGGTCCTAAAACGCATCATTGGATCACAAATCCTGTTGCAACTCGGATTCAGCGGGATCGCCGTTATAAGGACGGCAATTGGCCTCCCAAGTACGCGGCGAGTTGATCGGGGGCGAACTGGAGGCCCGTGTAGAACGGACCAAACTCGGCGAACTTCGCGCTCGCCTCGTCGAACCGCATCTCGTAAATCAGCTTCTTGAATACCAGCGGATCCTGGGCAAACAGGTCCACGCCCCACTCCCAGTCGTCGAATCCGATGGAACCCGAGATCACTTGCGTCACCTTCCCTGCGTAATGACGCCCGATCATGCCGTGCTCGCGCATCATGGTCGCACGGCGATCGAAGCCTTCGGTGTACCAGTTGAGCGCCTCTCCCCGACGCTTGTTCATCGGGTAGAAGCAGACGTATCGCGCCGCCGGCATGTCGAGAAACAAACGGTTCATCACCCGTTGCCGCTGCGTTTCCATCTCTGCATCGAACGCACGATCGAATTCTTCCGTATCGGGCTTGTGGGTCACGCCGAGTTGCGCGTGGAGCTTCGACGTCATCTCGTACATCCCGAGTTCGACGACCGACACATACGAAGACGTCGGTTCGAGCATGTCGTGCAGCGGCGTGCGCGAAAACGCGAGCTGCGCGCCGGCGAGCGGCTCGAAGCCGCGCCGAAAACAGATGATCATCAGGTCGGCCTTGTGCCCGAGGACCTGTACGAAGGCGGTCGACCCTGCGTCAGGTACCGCCAGCGCATTGATCGCTTCATCCGCGACCTTGCGGCGGTCCGCTTCCGCCATCGTGCGAACCCGGTCCCAGCGCATGCGATACATGAGGTGAAGGACGCTCCACCCCTCGAGCGTTTCCGGGACAGTGGGGTTGTGCATGGTCGGGATCGTAAATCCCAAATCCCAAAATCCCAAAAGCCAAATCCCAATGTTAGGGACTTGGGGCTAGGGCCTAGGGACTAAAGCACGAGCTGATCGATTGCGGGCAATACGTCTTCCGCGGGCCCAAGAATCGACAGGTCGACCAGAGGCGACGCGGGCGTCGACTCCAGGTTAATTTCCGCGGTGAAGGCACCGCGGGCCTGCGCGATGCGGGCAAAGCCTGCCGCGGGGTAGACGACGGCGGAGGTGCCGACCGTCAGGAAGACATCACACGAGACGGCCTGCGTTGCACGTTCGACGTCGCTCGCGTCGAGTGACTCTCCGAACCACACGACCGCGGGTCGGGCAAGACCGCCGCAGTGCGGACATCGCGGGAGACAATCCGGTGCGGCGGCGCCTTCGTCGCGCCACGGGCGCACGCCCGCGGCGCAGCCGTTGAAACATCTGGTCTCGGACAACGAGCCATGAAGACGAATCAGATCGCGCGTGCCCGCACGGAGATGAAGGTCATCGACGTTCTGCGTGATCACGCGCACTTGTCTTGTTGTCTCCTGAGACCAGCGCGCGAGCACCTCGTGCGCGGCGTTCGGTCGGCATGACGCGATTTTCGCTCGCCTCCACGAGTACCACTCCCAGACGAGCGCGGGATCGCGCGCAAACGCGGCCGGCGTCGCAAGATCTTCAGGGCGGAAAGTGCGCCACAGCCCTTCGGGACCTCGAAACGTCGGCACACCACTTGCCGCCGATACGCCGGCTCCTGTCATCACCGTGACCGCACGCGCCGCGCGTAATCGCGCAACAAGCGGGCGCAGCTGCTGCTCCATGCCGGAAATCATTGCGTACAATTCAATCGATGCCCGCCTTCGATCCTCTCGTCCTTCTCGACGAATACGGCGACGAAGCGCTCGTTCGCGATCTCGCCAAGCTGCTCGTGGAGACGGTGCCGGTGCAGGTTGACGCGGTGCGCTCGGCAGTGGACGCAGGCGACGGTTCGGCGCTGCGGGCCGCGGCGCACAAGCTGCGCGGCTCGATCGTCTCGTTCGGCGTCCCCGCGACCGTCGACACGGCGCGACAGCTCGAGGCGATGGGCGCCTCCGGTGATCTCGGCGGCGCAGATGCGCTCGTTCCCCTACTTGCCGCCGATGTGCAGTCGTTGTGCACGAGCGCAAAGGCCTGGCTCGATTCCCATTGAAAGTCGCCACCTGGAACGTCAACGGCATCCGTGCGCGGCAGGCCGAGCTGCAGGATTTCATCGAGCGCGAAACGCCCGACATCCTCTGCCTGCAGGAAATCAAGGCAGGCATCGACCAGCTCCCTGTCTGGGTGTGCGAGCTCGAAGGCTACTGGTGTTACTGGCACGGCGGGAAAGGTTATTCAGGAGTCGGCCTGCACGTGCGAAAGGCGTGGCATCCGGATCGTCCCCTCTTTCACCATCCTGAATTCGACTACGAGCATCGCATCGTCACTGCGCAGCTGGCGCAGGCGACGGTCGCATCGATTTACGTACCGAATGGCGGTAAGGATTTCCCCGCGAAGATGCGGTTTCTAGAGGCGATGGACTCGTATGCCATGCAGTCTCAATCGTCTGGACGGGCACTGGTACTGTGCGGCGACCTGAATGTTGCGCGGACCGACATGGATGTGCACCCGAAAGAACGCAAACCGCGGGCGATCGGGCAGCTTCCGGAAGAGCGCGCCCTCATAGAGCGAATCATCAGTCGCGGGCTGGTAGACGTGCACAGAAAGCTGGAACCCGACAACGCGGAGTTGTTCACGTGGTGGGCGCCGTGGCGCAACCTGAAACAGCGGAATATCGGCTGGCGGTTGGACTACGTATTGGCGGCGCAGGGTCTTGCCGATCGCGCTGTGTCTTGCGTCGTTCAGCGTGAGTTCGGAACCAGCGACCACGGACCCGTGGTCGCTGTGTTCGCCTAATCTGAATCGTCGGCCGAACGCTTGATCTGTTCCATGCGTTCGCCGAGCCGCTTCCGTTCGTCACGATCGAGGACCGCGCGCGCGCCTTTGAACAGCTCGTCTTCCTCTTCGTCCATGTGATGCTCAACGTTCTCTTTGAGCACCTTCACCTTCGCCTTCCACAAATCGGTGTCCGGCGGGACGTCGAGCAGCTCATCAAGGATGACGTCGGCGACGTGATGTTCTTCGTACCCCTCGAGCACCGGTTCGTGCGCTTTCTTCTCATCGCGAAGGCGTGGGTAGAGCACTTCTTCTTCCATCCGCTCATGCGCGACCAATTCCGTACGAAGGTGGTCCAACCGCTCTTCGCGTTGCGCGCCTTCGGCTTCCAGTGTTTCCTCGAGCAGTTTCCTCAACCGTTTGTGGTCCTGCTTGATCAGATCCAGTGCGTCCATGGCGACCGCTGCTGCAACGGCTATGCCTCGACCTTGGACCATGCCTCGGCGAGCTCATCGCCGGACGCCAGATGATTCAGCTCGAAATCAGCCTGCCGGAACGCTTCGAACAGTAAGTCCGCGTCCAACCGACGGTTGGCATCGCGACAGCGTCGTGCCGCTTCGACCCGCACGAGCGCAAGCGCGGCATCGAGACCGCGGACGATCGTGAGAAAGCCCCGGCCCTGATAGGCCGTCCACGAGGCAAACGCTTTCGCGGCGAGATATCGTCTCAGCGGCGCGCCAAAACCTGTCCATTGAGCCGCCACGTGGCGGCGGTAGCACTCGGCAACGTCGCGAGTGTCGGCTTCAGGCCTCCATTCATCTGGTATGGCGTCGAGCACCTCCACGTAGTGGGCAAGGCTCGCGACGAGCGTCTCCGGAACGGGAGCGTCGACGCCATCAATAGGCAGTCGCCCGATCGCGTTCACGATGCCAGCACCTGTTACGGGAGACACCGTACGGACGATGCGCGCGTCGCGTTCAAGCGTTGCAATAACGCTTTCCGGTGAGAGCGCCTCGTCGGCGCAGCGCGCGACCATGTGACGCTCCCACGCCATGTAGCTTTGAACGTCTGCCAGACAGTCGGGTCGCAACAGGGGCGGCCAGTCCTTGGGCGTGATTACCAGACCTTCGTAATCTGCTTCGGGAAAAGCCGGCGGGCTCTCAATGATCTCGATCCGCACGTCGTCGCGGAACAGCGACGCAGCCGCGGTCGGACAGTAATGTGTCAGCGAAATGAATGTTCCGCGCGCATCTTGCACGGCCAGCCGCGGGAAATGTCGACACGTCGCCGGCAGCATCGGCTCGCCGAGGTCACGGTGAATCACACAGAGCCCTGAATTGCGGTGGTAGAACACGCAGTCGCCGGTTGCGGTTCTCGCAACCATTGCCGCGGCGTCATCCGGCAGCTGGTCTTCAACGATCAGAGCCGCGCTGTTTTGGTCGAGTCCCACAGGCGCCACTCGTCCGGCGCTCAGCGCTTCATCGAGTGTTCTGTAGAGCGGGAGCTCGACCGGCACATCCCAGTCGGCCGTGCAGCACGCGCCCGAATGGCGGCATTGGTAATCCGCATGAATGCTGAGCGAGTAGACGGCCATCACCGCGAGCATACCTGAGGTCTGTCGTTTGCAATCCTCAACTCGCATGCGAGTGTTCACACTGCTGTGCTGTTTGATGCTCTTAAGCGGAACTATTCACGGGGGCGCGCCGCCGCACAGGGCCCCCGTCGTAAACGAAATCCTCGCGACGCAGGTTGCTCTCGATCGGAGTGGTTTCTCGCCGGGAGAGATCGACGGCAAGGCGGGTCGCAACCTGCAACGCGCCCTCGCTGCGTTCCAGCAATCGCACCAGCTGCCTGCGACAGGTCAGATGAACGATCAGACATGGAAGGAGCTTGCGACGGGGGGCGGGGATGTACCTCCTCTTGTGGAGTACGCGACCACCGACGCAGACATCGCCGGACCGTTTACGCCCGACATTCCCGCGAAGCTTCCCGACGAGGCGGCTCTGGACGCATTGAACTATCGAACGCCGCTCGAAGCGCTCGCCGAACATTTTCACAGCAGCCCTGCACTGCTGCAGCAACTGAATCCAGGTGCGATGTTTCAGCGTGCGGGGGAGAGTTTGATGGTGCCGAACGTGGCCTCGTCACCGGCTCCTTCCACAGGGTCGGAGATCACGGTCGCCGTGACGAAGAGCACCAGCGCGCTAACGGTCGAGGACCCGAGCGGGCGCATTCTGTTTCATGCGCCGGTGACGAGCGGAAGCGTCCACGATCCACTGCCAATCGGCACGTGGAAGGTCAACGGCGTGCAGCGCAATCCGAAGTTTCACTACAACCCTGAGCTGTTCTGGGATGCGACGCCTGGGGATCGGAAAGCCACCCTGCAGCCAGGACCCAACAACCCTGTGGGCATCGTTTGGATCGATCTGTCGAAGCCGCATTACGGCATTCACGGGACACCCGAGCCGTCGAACATCGGCCATGTGGAGTCGCACGGATGCGTCCGGCTGACGAACTGGGATGCGGATCGGGTCGCTCAGTGGGTCAAGCCTGGGACGAAGGTGGTGTTTCGCGAATGAGACGCATCGACCGGAGGCGTCGCGAACGGCTCCGCAGCCGCGTCGTCAGCGTCGGCGTCAGCTTCGCGCTAGGCGCGCTCGTGGCGACGCTGCTGACTGAACGTCTTCAGCGACAGGTAACGTCCCGGTCGATAGAGCCCTTGCCGATTGCGACGACCGGCGACATCGAATCGTCCACAGGGGCGCCTCGCGCGCCAGCCGTCGAGGCGGCGCCGCCGTCGATGGCGGAGGCTATAGGCGCCCTTGCCAGCCGCAACCTGCTCATCCCGGTCGAAGGCGCGACCGCAAAACAATTGACGGATACGTTCAACGACTCCCGCGCTGTTGGACGTCGGCACGACGCCATCGACATCATGGCGCCGCGCGGCACAGAGGTGCGCGCCGTGGAAGATGGCACCATCGCGAAGCTCTTCACGAGCAAGGCAGGCGGACTGACGATCTATCAATTCGACCCGACGCAGACCTTTACGTATTACTACGCGCATCTCGATCACTACGCGTCCGGACTCGGGGAACACCAACCGGTCAAGCGCGGACAGCTGCTCGGATACGTGGGGAGCACGGGCAACGCATCGGCAAGTGCTCCGCATCTACATTTCGCAATTGCACGCCTCGGCACAGATCGCGCGTGGTGGAAGGGCGATCCGATCAATCCGTATCCTCTGCTCGCGAAGTGAGTTAAGGAAAAAGTACAGAACTATTACAGTCGGCTACCCTTCGGCGTTGTTATGGTGCTATGGCCCTTTTCCGATAACAACACAGCCGGAGGACGACACTCGTGGTGCAGCCGACGCTCATGTACGGGCGCAAGTATCAGAAGGGAGTGAACTGGGTTACCGCCATCGCGATGGCCGCGTTTCACGTGGGTGCGATCGCGGCATTTTTCTTCATCACGAAAGGCGCGGTGCTGGCCGCGCTCATTCTCTATTTCGTCGGCGGCATGCTTGGCATCGGCATGGCCTACCACCGGCTGCTGACGCACCGTGGTTACAAAACCTACAAATGGATTGAGTACTTTCTGACCTTCTGCGGGACGCTGGCGCTCGAAGGCGGACCGATCTTCTGGGTCGCCACGCACCGCATCCACCACCAGAAATCTGATCGTGAAGGCGACCCGCACACGCCCCGCGAGGGCACGTGGTGGTCGCACATGGGATGGATTTTGACCGGCGAAGGACTCCACCACGACGCCGCGGTGCTCGCAAAGTATGTTCCCGATCTCTGTCGCGATCGTGTCCACGTGTTCCTCTCGACGTGGCACTGGGTATCCAATGTGATCGTCGGCCTCGGTCTCCTGGCCTTCGGCGGCATCCCATACGTGCTGTGGGGCATCTTCTTCAGAACGACATTCGGGCTGCACTGCACCTGGTTGGTGAACTCGGCGACACACATATGGGGGTCGCGCCGCTTCAAAACGCGTGACGATTCGACCAACAACTGGTGGGTCGCGCTCATCACCTTCGGCGAGGGGTGGCACAACAACCATCACGCGCATCCCGTCTCGGCTCGCCACGGCCTTGCCTGGTACGAGCTCGACCTGAATTGGATTGGCATCACCACGCTGCGCCGCCTCGGCCTGGCATGGGACGTCAAGGTCGCAAAGGTGGCGCAGACCACGCTCACCGAGGAGACTGTCGTCGGCGCCGAAGAGGCTGTCGCTTAAGCGCGATTCAAAAATAGAATGACGCCGTGACTCGGCGTCAGAAGGCGATCGCGTTTTTCGTCGCCCTGTGCGTTCTGCTGGTCGCGGGGGCGATCTCGCTGAACGTCGGCTGGATCGTCATCACAGCCGAGGGCGCGTCGCTTCGGGTCCTCATCTTCGGCATCATCACCTTCGGCCTGATCATCGCCGGACTCATCATTTACACGGTCTTTCTCGTGCTCGAAATACGACGCAATGAGGAGCACGACACGTTCATCAACGCGGTCACCCACGAACTGAAGACGCCAATAGCGTCGATTCGGTTGTACCTGGAAACGCTCCAATCCCGCACGCTGAGCGACGAGCAGCGCCGCGAGTTCTACGATGTCATGCTGGCCGACGCCGACCGGCTGCACCGCACCGTCGATCAGGTGCTCAAGGCGGGCGCCGCCAGTCAGAAGCCAAAGGTGATTGCGCGCGCCCCTGTCGACATCGGATTGCTCACTCAGGAGTGCGTCGACCTTGCGTTGCAGCGTCACCACCTCCAGGCGAGCGCGATTGTGGTCGAGTCACACGACGATGGTCCGCTGATGGTTCGAGGCGACGCCGATGAACTGCGCAGCGTCCTCACCAACCTCCTCGACAACGCCGTGAAATACTCGAGCGAGAGCGTCAGGGTGATCGTCGGCGTTGCGGCCCCGTCGCCCGACACGGTCTGGGTTCGCGTGCAGGACCGTGGCGTTGGAATTCCGCGGAAGCAGCTGAAGCGGATCTTCCGACGCTTTTACCGTGTTCAAACGCGCGGTCTGAAACAGGTCAAGGGGACGGGTTTGGGACTCTACATCGTCCGTTCGATCGCCCGCGCCCATGGCGGCCGCGTCTTCGCCCAGAGCGAAGGTGAAGGACGCGGCGCCACCTTCACGCTGGAACTGCCACGTCTCGCCTCATGAGTCGAATCCTCGTAGTCGAAGACGAGCAGCACATCGCCGACGGACTGCGGTTCAATCTCGAGGCCGAGGGGCACGACGTCACGGTCGCGCCCGACGGCGAGCAGGCGCTCGCCTCGATTCTCGATGATCGCCGCGCCTACGATGTGATCGTGCTCGACGTGATGCTGCCCGGGCGCGATGGGTTCGCGGTCGCCTCGACGCTGCGGGCCGCTGGCCAGTTCGTCCCGATTCTGATGCTGACGGCGCGTGGCCGTCCAGAGGACGTCCTTCAAGGGTTTGAAGCCGGCGCGGATGATTACCTACCGAAACCGTTCGAGCTGGCCATCCTGTTCGCGCGCATCAACGGTCTGCTGCGCCGCCGTCTCTGGAACGAAGCACAAACCAGCGGCAATCACACGACAACCGCCGACACCTACACGTTCGCCGGGCGCACGCTCGATTTCACCGCCATGGAAGTCCATGCTCGAGGAACGTCCTATCGGTTGACGCGCATGGAATGCGAGCTGCTTCGATATCTCGTCACGCACCCCCGTCAGCCTGTCTCGCGAGGCACACTGCTCGAGAACGTCTGGGGACTCCACGAAGAAACCGACACGCGTGCGATCGACAACTTCATCGTCCGTCTCCGGAAATACCTCGAAGACCAACCCGATTCGCCACGCTTCCTGCAAACCGTCCGCGGCGTTGGCTACAAGTTCGCACCGGAAGGGAAGTAAGTCGATGCGCTGATCCGGCGGCTAGAATGGCACGCATGGCTGCCAGCGACACGATAGAGGCCGAGGGACATCTGATTGACTCCGGCCATCTGTCCGCAATCTTCGACAAAATCATCGAATACCGTGGTCGATACGAAATCCTCAAGTTCGACATCGGTCGGACCAATGACGACGCGTCCCGCATCGAAATGCGCATCAGCGCGCCGGACTCGCACCAGCTCGACGAACTGCTCCAACAGCTCACGACATGGGGGTGCCACCCCGTGCGGGAGCGTGATGCGCTCGTCAAGCCCGCTGAGAAGGACCGTTGTGTCCCCGACGATTTCTATTCGACGACGAACCATCGCACCCAGGTGAGGGTGAGTGGACGCTGGCGCGAAGTCGAAAAGCAGCGGATGGACGCTGTCATCGTCATCGAGAACGCCCGCCCGGTCTGCCGCAAGCTGCGCGACGTGAATGCTGGCGATTCGATCGTCTGTGGGCACGAGGGGATTCGTGTCACACCGGAATTCCGTGAACGAGACCGTCTTGGCTTCGCGTTCATGAGCAACGACGTCTCATCCGAGCGCCGCGTGGAGGGAAGCGTCGCGCGAATTGCCGCCATGATGAAGGAAGTCAAAAAAGCGGGCGGGCGAATTGCTGTCGTCGCCGGACCGGTCGTCGTTCACACGGGTGGCGTGGAACACTTCTCGGAGCTGATTCGTGAGGGATACGTCAACGCCGTCCTCGCCGGGAACGCATTAGCGGTTCACGACATCGAGTTCGCCCTGTCGGGGACATCGCTGGGCATCGATCTGGTGGCGGGCGCCCCGGTCGAACAGGGACACCGTAACCACATGGCGGCGATCAACACCATCAACCGCGCCGGAGGTATTCGTGCCGCCGTCGAGAGCGGTGTGCTGAAATCCGGCGTGATGTACGAGTGCGTGAAGAACGCCGTGGAATACGTACTGGCCGGCAGCATCCGCGACGATGGACCGCTGCCGGAAACCGAGATGAACCTCATCGCGGCACAGGAACGCTACGCGGAGGTGCTGTCGAACAACGTCCAGCTGGTGTTGATGCTGTCGTCGATGCTCCACAGCATCGGCGTCGGCAACATGCTTCCCTCCTGGGTGCGGGTTGTGTGTGTCGACATCAACCCGGCGGTGGTGACAAAGCTGAGCGATCGCGGCTCCATGCAGACAGTTGGCGTCGTGACCGACGTTGGGCTGTTCCTGCACCGCCTTGCCGAAGCGCTGCGCTGAATCTGCCCACGAACCGACGAACCACCGAAGGCGTCTAACGCTTGGAGGTGCTATTCTCAAGCCATGGGCAAGCGCATTTTCCTGTTCATCGTGACCAACATCGCCGTCGTCCTGACGTTGACGATCATCCTGAGCATCCTCGGGGTGGGGCGCTACGTCGGACCAGGTGGGCTCGATATCGGCGCGTTGGCGGCGTTCAGCTTCGTGTGGGGCATGGGCGGCGCTTTCATCTCGCTGCTGATCTCGCGGTGGATGGCGAAAATGGCGACCGGGGCAACCATCGTAGACGGGCACACGGGTGATCCGCGCGCCGATCGTGTCTACGCGATGATTGCCGGGCTCACGCAGAAAGCGGGACTGCCGATGCCCGAAGTCGGCATCTACGACTCGCCCGAGGTGAACGCCTTCGCGACAGGCCCCAGCAAAAACCGCGCGCTGGTCGCGGTGTCCACGGGCCTGCTTCGGTCAATGCGTGACGACGAGGTCGAGGGTGTGCTCGGCCATGAAGTTACGCATATCGCCAATGGCGATATGGTGACGATGACGCTGCTTCAGGGAGTCATCAACGCCTTCGTCATCTTCTTTGCGCGGTTGATTGCCTACGTGATTGCCAACCGCGGCGATTCGCGGGAACGCGGCTACAGCGGCGGATCGTATCTCGTCGTTATCGTGCTGCAGATTGTCCTGGGTATTCTCGGGTCGCTCATCACCGCCTGGTTCTCACGCCAGCGCGAGTTCCGCGCCGACAAGGGCGGGGCGATGCTGGCGGGACGCGAACGGATGATTGGGGCGCTGCGGCGGCTGGCCGCGAATGCGGAAGCGGTTGACACGCAGCATCCGGCGCTCGCGACGCTCAAGATCAACGGCGCGCGAAACTGGATGGTGTTCTTCGCCACGCACCCGCCGCTCGAAGCACGCATCGCCGCCTTGGAGCGGACGTCAATCTAGCTACCGTCCGATCACAAAATTCAGCTGGGCGTCGACGTCGCCAACGTTGACGTGCGTCTGTTCCGGCTGCTGCGCGAGTTGGTCTCCACCGCGCAGCTCGACCTCCATCCGATAACGACCAGGCGGCACCTTGATCGTGTAGCCGCCGTTGTTCGCAGTCGTGGCGTCGTAGTGCTGTTCCGTCGTCATTTCAATCGCGGTGACGCGCCGGCCTTCGAGAGGCGTTCCCGCCGAGCTCGTCACCGTACCGGAAATCGTCCCGGTGGGATTCGGCACCACGCTCCCTCCAACGATCGGCCTACCATGGCGCGCTTCAATGCAGCCGCTGCTGAGCACCAGAAACAGAATCATTGCCGCTGTCGCAGTTGATCGCGTCATATAAGATCTCCGCGCATTCCCCGTGCAATGCCAACGCCATGCATACGACGCTGATTTCAACTGATGTGCTCGCGGAACACCTCGTCAGTCCGTCGTGGCTCATCGCGGATTGCCGCTACAACCTCAACGATGCGTCGTGGGGCCTTGCGCAGTACGAGACGGCGCACATCCCTGGCGCCGTCTTCATCGATGTCGCGCACGACCTCGCCGGACGCCGGACCGGAACGAACGGACGACATCCACTTCCGCCGGTCGAGGACATGACAACGACGTTCGGACGGCTCGGAATCGCCGACGACGTTCAGGTCATCGCGTACGACCAGGACGCAGGCGCATTCGCAAGCCGGTTATGGTGGATGCTGCGCTACCTGGGGCACGATGCGGTCGCAGTGCTCGACGGCGGTTTCGCCAAATGGACGCACGAAGGGCGACCCGTTCGCGGTGGCGTTGAAACGCGACGATCGGGAACTTTCACACCGCGGCTGCGCAAGGAGATGCGCGTCACGGTTGACGAGACGCTGGCACATCTCGGCGACCCGTCCGTCTTGCTGATCGATGCGCGGTCACCGGATCGCTATGCCGGTAAGCCCGATCCGCTCGACACCATCTACGGCCACATTCCTGGAGCGCGGAACAGGTATTACCGCGACAACGTGACNGACGCGGGGACGATGCGCTCCGGCCGAGAGTTGAGGACTGATTTCGAAAAGGTACTCGCCGGCAATCCGGCCGGCCACGCCGTCATGTATTGCGGATCGGGAATAACCGCATGCCACAACCTCCTCGCAATGGAGCATGCGGGACTCCGCGGAGCACGGTTGTTCGCGGGCTCGTGGTCTGAGTGGGAATCGGATCCGAACAGGCCCGTGGAAAGAAGTTAGACGACGGTCACCGTGAAGCCGTGCTGGTTTGGCGAAGCATACTGCCGGTGCTGTCGAATGCGCCGATACGGAATCTTCACGAGTACGTTCGCCTTCTCGTCCGGCTCGGGCTGCACCTGAATGGTCCGTTCGGTGCTGCTCGACGCGAGCACTGCGGCCGTTTCGATATCAGCGAATCCGATGATGTAGACCTCGCCGCTGGCAAGCTTGTGGGTTTCGTAGCTGCGGAAGCGGCGTTCGGCGAAGAGCGGCGCGTTCGGAAGGCCTGGTGAATAGGTAAACCCGTAGACACCGTCAGGCAGCGCGCCCACTCCAGTCCCTTCTTCCTCAGGCACCACTATCCGTACCTTGTGAGTCGTGCGCAATGTCTCTTGCTCGAGCGTCGACGGTGTGTTCGCGTAAGAAACTCGGCTCATGACGCGCGATTATAGCGAGTGACGCGGCGACGGCGGCTTACGCGTTCACACCCACGGGGCAGGTGACGCCGGTGCCACCCAGTCCGCAATACCCTGCAGGATTCTTTGCGAGATATTGCTGGTGATACTCCTCGGCATAGTAAAACGGCGGCGCATCTGCAATTTCCGTTGTGATCCGGCCGAAGCCAGCTGCGTTCAGCCGGTCCTGAAACATCTGACCTGACGATTCCGCCGCATGCTTCTGCTCGGGCGAGAAGGTATAAATCGCGGATCGATACTGCGTGCCTATATCGTTTCCCTGTCGCATGCCCTGCGTTGGATCGTGGTTCTCCCAGAAGATCTTGAGCAACGCGTCATACGATGTGACGTTCGGATCGAATACGACGAGCACGACCTCGGCATGACCGGTCATGCCGGAGCAAACCTCCTTATAGGTCGCATTCGGCGTGTACCCGCCGGCATATCCCACCGCGGTCGAATAGACTCCGGGCGCTTCCCAGAACTTCCGTTCGGATCCCCAAAAGCATCCCATCCCGAACATCGCGCGCTCGAGTCCGTCGGGGAACGGAGGGACGATGCGGTGGCCGTTGACAAAGTGCGTCTCCGGTACGGGCATTGCCTCGTCACGCCCACGTATCGCCTGCTCCAGCTGTGGCATCCTCAGTTTCATGTGGCTCCTGTCCGTCTCGTACAGTCTATTTTCAGCCCTTGTCCGTCAAATGGGTAATAGTCGGCATTTGGCAGAGATAGACGAGTAACGGTTCTTGGTTATTCATTTCACCGCGGATCGTGGCGATGCGCGCCTGCGATTGGATCAGGTGCTCGTCCGGCGCATCACGCAGGTTTCTGGAATGTCGCGGTCTCGTGCCCAGCGATGGATAGCCGAGGGTCTGGTATCGGTCAATAGGACGCCGGCCGACCGCGCATCGATGCATGTCCGGGAAGGAACCGCCGTCGAAGTGGAACTGCCCCTGCGGTCGCGCCTGCGCGAGCGCGCCACCGCGGAACCGCTGCCGCTCGACGTCCTTTACGAAGACGATGCGTTGATTGCCGTCAACAAACCTGCCGGGATGGTCGTTCATCCTTCATTCCGCAATCCGTCTGGGACGCTCCTCAATGGCGTCCTCTGGCGGCTTCGCGACAGAAAAGACATACGCCCGGGGCTTGTCAGTCGTCTCGACAAGGACACGTCGGGCGTGGTCGTGGTTGCACTTTCACCGGGCGTGC
>Ga0065707_10082552_pt1 | contig 13875 bp, 8 predicted proteins | sample SwiRhicommuniRL3_FD_59094 | JGI IMG/M metagenome (GOLD analysis project Ga0065707, IMG submission 59094) | Switchgrass rhizosphere bacterial communities from Rose Lake, Michigan, USA - RL3 v2 (version 2) | ecosystem: Host-associated > Plants > Roots > Rhizosphere > Soil | place: East Lansing, MI... | reverse complement strand
CAGCGACAGGCTGGCGGCCTTCGGCGCGAGTTCCAGCGCCCAGTCCAACGCGGAATCGCCACCGCCAAAAATCACCAGCTTCTTGCCGTGCAGCTCGGCTGCGTTACGCACGCGATAACGAATAGAGTTGCCTTCGAATTCTTCCGCGCCGTCGAGATGGATACGGCGCGGCTGGAAAGAGCCGACGCCCGCTGCGATCACCACTGCACCGGCGTCGAAGGTAGCGCCGGCGGCAGTGCGAATATGGAAGCGCCCGTCCTCGCGCTTTTGCAGCTCACTGACTTCCTGGCCGAGATGAAAGGTAGGGTTAAACGGTTTGATCTGCTGTTGAAGCCGGTCCACCAGCTCTTGCGCGCCGCAGACAGGCAGCGCGGGAATGTCGTAGATGGGCTTGTCGGGGTAAAGCTCGGCGCACTGCCCGCCGGCGTTGCCTAGGGAATCGATGACGTGGGCGTTGATGCCTAACAGGCCTAATTCGAAAACCTGGAACAGGCCGCAAGGGCCGGCGCCGATGATGACAACCTCCGTCGCGATCGGATTGTTCAAGGGGAGCCTCAGGTAAAAGCGGAAACGTATTGTATAGTACCGCCCCCGGCGGGAGCGCCGCCGAACCCGCTTCGGGACATTGCCAGGAGACCTCCCGTGCCTTCGAACGCCGATCTACACAAACGCCGCGAGGCCGCCGTGCCGCGTGGGGTGGCCAATTCGCTCGCCGTGTATGCTGAGCGTGCCGCCAATTCCGAGCTTTGGGATGTCGAAGGGCGGCGCTACATCGATTTCGCGAGTGGCATCTCCGTACTCAACACCGGCCATGTACATCCAAAGGTCAAGGAAGCGATTGCAAAGCAACTCGACAAATTGACGCACGCCTGCTTTCAGGTCACTCCTTATGAAAGCTATATCGCGCTCGCCGAGGCATTGAATGCCGCTGTGCCGGGGCCTACCCCCAAGAAGACCATCTTCCTTACCACCGGCGCCGAGGCGGTCGAGAATGCAGTGAAAATTGCCCGCTATCACACGAAGCGCACGGCGATCATTGCTTTCGGCGGCGGATTCCACGGGCGCACCACTACCTGCATCGCGCTCAACGGCAAAGTGGCTCCCTATAAAACCGGTTTTGGGCCGATGCCTCCAGATGTCTTCCACGTGCCTTTTCCCATGGCCTATCACGGCGTCAGCGCCGCAGACTCATTGAATGCCATTGATTTCCTGTTCAAGGTCCAAGTGGATCCGCAGCGCGTGGCGGCCATCATCATTGAGCCAGTGCAAGGCGAAGGCGGCTTCTACGTAGCGCCCCCGGAGCTGCTGCGCAAGCTGCGTGCGCTCTGCGACCAGCACGGCATTTTGTTGATCGCCGACGAAGTGCAGTCCGGCTTTGCGCGCACGGGCAAGATGTTTGCGATCGAGCATTCCGGCGTGGAGCCGGACATCATGACAATCGCGAAGAGTGTCGCGGGTGGCGTGCCGCTTTCCGCCGTAGTGGGCAAAGCGGAGATCATGGATGCACCGCCACCGGGTGGATTGGGCGGCACCTATGCTGGCTCGCCATTGGGGTGCGCGGCGGGACTTGCGGTAATGGATATCATCCGCGACGAGCGTTTACTGGAGCGTGCGCGAGAGATGGGGCGCTTCATGATGCCGCGGTTGCAGGGCCTGCAAGTACGCTTTCCCTGCATCGGCGAAGTGCGGGGGCTCGGCGCGATGGTCGCGATTGAGCTGGTAAAGAATCATCGCGCGGATCTGCCGGATGCGGAGCTGGCGAAAGCGCTGGTTCAGGCCTGCGCAAAGCAAGGCTTGATTACGCTTTCATGCGGACTCTACGGCAACGTCATTCGCTTCCTCGCGCCGCTCACCATCTCCGACGCTTTGCTGAAAGAAGGCTTTAACTTATTCGAGAAAGCGCTGGCCGAAGTGGCATCTTCTTCGATGGCGAACACCGGCGCCTGATCAGGCGCGGCCCGCGTTTGCATCCGTCGGAGTGTGGAAGTACTCGCTTTCCGCGGCGAGCTGCTCCATCAGCTTTTTCAGCTCCGCCATGCGCCCTTCGGCGGTGCTGATGGGCATGCAATCTGCGCAACGCGGGTCTCCGCAGGGCTGGCGTGAATACAGCCAGTACTGCAGCGCACCCGCCAGCAGCCCATCGGCGATGTCCCACAGGTCGGCATCTTTATCCCGGTCCGCCAGCTTGTTGCCGAGATCCACCGCTTTGGTGAAAGCGCCATCGAAAGTATCAGCAAGCTCGGTAGTCATGTCGCTAGTATAAGCAGAGCCTCTCGTCCTATCCACGGAGTCCCACGCATCGATGAAGATCCAGCTCGAACCGTTCGAGGCCCGCGTTATCGCCTGCCTCATTGAAAAGCAGATCGCCACGCCGGATCAGTATCCCCTGTCGCTCAACGCGTTGACGCTTGCCTGCAACCAGAAGAGCAATCGCGATCCCATGATGAATGTGGACGATGCCGCAGTGCAGACAACCATCGACAAGCTTGCGAAGAAACACTGGGTAATCGAGAAGTCCGGCTTTGGCAGCCGCGTGCCGAAGTTTCAGCACCGCTTCTGCAACACGGAGTACGGGACGCTCAAGTTCACTCCCCAGGAACTGGCGATTGTTTGTGAGTTGATGCTTCGCGGCCCGCAAACACCCGGGGAGTTGCGCACCCGGGCGAGCCGGATGGCCAAATTCGAGGACGTTTCTGAAGTGGAGGCCGCGCTGGCTCAACTCGCAAGCCGAGAAGACGGTCCGTTCGTGATGCGCCTGGCGCGCGAGCCCGGGCGCCGCGATTCGCGCTATGCGCAGCTGTTTACAGGCGAAACGTTTACGCCCGCCGGGGCGGACGAGCCGCCGGACACGCCGGTTACCGGCGCCGCATCGGGCTCGCGGCTCGATAGACTGGAAGAGCAAGTGCAACAATTGCGCGCTGAGCTGGACTCATTGAAAAAACAGCTAGGCGTGTGAGCCCGCGCGGGCGCGTACGCCAAAGTCGGGATGGTCGGTGAAGAAGCCGTCCATGCCGGCGCGCAGATAGGCTTCGATCTCGAGGTCGCCTCTGCCGAGCTCCGCAGGCTCACCCGAGCGCAGGTCGCGCGGCAGAAAATGATTTTCGGCGCGGAAAGTCCAGCCATGGACGCGCAAGCCTTGCGCGTGGGCGTTTTGCACCAACGCCGTTGGCGCGCCCAGGGCATCGTCGGCATTGCGGGGAATGATCAACGATTTGTTGACGCCGATGGCGTCGGCGTACTTGGCGATCTCTGCGAGCCCTTGCGGCGTGAGCAGATCCGCGTAGCTGCGTGCATCGCCCTTCACATTGAAATCGTATGGCTGCCCCTGCGCTTCGATCAGCTGCACGAGCGGTAAATGCGTCTTGGCCCGCAGTGTCTCGAGATTCCCGACTTCAAAGGACTGGATGAACACCGGCGCATCCGCGCCGGCGTAATCCCAACGCTCGAGCGCATCGAGCAGCGGCGCTTCCAGCGCCAAATTCAGTGAAGCGAAATAGCTGGGATGTTTGGTTTCGGGATACACGCCGAGTCGTTTTGGCTTGGGTTGCCCCATTCGCCGCGCAGCTTCTACACGCTGCTGATTGATCGACTGTGCCAATGCCAACACTTCCTCTAACGTTGGAATCTCGAATTGGCCGTCGAAGCGGGTATTTGCCGGCCGCAGCTCGGGGATGCGTTCGCGCGCCCGCAAAGTCTTGAGCTCGGCGAGTGTGAAGTCTTCCGTGAACCACCCTTCCACGGAGACACCGTCAATCGTCTTCGCGGTTCTGCGGCCGACAAACTCCGGTCGCTGCGCCACATCGGTGGTTCCGCCGATCTCATTTTCATGCCGAGCGACGAGCACGCCGTCGCACGTCATTACCAGGTCGGGCTCGATGTAGTCCGCGCCCTGCTGGGCTGCGAGGAAATACGATACGAGCGTATGCTCTGGTGCATACCCACACGCGCCGCGGTGACCAATGACGATGGGATCTATAGCCATTGCTGGGCAGAGAGTATAAGACTACGCGCTGACAGCTGCCTTTCTATTTGCGCACCGACTCGATAAACGCCATATCTATCTCGACTCTCTCGTCACAGCAAGCCACGAGATCGCGATGCGGGTTCCGGCCGTGGTAGAGATGCATTACGACGCCTTCCTGCTTGGCAAGCTCGATGGCAGGAAGAAAGTCACTGTCACCGGCGAGAATGGCCGCGTCGGTAATCCGATATCTCGAGGCGAGCTGCACCAAGTCCACGCTCAACAAAATGTCCACTTGTTTCTGCTCATACCAGAAGCGTCCATCCTCGTGCCGACGCGCAAGTTTCCCGAGGCGCAATTGGAAGCGTGGAATCCGCCTGACGAGGCCGTCGTAAAACTTCTGCTGTTTTGCAAAACGCGCTCGTTGTTCCATCGTTGGCGTATCGGCTCGCCAAGGGAGACAATCGTAGTAATACGTTCGCAGCAAATCCCGCCCATCACGAATTTTTTCGATCAGAGCTCTCAGATCCACGGCTGCATCTGAGGGCATTTCCTTCAGCAGATAGCGAAGATAGGCCGCGTCGATGAACAGAGCAATCCGGGACATGGGCAGACCTTCCTTCAAGCCAAACGAAAAAGCGCCGAGAGGAGTCCTCTCAGCGCTTTTTCTATATTGACTTGGTGTCCCCGAAGGAAGGCCAAGGGTTATAGTGGGCGCAAAGTTTAGTCCGTCTCGATCGAATGTCAACTTCTACTGGGCCGAAAGCGGAACCAGTGATGCCACCCTATATCGCGTTGCGGTGAAGGTGTGAGTCGCATATCTGGTGCAAATCGCCAATTAATCGGTCTTGACTTTCAGCGAAAAGGAGTGAAGAAGGTACGCGGCATCTTTATTGCTTAGCAGGACCCCGTGCTCACCGAACAGGACATCTATCTTTTCCGCGAAGGCACGCATTTTCGCGCCTACGACAAGCTTGGCGCGCATTTCGTCCCGGCCAAACCCGGTCAGAGCGCGGGCACTCACTTTGCCGTTTGGGCGCCCAATGCCGCCTCGGTCGCGGTTGTCGGAGATTTCAACGGGTGGAATCCCACCGAACATCCGCTCGAGCTGCGTCCGGACGCTTCAGGCATCTGGAGCGCATTTGTAAAAGGCGTGAAGCCCGGCGCGATTTATAAGTACCACATCGTTTCCAAACACCGCGGGTATCGCGTCGACAAAGCCGATCCATTTGCCTTTCATTGCGAAACCCCACCGCGCACTGCATCGGTGGTCTGGGACCTCTCATATGAATGGGGCGACACCGAGTGGATGCAGCGGCGCGCGCAAGTCAACGCGCAGGACAAGCCGTGGTCTATCTACGAAGTGCATCTGGGTTCATGGCGGCGCGTGCCCGAAGAGAACAACCGCTCTTTGAATTACCGCGAGATGGCGCACTCGCTCGGCGATTACGCCATTGAGATGGGCTACACGCATGTTGAGTTGATGCCCGTGATGGAGCATCCGTTCTACGGTTCCTGGGGCTATCAAGTGACAGGGTACTTTGCGCCGACCAGCCGCTACGGCACGCCGCAGGATTTCATGTATCTCGTCGATCATCTGCACCGCCGCGGCGTGGGCGTGATTCTGGATTGGGTGCCGTCTCACTTCCCGTCCGATGCTCACGGGCTCGCTTTCTTCGACGGCACGCATTTGTATGAGCATGAAGACCCGCGCCAGGGCTTCCATCCCGAATGGAACAGCTCCATCTTCAATTACGGGCGCGCTGAAGTGCGCAATTTTCTCGCGAGCAATGCCCTCTTCTGGCTCGACAAGTATCATGCCGATGCGTTGCGCGTCGACGGCGTCGCCTCAATGCTTTATCTCGACTATGGCCGGCGTGCGGGCGAATGGATTCCGAACAAGCATGGCGGGCGCGAGAACCTGGAAGCCGTGGCATTTCTCAAAAACCTGAATGAAGCGGTGTACCGCGACCATCCGGACACCCAAACCATTGCGGAGGAATCGACAGCGTGGCCCATGGTGTCCCGGCCGACTTATCTCGGCGGACTCGGGTTTGGTTTCAAGTGGAACATGGGCTGGATGCACGACACGCTCAAATACTTTCAAACGGACCCTATCCACCGCCGCTATCATCACAATCAGCTCACTTTCAGCATCTGGTATGCGTTCTCGGAGAACTTCGTGCTGCCGCTGTCGCACGATGAAGTGGTGTACGGCAAGGGCTCGCTCATCGGCAAGATGGCGGGCGATGAATGGCAGCAGTTTGCGAACTTGCGATTGCTCTACGGCTACATGTGGGCGCATCCGGGCAAGCCGATGCTCTTCATGGGCGGGGACATCGCACAGCGCCGTGAGTGGACTCATGACGGCAGCCTCGAATGGCATGTGCTGCAATATCCCCTGCACGCGGGCGTGCAGCGCTGGGTGCAGGATTTGAATCGCTTCTATCGCGCGACGCCTGCGCTTTACGAGCGCGACTTCACCGGCGATGGGTTCGAGTGGATCGATGCCAACGACAGCGAAGCGAGCGTGTTGTCATTCATTCGTAAAGGCGCCCGGCCGAAAGATGTCGCTGTAGTGGTCTGCAATTTCACGCCGGTGCCGCGCGAAAACTATCGCATCGGCGTGCCGCGCGGCGGCTGCTGGCATGAGCGCCTGAACAGCGATGCACAGATTTACGGCGGCAGCGGCATGGGAAATTTCGGCAGCGTGGAGGCCGCGCCCTTGGCCTCGCACGGCAGGTACAATTCACTGGTGTTGCGGCTGCCGCCATTGTCGGTGTTGATACTCACACCCGAGGCGTGAGGCCTCAAACGGTGGGTATGAGACTTGCTCACTCCGCCCTGTGCTTACAGGCAAGAACCGCGTCGTTATCGAAAATATCCAGCCCCAAGTGGACGGCGGGCGCTTTGCTGCAAAGCGCAGCGTAGGCGAAGAAATGGCGGTTTCGGCCGATGTTTTTACAGATGGGCACGACACCGTAGGCTGCGTTCTGCTCTATAAGGCCGAGCAGGCAGCGGAATGGCAAAGCGTACCGATGACATCACTCGGCAACGACAGCTGGGAGGGCCGCTTCACTCCGCAACGGGTCGGACGTTATCTCTACACGGTGCGGGCCTGGGTCATATCCGCTTACGAATGGCAGCGTGAGCTCGCGCAGCGCAGCCGAGACCCCGATGTGGAATTCCAGCATGAGCCGCCGCTTGCGGCGATCGTCGATCGCGAGCGAGCGCGCTATTCAACCTGGTATGAAATGTTCCCGCGCTCGCAAGGCACTCTGCGTGACTGCGTGGCGCGCTTGCCCGATATCGCCGCCATGGGCTTCGACGTCTTGTATTTACCCCCGATCCATCCGATCGGCGAAGCCTTCCGCAAAGGCGCCAACAATTCACTCGAGCCGAAGGCAGGCGAGCCCGGTAGTCCCTGGGCAATCGGCAACAGGGCTGGCGGGCACAAGGCCATCCATCCTGAGCTCGGCACGCTCGAGGACTTGCGACTTCTGGTCGCGAAGGCCAAAGCGCTCGGCATCGAGCTTGCGCTGGACATCGCATTCCAGGCAAGCCCCGATCATCCCTATGTAAAAGAGCATCCGGAATGGTTTCTCAAGCGCCCGGACGGCGCCATTCAATATGCGGAGAACCCGCCGAAGAAATATCAGGATATCTATCCTTTCCACTTCGAAGGCGACGCATGGCGTGAGTTGCGCGAAGAGCTCAAAAGCGTGGTGGAGTTCTGGATGACGCAGGGCGTGTGTATCTTTCGCGTGGACAATCCACATACCAAGCCTTTTGCATTCTGGGAATGGCTGATCACGGACATCCATCGCCTGCGCCCGGACATTATCTTTCTCGCGGAAGCCTTCACGCGCCCCAAGCCCATGTATCGCCTGGCAAAGCTCGGCTTCACGCAGTCCTATACTTATTTCACCTGGCGCAATACGAAGCAGGAGCTCACGGAATATTTCACGCAGCTTGCCAAGCCCCCGGTGTCAGATTTCTTCCGCCCCAATCTATGGCCCAATACGCCGGACATTCTTCCGGAGTATCTGCAATTCGGCGGACGCACTGCTTTCATGGTGCGCCTCGCGCTTGCCGCAACCCTCAGCGCCAATTACGGCATTTACGGCCCCGCGTTTGAATTGATGGAGCGTGAGCCGCGCGAGCCGGGCAGCGAGGAATATCTCAACTCGGAGAAGTATCAGCTGCGGCAATGGGACCTGGAACGCGCCGACTCGCTGCGCGATTTCATCACGCGCGTCAATCGCATCCGCCGCGAGAACCCCGCCCTGCAGGGCGACCGGGCCCTCACTTTTCATGACCTCGACAACGAATCGCTGATCGCTTACAGCAAAACGACCGCGGACCACGAGGATTCGGTGCTGACGATCGTGAATCTCGATCCCCACCATACACAGAGCGGCTGGCTCGATCTCGATCTGCCGCAGCTCGGCTTGCCTGCGGATAAATCGTTTCAGGCGCATGACTTGCTTTCCGGAGCGCGGTTCCTGTGGCAAGGCGGGCGCAATTATGTATCGCTCGATCCTGCGCACACGCCGGCCCACATCTTCCGTATCCGCCGCAAGGTGCGCACCGAACGCGACTTCGATTACTTTCTGTGAACGATTCAAACTGGTACCAGGACGCCGTGATCTATGAACTGCACGTTCGTGCGTTCTTCGACAGCAACAACGATGGCGTAGGCGACCTGCGCGGCATCATTCAGAAGCTCGATTACATCCAGAACCTGGGCGTCAACACCATCTGGCTGCTGCCCTTCTATCCATCGCCCGGGAAGGACGACGGCTACGATATCGCGGACTATCGCAACATCAATCCGCATTACGGCACGCGCGATGACTTCCGCGATTTCGTCGACGAAGCGCACCGGCGCGGCCTGCGCGTCATCACCGAGCTGGTCATCAACCACACGTCCGACCAGCACCCGTGGTTTCAGGCTGCGCGCCGCGCGCCAGCGGGATCGCGCAAGCGCAACTACTATGTGTGGAGCGAGGACCCCACGCGCTACGCCGGCACCCGCATCATCTTCACGGACACGGAGACGTCCAACTGGGCGCTGGATCCGCTCAACAAATCCTATTACTGGCATCGCTTCTTCAGTCACCAGCCCGATCTCAATTTCGACAATCCGCATGTCGAGCGCGCGGTGACCAAGGTGATGCGCTTCTGGCTGGATCAGGGCGTCGACGGGCTGCGGCTCGATGCGATTCCCTATCTGATCGAGCGCGAAGGCACGAGCAACGAGAATCTTCGCGAGACGCACGATGTCGTCAAGCGCATCCGCAAGGTGATCGACGACCACTACGCGGATCGCATGCTGCTGGGCGAAGCCAACATGTGGCCGGAAGACGTGCGCGACTACTTCGGCGACGACGACGAATGTCACATGGCCTATCACTTCCCGCTGATGCCGCGCATGTACATGGCCATCGCCCAGGAAGACCGCCATCCCATCGTAGAAATCATGGAGCAAACGCCCGATATCCCGGAGAACTGCCAATGGGCCATTTTCCTGCGCAACCACGACGAGCTCACTCTCGAGATGGTGACGAGCCGCGAGCGCGACTACATGTATCAGATGTACGCCGCCGACCCGCGCGCGCGTTTGAATCTCGGCATCCGCCGGCGGCTCGCGCCGCTCATGGAGAACGACCCCGAGCGCATCAAGCTCATGAACAGCCTGCTGCTTTCGATGCCTGGCTCGCCCATTATTTATTACGGCGACGAAATCGGCATGGGAGATAACGTGTATCTGGGCGACCGCAACGGCGTACGCACGCCAATGCAATGGAGCCCGGACCGCAATGCAGGCTTCTCGCGCGCGGACCCGCAGCAGTTGTATCTGCCGCCAATCATGGACCCGATCTATGGTTATGAGTCGGTCAACGTCGAGGCGCAGCTGCGCGACCGCTCTTCGCTGCTCAACTGGATGAAGCGGATGCTGCAGGTTCGCAAGACTTCGCAAGCCTTTGGCCGCGGCGTGCTGCGGTTCATCAAGCCGGGCAATCGCAAAGTGTTGGTGTATCTGCGCGAATACGGCGAGGACGTGATTCTTTGCGTAGCCAACCTGTCGCGCTCCGCACAGCCGGTCGAGCTCAATCTATCGGCGCACAAGGGCAGCGTGCCGATTGAATTGCTCGGCCGCACGCCGTTTCCTCCCGTAGGGGAGCTGCCTTATTTCCTCACACTGCCGAGTTACGGGTTTTATTGGTTCAAGTTGAGCCGCGATGTGCAGGCGCCCGCCTGGCATGAAGAGCGCCTGGCGCCGGACGACTTGCCGGTGCTGGTGTTGATTGACGGCTGGAAAAGTTTCTCACCCAAGCATGTTCCCGCATGGCGGGGCAATGCCGCCGCCAAATTGCTCGCGCAGCTGGAAGAGCGCGCATTGCCTCAGTTTCTGGCAGGCCAGCGCTGGTTCGCGGGCAAGGGCGCTGAGATCAATCGTGTCCAGCTGACTGAGCGGGGTGAATGGAAGACTGCGCAGGGCGATTGGCTGCTTGCGTTGCTCACTGTTGACTCCGCGATGTACTTCCTGCCGCTGACGATCGTGTTCGAAGGCGGTGAGGATTCCCGCCTGGCAAAGTTGCAGGCGGGCATCGTGGGGCGTGTGCGCCACCAGGCCACTGTCGGTGTACTGGCCGATGCCGCGGCGGACGAAAATTTCGCGCGCGCGATCGTCGAATCCATTGGCGCCGGCGTTGAGCTGCCTATGGAACATGGCGCTGTGCGTTTCTATGCAACCGACGCTTATGCCGAGCTGCGCGGCGATCCGGCGGAGTCTCTTGAAACAAGCCTGCCGCGCAGTCAGGGCAGCAATACGGCGCTCAAAGTCGGCGAGCGGCTGTTTCTCAAAATCTATCGGCGCTTGCAGTCGGGCGTGAACCCGGAAACTGAGATTGGGCGCTTTCTCACGGAAGTGGCTCGCTTTCCCCACATCGTGCCGCTTGCAGGCGCGGTCGAGTATCGCGGCGCGGACGGCGCTACCTATACACTCGCTTTGCTGCAGTCGTTCGTCGCCAATCAAGGCGATGGCTGGGATTACACGATTGAATATCTCGTACGCTTTCTCGAAGATCGCCGCACCGGTGGACCGCTGCCTGAAGATGCGCACGGCGCGTATCTTGCGTTGATCCGAACGCTCGCCACACGTACCGCGGAGCTGCACGGCGCCTTTGCTTCTGCGACAGAGGATGCGGCTTTTACGCCGGAGCCTATTACTGACGCCGATCTAAAAAACTGGCAGCAACAGGTTCGCGCCGAGCTCGATGAGACCCTATCTGCCACCGCCGCCTTGTCGCAAACCTTGCCCGAACCGATGCGCGCGGAGGCGGAGAAATTTGTCGAGCAGCGCGATGCCCTGTTGCAACGAATCGAGCGGTGTGGGCGCGCCGGCGCAAGCGGAGTCAAGACCCGGCACCATGGGGATTATCATCTTGGGCAGGTGCTGCTGCGCCGCAACGATTTTCTCATCGTCGACTTTGAAGGCGAACCGGCGCGTCAGCTCGCCGAGCGACGCATGAAGCATTCGCCCTTAAGGGATGTAGCCGGAATGTTTCGCTCCTTTTCCTACGCCAGAAACGCCGCACGCCAGCGCTGCTCTACAGAATCGAGCGAGGATTGCGCAAGATGGGATCCGCTGCTCACGGCATGGGAGGATGAAACGCGGCAGGCTTTCCTCGCGGTTTACGATCAGACAGCTCGCGCACATGGGCTGTATGGCTCTCTGGATGCAGTGCGGCCGCTGCTTGAATTATTTGAAATCGAGAAGGCGCTTTACGAGCTTCGCTATGAATTACGCAACCGACCTGACTGGGCTGGCATTCCCTTGCGTAGCCTGATCGCTGCCAATGGATGACGCGCCAACGCCATACCGGCCCATCACCGCGGTCTGGCCGGGCCAGCCTTATCCGCGCGGCGCCACCTGGGACGGTGAAGGCGTCAACTTCGCGCTGTTTTCCGCAAACGCTACGAAAGTGGAGCTCTGCATCTTCGACGCGATGGGGAAACGCGAGCTGCAACGCATCGAGTTACGCGAACGCACGGATGAGACCTGGCATGCCTACTTGCCGGAAGCGCGCCCGGGCCTGCTTTATGGATATCGCGTACATGGCCCCTATGAGCCCGAGCGCGGTCACCGTTTCAATTCCAACAAACTATTGATCGAGCCCTACGCCAAACACATTCAGGGCGCACTGCGGTGGAGCGACGCGCACTTTGGCTATCGTGTGGGACATTCGAAGGCCGATCTGTCCTTTGACAAACGCGACAACGCGCCCGGCATCCCCAAGTCCCGCGTAATCGACCCGGCTTTTACCTGGGGCGACGATCGCCCTCCCCATGTGCCATGGCAGGACACCGTGATTTATGAGCTGCACGTGCGCGGCTTCACCAAGCAGCATCCTGAAGTGCCCCCGGAGCTGCGCGGCACCTACGCAGGCCTTGCCACTGCCCCTTCCATCGAGCATCTGCAGCGCCTCGGCATCACCACCGTGGAATTGATGCCGGTGCACGCGTTCGTCGACGATCGCTATCTGCTGGATAGAAATCTGCGCAACTACTGGGGCTATAACACCATCGGCTTCTTCGCGCCCGAAATGCGGTACTCCGCCACGGGCCGCATCAGCGAATTCAAAACAATGGTGAAGACGCTGCACTCCGCCGGCATCGAAGTGATTCTGGATGTGGTGTACAACCACACGGCCGAAGGCAATCAGATGGGGCCGACTCTCTCGTTCCGCGGCGTGGACAATGCCTCCTACTATCGGCTGAGCCCTGAAGACCCGCGCTATTACATGGATTTCACCGGCTGCGGCAACACGCTCAACATGCAGCAGCCGCGCGTGCTGGCGCTGATCATGGACAGCCTGCGCTACTGGGTTCTGGAGATGCATGTCGATGGCTTCCGTTTCGACCTCGCCTCCGCGCTGGCGCGCGAGCTTTTCGATGTGGATCGACTGGGCTCGTTCTTCGATACGATCGGCCAGGACCCGGTGCTCTCCCAGGTGAAGCTGATTGCCGAGCCCTGGGACGTGGGCGCCGGCGGCTACCAGGTGGGCAATTTTCCTCCGGGCTGGAATGAGTGGAACGATAAGTATCGCGACACCATGCGCGCCTATTGGAAAGGCGACGGCGGCCTGAGCGGCGAGTTTGCCCAGCGCTTCACCGGCTCGAGCGATTTGTATGAGGCGAGCGGGCGCAAGCCGCACGCCAGCATCAATTTCATCACCGCGCACGACGGCTTCACGCTGCAGGACCTCGTCAGCTACAACCAGAAGCACAACGAGGCGAATGGCGAGGACAATCGTGACGGCAATGACAATAACCATTCATGGAACGGCGGCGTCGAGGGCCCGACGGACGATGCCGGAATCGACGCGCTGCGCACGCGTCAAAAGCGCAATTTGATCGCCAGCCTGTTGTTCTCGCAGGGCGTGCCGATGCTGCTCGCAGGCGATGAGCTCAGCCACACCCAGCACGGCAATAACAATGCCTACTGCCAGGACAATGAAATCTCCTGGCTCAGCTGGGATCTGCCCCAGGATAAAAAAGACTTCCTGGATTTTGTCTCACGCGTGATCGCGCTTCGCCGCCAGCATCCCGTATTCAGCCGGCGTCGCTTTCTGCAGGGGCAGGTCGGCAACGAAGGTCTGAAGGATGTCGCATGGCTCGCGCCCGACGGACGCGAAATGACTGAAGAGGACTGGGGCAAGGAATATACGCGCTGCCTCGGAGTGTATCTCGCAGGCGCCGCCATAGAACGCATGGACCGCCGCGGCCGCCCGGTGAAAGATGACAATTTCCTGGTGCTGTTGAACGCGCACCACGAGCCCATTCCGTTTGTCTTGCCGCAGTCCCGCCCCGGCAGCGTGTGGCGCACCGTGCTCGATACGGCTGCC
>Ga0065707_10000675_pt1 | contig 13886 bp, 8 predicted proteins | sample SwiRhicommuniRL3_FD_59094 | JGI IMG/M metagenome (GOLD analysis project Ga0065707, IMG submission 59094) | Switchgrass rhizosphere bacterial communities from Rose Lake, Michigan, USA - RL3 v2 (version 2) | ecosystem: Host-associated > Plants > Roots > Rhizosphere > Soil | place: East Lansing, MI... | reverse complement strand
TTGGCTTGTCAGTTCTTTAAACTAACATTGCTCTTTGGAATAAGGACACTTGTCCTCCCGGCTACCATTAGGGTGGACGCACTCTTTTGATAGAAGGTGGCAACAGAACTACAAGTCATGATTATCAAAATTATTAGAAAAATTGTGGAAAAAATCGAAAAGTTGACATGAAAACACATGCAACTAACAGCTGGGTTCGGATTAACATTGATTCAGTTAAAAAAAAATAGTATAGAAGTGGAATCAAAGTTCCACAATATTTGTTCTTTATTTCTTTATTTCTTGCTGATTTTGGTGATTTTGAATTTGGTAGGCTCGGTTGGGTTCACATGAGGGTATTTATTCGTCGGTTTGAAGTCGAACACTGGTTCTTGTAGCCTTGCTCCTAGGAATAAGGACACTCTCAGTCCTCCCTTTTTGTCAGTAGCTGTGGATGAACACGCTTCTGATATCAAGGTAGCAACAAAGAAACTAGTGGTTGATATTGGACCCCGAACCTGCTACTGACCAGGAGCTGGTGGTGCAATTTGAATTCTGAAACATTTTGGTTGCTGGTGGTTTTAATTCGGTTGAATATTGGTTGTTGTAATTTGGTGAAAGGTGGTTGTTGTAATTTGGTTGAATGGTGTTGTTGTAATAGTTGACTCGGACTCGGACTCGGATGCAAATCCTCATACTTGTCAGCAGTTGGTGGACATTCATACAGGGACAGGAACCCCTTGTGATAATCTTCTCTACTAATTGTTGGATAGGTCTATATAGATAATAAATTGTTTTCTTTACCAGCTGTAGTTTCTGTAATAAGTCCTAGTATCTTTACACAACGCTCTACAAAGTTTCGAGGTGTGGATCCAAGGGATCCAAGGGTCTATAACCAAGTGTATAACTAGAGAAAGACCCAGGTGTGAGAATCTCCAGAGTATTTCGGACAACAAAGAAAATATGGGTTCCATTTATTGATCTATTCACAGAATATGTCAATTCAAATCTTAAGAGAACAATCACTTCTGAGACTGAATCGATGTCGAAATATTTTGCGATATGTTTCAGAGGTCAAATTTATCATAATTGAGTCAAAATCTAAATATCAATCAACAGAACTGAGCTCTTGACGAGAATTATCGAACATTAATATATTACACTTGCCAAAAACATTTAAAGAGATAAAATTAGATAATCATACGCATTATTGTGCAGATCATGTAGAGAAGAGCTCCAGAAAGAGTAGTGGTGATAGGGATTTTTGCAACCATTTATTAATGTAGATTTTCTAGATTAATAAAATTATAGTTTTTACTACTCAATAAAACATATTTATCAAAAATTGGAATAATACTTTTTCTATATGTTAATATTTGGAGGTGAGGACCCACTCAGAACCAAATGAATACATATCTTATTTAAGGTTGATGGCCACCTAGCCAGTACTATACTGAACCGACGACTTATATATTTCCCTTTGCCAATGCCCGGACCGTGTCCTCTACCGATTGGAAATTGTATAAAGAATATCAATACTGAGGTCAGTGAAGTAATTAATCCAATGAATAATAGTGAAAGTCAAGAGTATTGTTATCAATCATTGTTTTACATCTTCTGATAAGACTACTGAGCTATTGAATAGATATTTTGATCAAACAATACATATCGATATATATCGAAGAATTTTCATTCCATATTATCGTGTATTGTTGTATCAATTCATGTCGAAGTATCTCTATTGTCGTAAACTTGTCGCGACAAATTTCAATCAAATATTCCCATACCTAAAAATATCTTGATAGAGAAGTTCGAAAAAAGTTATAAGAGCTTAAAAACATCTATTAGCAATGTAGATTAGCAGGCCACGATCACTATATTCTAACTACTCATCATTACCATAAATTCCCGACAATTACAAAACAATTCTGAACCAATTCCAAGCATTCAAATACTAGAAAGTTAATGAATGCCATGCATGCCCACCCCCACATCTCGGGTCGTTCTTTTTAGGTGGACCAAGAAATAAGAGTTTCGGTAATACATACCTAATTAGGAACTGCCTAGCTATCACCGTTCAAAAGATCACCCTTCAAAAGTATACTTAGTTCTATAACAGCTCCTCCGAGAATATTGCTCTATATGCAATTCACTATATTAGCCTTCTAACTAATTCTTAAGGCACGAACCAAGCATGGGGCATTACTGGAATTCTACAACATGCAGGAATATTTCCATGCATCGGAATCACGTCTATCTAAGTGCATGTACCAAAAGCACGGGCAAAAGTCGTTGAACAATATACACTCCAAGAGTCTGGCCAAGTTTAAAAAAGTACCATAGGGTCTAGAGCCTAGGGTCTTGAGCCTCGGGCCCAAACACTGCTGGATATTTTTGGCCCTTATGTTGGATATTTTTGGACAGTTTCTGAACCTAAATTGCAGTAGGTTATTTTGAAGTGTTAGCAATTACCTAACAATAGCCAAGCGTACCGAGCTGATTTATGGTTAGGCCAGCGCTCACAACTCTCTCCATCGCACCGTTGAAGAACTGAGCAATCAGTCTTCAAATACCACGGGTAATTTGCTTAATTCACATAGATCATTGGACCGAGAGAGTATTGCTAGCCAATACCATATCTCAGCACCTTTGTTTCTCACGTTTTCCTTGTATATCCTGGGTATTTGTTGGAGAGTAATTTGTTGGCTAGAATTATAATCGCCTGCATATAATACAACAGATAAATCTAGATTTATGGTACGACAAACTACAATGCCCTTCAACTAAGGAAAATATACTGAGATACGTGGCCTATACTAAGAACACATACATTAATGCATAATAATCTGTCTATAATGTAAAAGTTCTGGTGCCAGCGCCTCCTAATGCAACCTGAACATATTTTTTACGATAGGGAGTTTCCGTGAGATCTGATAAGGCATTTTAGGAGTATTGTTCACATCTGCCAAACCACAATAAGCAATGCCTAGATTCTTGGAACGCTTGATTGTCACCGATATATGTAGTGTAGAAATTAGAATGGACCCGTCTAGAATAGCTTTTCTATCCGTATCGTGGCCCAAATGACTCCAGGTGCGATATCGTTATCTGTGTGATCTCAAAGTTGATTTGGTCAACAATTTATACCACACACATGTAGACAGACTCGGAAGTACAAAGAAACATAAACACACACCACAGGACTACACCTCCCGCCAGACAAACGGTTTCCTCTCTTGTAATACCTCGCTTGGCTCGGGCTTCGGTAGTGATCGTAGGTGTCCCTCAACCAGAAAATTTTTCACTCACTCAATGCAGGCAAAAGATAAAGCAAAATTTCAGTAGTTTATCGGTATCACTCTTCTTTTCACTGTTAAGTATGAGTGAGATTCAACATCGTCTTCCTGTACATTCGTTAGCTGCTAGTACTCCCAGCGTATCTGGTGGTGTTGGTGGCGTAGCTACCGGGATCAACAACAGTCCTAGTGGGCTCAGTAGCATCCCTGCTAAGAGCCTGAGTTCCAACAGTTTGAATTCGTCCTCCAATTCGACCAATTCAAATTCTTCATCGACGTCTACCAGTTCTGTGAACGTATCTAATGGATCTAGCTCGAACTTCCATCCTAACGCCAAAACAACTACCCAGATATCCAATGGGATCACAACAACCAAAACAAACATAACATCCCCAGTGTGTCGCAATTGTAAGACACAGACCACGCCCCTCTGGCGTCGTGACGAGACTGGCCAGGTCCTATGTAACGCCTGTGGTCTTTTCCTCAAGCTCCACGGTCGTCCACGTCCAATATCCCTTAAGACCGACACTATCAAGAGTCGTAATAGAATTAAGTCACACGCTACAGGCCCAAGTACCCCTTCCACTCCAAACACACCCGAACTCAAATCAAAGGATTCCAGAAAGAAGAGCCCTAAGCCAAAGAAAAAGCCTGCCCAAACACCTACCGCCACCCCCGCTCAATCATCACTTACTCCGCTACTTCCAGCTTCTGACCACAAGTTCCCTCCATTCCACCACCACGTTCCTCATTTATCTAACCACCTCCAGGCCCATCATATCGTACAACCGCTCCATTATCCATCATCTACACCTACTCAATTCGCTCCTGGCCTTCAGAGAATCACCTCGCCGTTGTTGTTATCAACGACGTCGTCGATTTCAAATGCAAGAGAAGCTACCGCAGCTGCAAACGCTGCAGGAGCTTTGGAAAACATGTCACATGAACTTGGCCCTAGCGCCACTTTCAAGGCTTCAGTGAAAAACGTCGCAGGTGTCAGTTTAATGAATAACTCAAAGGAAAGTAATATAAAACAAGAAGCCTCGATTTATAGTACTCCTTCCTCAGCTTTAGTACAGAACAACCAGCCTAGTGGACCGCAACCTCCAAAGTTGCCAGCTTTAGGAAGTGCTTCCTCTACGAGGATCTCATCACCTTCGTTCGGCCCCCAATTTCACATCTCGTCCACCCCCAACTCAAATACAACTTCTGCTTCTGCGTCACAACCTCCACAAACGTCTAATTCCTCGACTCCCAACATGTCTCAGGTCCATTCTCCTGACCGCACCCATCTTCCACCAATCCACCATGTAGCCAGCGACCCTGGTAAGAGCTCTTTGCCTCACTTCCAAAACAACTTCAATGGTTACCAACAACCGCAACAACCACAACAACCACAACATGGTGGATACTCTAACGATAACAATGCTTCCAACAACAACTCCAGTAACAATAATAATAACAATAACAATAACAACAATAACAACAATAACAACAATAATAACCCCAACAACCAACAACCTTCCGGAGCAACATCGCACGAAATCACCATCCTCAAGACTCGGATCTCTGAGCTTGAACTTGTCAACGATTTATACCGTACCAGAATCATGGAGTTGGAAGCCATGGAACAGGCCGCAAGATTGAGAGAACAATCCATGCGTAAGAGATTGGACGAAGTCATGAATTTACAACCACAACCACCACAACCAACCTCCTTTCCACAATCTGTCCACCCGATGCACCCACAGGGCCCACAAACTTCTAGTACCCCACCGTTGGGAACATATGGTAACGTATTGCCATCGATAAGAAATGTAAACTCTCCTCACGGCACCTTTGCGATTCCACCGATGAAACGTGAGGCTGATGACGACGGTGTCAAGGACGACATTAAAAAAAGAGCCATATAATCGTGACGAGAGGAACGATTCAATGCTAGAAAAGAGCTACTTAGGATGTCGCGACAAGAGGAAGATTCATGATGGTCAAGTTAATAGTCATATGTGTCGCGACATTGATTTTCTTGACTGGCTCCAATATGTCACTAACATGTTTAGACATAATGACGACACATAAATTATGCTTTGGTTTTTTTTATTTATTTGTTTTTAGTACCTTCAAGATATTTATTAGTATATACTCACTATAATGTATAATAGTCAAAGAACGGAATATGAATTATTGGTCTATAGTACGCTAAACACAGTTGATTTTGCAACGAGATTTCTAAATTAATGGTTATCGGCTATACAATGTATAATAGTTTTTGATAAAGCGAAATCTATCATGTACGGACATCAGGTTCGTCTCTGCCCAAGTTCTCCTTGAAGCCCAATAACTCTAATACAAACTTGACGTCTGTGGCAAAGTATTGGTCGGCCTTTTGTTGGTAGGTGGATTCATCATTGGTGTGTTTTTCCAAATATAATCTTACAGTGGCACCAGAAGAGCCTGTACCAGACAATCTAACGATAAATCTTAAACCACTTTCAAACTTGATAAACAAACCTTGGTTTGCTGAAACACTGCCATCCAAATCTGTGTATGAGAAGTTGGCGGCTTCCTTAATGACAAACCCAGGAGCCAATTCGGAACCAACTGGTTTGGAATCAACAATTGAGGCCAATATTTCAACGATTTTGTTAGCACCATCAGAACTAACGTTTTCATAATCATATCTCGTGAAGAAAGTTCTACCGTACTTCTTCCAGAAGGCATTTTGAACAATCTCAATAGAAGTTGGCGATCCGGGATTAAGTTCACTGTAGTCAGCCAAAACATTTAACCACGCTACAATGGCCCATAAACCATCCTTTTCTCTGATATGGTTGGATCCTGTACCAAATGATTCTTCTCCACAGATGGATAATTTTTTGGCATCAAATAAGGAGCAGAAGAACTTCCATCCAGTTGGAACCTCGTAAACATTAAGACCCTTTTCTTTCGCAACCAAGTCAATGGCACCAGATGTTGGCATAGATCTGGCTAATCCGTAAGTTCCTTGCTTTTTGAAATAAGGAATGGAGTCAGCATATTCGGCAATAATGGCTACCGAATCACCTGGAGAAACAAAAGTCCCGGCACCATAGATCATATTTCTGTCACCGTCACCATCAGAGGCTGCACCAAATGCAATATTGTCTTTATCGACTCTTTCTACCAAAGTGTGGGCATATGTGAGATTTGGATCTGGATGTAATCCACCAAAATCAGGTAAAGGAACACAGTTTTGGATAGAGTTAGCAGGCAAGCCCAATTCCTCTACAAAGATCTTTTGTCCATAAGGACCAGTAACACCGTTAAGGGCATCGAACAAGACTTTGAAGTCGGGGTTCTTTGCGATAAACGACTTGATCAACGAGAAGTCAAAGATATCCTTCAACATGGCAACATAGTCTGAAGTAGAGTCAATGATTTCAACTTCGACTGGGCCTGCTTGGAAAGTACCAATTTTTGTGATGTCCACTTCGTCGACAGAAATCATTTTATAGGATTGTATTTTTGTAGAAATTTCAAAGATGTTATCGGTGATTGATTCTGGAGCTGGACCACCATTGCTCATGTTGTATTTGATACCTAAATCATTGGTTGGTCCACCAGGGTTGTGAGAAGCAGTCAAGATAATACCTCCTGTAGCCTTGCGGATTCTGATAATGTGGGATGTTGCTGGGGTGGATAAGATTCCTCCTTGACCAACAATGACTTTTGACACACCATTACCTGCAGCGATTTTGATAATCAATTGAATCACCACGTCATTGTAGTATCTTCCGTCTCCACCCACAACCAATGTTGATCCTTTGGAACCTTCAGGAATAGCGTCCAAGACAGCCTGAATAAAGTTTTCAGTGTAGTGATCTTGCTTAAACACAGAAACCTTCTTTCTCAAACCAGAGGTTCCTGGTTTTTGGTCAAGAAATGGACGACTAGGAATTGTTTGTACTGACATTTATAATTGAGTGGTTTGCCTTTTTGTATTCGCTTTGGCGGCAGGTTTAGTATTTATAGTCAAAGCGAAAGAGGGGGGAGAAAAAAATCCAATCTTGAAAAGAAATGATCATCCGCACAAATCGCGGATATTAGTGGAAGGAGTTGGAGACTTCGACTACTAGTAGGGACAGTCAATTGGCCGGTCAATCGATAGTCGACGAGGCTGCCAACTGGTAATATTTCTGGAGAGAATTCACGAGTCTACAGGAACAATTGGCGATTCAACGGACTTATTAGGTAGATTCGCCAACATTCTCAAGCACCGATTTGAAACCTTTGGACTCTCTTGATTTTTCAGTAATTCAAGATAATATGCCTAAGGTGGTGTGATAAGTGATCATTACAACAAAGCCAGGCTCTAATAGCGGTTATAATTACATCGTAGCGTATTATTTACCCCTTGTTGCTGCAACTCACAATATTTATTGACTGATTAATTAATGTGGGGGGACATCTCGCCACGAGAGACGGATAATCTGGAGCCACTTTTAAACCCGCCTATATCGTGGAAGTTCCACGAAGCCGGAGATATGTCACTAATATCCCCCACGTGCCAGACATATCTGCTTGTGAACTCTTGGATTTCAAGGTTTTAAGTCCAGGTACTAATCAGTGAGCTGCTCAGTTAGACAAACCAGTAGTCCCTGAGGGGGGACGTGCATACAATTTATCGCAGAGCTGTATGCTAATTAATTTTCAATGTGGGGGAAGATATCGATCGTAATTGTGCGCCCCACACCTGAACAAGTACGAGCGAAGCGAGAGTAGGAATTGCCGGCACCGTGAAGCAAACCGTGGAGAGAAGCCGGCATTATTCCGATGTATCTGAATATTTTTGAATATGAACTGTAACGATGATCATATGAAAGTCACCGCTAATTCACACAAATATAGCCCCAAAACCACCAAACAAGTACACACAGAAGATAGAAGGTGGTTAGGATTGTTAATTGAGCCCATGGAGCTTCAAGAATTTCTCAAACTGACTAGAGTCCAAACCATTGCTTAAATCAGTAGATAACTCACCTATAAGCTTTTCAATCGTTCAGAGTGGAAATAAACCTCGGAAACCTTCTTTATATGTGATTCAAGCTAGACTCATACTCCACCTCGGAAACCTTCTTTATATGTGATTCAAGCTAGACTCATACTCCACCTCGGAAACCTTCTTTATATGTAATTCAAGCTAGACTCATACTCCAACTCGTTTCTACTTGCGAGAAATGGTTCTAAAAAGAGTGGGCAATACTCTCTCGAGCTGAGCCTTTTCTTTTATGCTAAAGATTCCACCCTGGTTATCGTCTTTGTTATGAACGGAAAAACGACGTTTCCTTCCTTTAATGCTAGCGTCAAGAGGAAAAGATTCTTCATTAAATCTGATAGTATCTTCAACAACTGCTTCGTCAACCTTTGAATTTGCACTAGAAACCGGACACATTGTATTGCTTTGATGTTCCAACCGAATTGGAAGACACCTTAACTATTTATAAGGATCAGCTTTGAAAATCGCTCACTGTGTAACTTGTCCCTTCCTCTTACGGAGACATTCTCGCCAAGGTGCTGAACCTCTGCAACTTCACAACTTCTTGAGGGATTTATCTCATCGTATTCCCCCATTCATATTATTGATAGACTCTATTTTCATGAACTCTATTCATAGACTGGCCCAATCCATGTTGCAAAATTTCAAAATCCCTCACAATTTTTTCGGTTTGGCTCAAAACTGAGATTCTTCTACTACGAAAGTTTGGAGAAAGAAATGGTCCAGTAAATGAGGGTGCACACGTCATAGTGGGGAGATTTAGACATAATATAATCAACTGAGAGATTTATAGTTTCATGTTGCAGAGTTCAGATTTGTTGGTAGTAAAATATCATCACCAAGAGACTTATTGTTCAGGATTCTAGACCATCCTAGAACTGCTAAGATATTGGAATAGCCTAGTGATATAAACATAACTTAATATAACTAGTATTGACCGTATATTGACTCTATTACGGTGATCAACAAATTCTGTTATAATCAGATCATTTAGATTTATTTTGATCTTGCACAGGATAGACCTTCTTCTTCAAGAGAACAAAGTGCCGTAATTCTGATGATTCACTTAAATACTAGTTTTAGGATAAATCATAACCAAGCCCACTGTGATAGCAATGTTTGTGATTTATTATTTATAAGTATGACATCAGAGATTAAAAGTAGTATAGCGGGATTGATGGGAGCAATTTTTGCCAGACTATTTGTGTGGGTTTTGGAGAGTTTGGAGGGTTTTGAAGGGTTTTGGATTGGCGCGTGCGGCTGAACCAACAATAGAGCCAGGACTGGAGAACTCTCAGAAATAAAACAATTTATAGAAGAACAACTCAAAGAGGTATCTAAGAAAGCTCTATTGAATTGGAGGTATTACAGTACATAGTTAATAGTACGTTTATGAAACTACCAAAATACTGAATAAGTAATACAGAGCGACACTATCTTGGACTATTGCAATCAATATCGTGGATACAACAGTACTTTTATAAGAAATAATCTAGTGTTCTAGAAAAATTCTTACTTCGAGCTTATACATAACTTTGATATAAGAATATGTTATAATAACATTTCCTTAACATTTCCTTTGTCATCAATTATTCCTATATAATTTAAATCCATTACTAAACTAAACCTGACATTTATTGATCTAAGCTAGACTATGCTAAATCAAAATCTTAGATTGGTACAGTTCTGGCACTCATCTATACGATACTGGAAATTTTGCAAGATACAATTGATATACGTTTCTCTAAATCTTTCAAAATCTAGGTATAGATATGGGTATCTCTATATATATGGTTCCTCTTTAATAATCTCCTGCATGTCGCGACATTTTTCAAATTTTTCCTCATCGAAAAACTATAAAAGGCGAGGGATCCATCGCACGAATTCTCCATTTAGGTCTCCTTCTCTCTCTCTCTCCTTTTCAAACAGTCTGATAGTTCGGGTTATTTGAAAAGGAGAGAATAAAGTAGAAAATGCAATCGTATCAAATTGAATTTTTAGATCTTGCCTTGGAATCTCAAGCATTAAAGTTTGGTTCGTTCACCTTGAAATCGGGACGTCAGTCTCCATACTTTTTCAACTTGGGATTCTTCAACACTGGTAAATTGTTGTCGACCTTGGCTACATCGTACGCCAATGCCATTATCAAGTCTGGACTTCAATTTGACATTTTATTTGGTCCTGCTTACAAGGGTATTCCTTTGGCTGCCATCACCGTTGCTAAGTTGGCCGAGTTGGATCCTGAAAACTACGCCCATGTTGGTTACTCGTTTAACAGAAAGGAGAAGAAGGACCACGGAGAAGGTGGTTCTATTGTTGGTTGTGCTTTGGCCAACAAGAAGGTTTTGATTATCGATGATGTGATGACTGCTGGTACTGCCATTAATGAAGCATTTGAGATTATTGGTGCAGAAAAGGGTGTAGTCGTAGGATGTATTATTGCCTTGGATAGACAAGAAACAACCGCCGACTCAGACATGTCTGCAACCCAAGCTGTTGCTAAGAGATACGGAATTCCTGTTGTTTCCATTGTTTCGTTGGCTGATATAATTGCCCATTTGAAGGATAAGATCTCCAAGGAAGAAGCTGAGGCAATTGAAGGTTATAGAAAGAACTATGCTCCAAAAAGCTCTTAAAAGTGTGCAGAATTAGTCGCAACTAATCTATATATATATTCATTACAAAGAGTATTGAGATATTAAAAGAATTGGACACCTCATACGGACGGTGTCTATCTAGTTAACGTATAATTTACAGTAAAGTATTCTTATTCAAATATTATAGAAAGCCATCATTTGTTCGAGTATAAATAGCCAGCTTGAAAAGTATAAATAACATCTGGTGTCGTCATCAACTCCGGAGTTGTAGCAAGATTCCTGAATTAGTAGATAGTGCCAAATACTATAACAAAGTATTATATAGGTGTGGAATCATCCCGTATCTATATTTTTAGAACGAGTTACACTCATAAACTCTTGTAGCATCTATCCCCTTATCTTCATGACCTTCTTCTTTGGAGCCTTCGGAGCAATTGGAGCCTGAAATTCCAGTTGTGGTTCAGGATCATAGATGGATTTTGTCATTGGATGTTTAAGAGTATATTGGGAATGTACAGGAACAATGCTATTCATCTTAAAACCCTTGACTGGAGGAATCTCTTCAGGCTCGAATCCGTGTTGTAATTCTTGAGGTAATGCGATTCCACTCTTAGGACCGATCAGTTCCAAGGTTGTCGGATGGTCCTTCAAGTATTGTGCAATGCTCTTTAATAAAAATCTCTTGTTGGTGAATCTGGAGTCCACAATACGTCCAGTCTTACTGTCCTTGAGCATGACTCTCACTCTGCCGGGGTTTCCAAAATCTTGTGGATGAGTTTTGTCTAATTCCAATAATCCGGGAATATTGAAGAAGCGACACGCATCGCTCACCGTCTTGGCTAATGGGTTTCTGACGGCAGCTTCCTTGCTCACTCTTCTGCCTTGCTTATGTGATCTTGATACATCAAAGTAGCACGGATAAACGATCTGGAAACTTTGTAATTCTTCTCTTTCTTGGTCGGTGAAGTCCTTTGGATCAACTATATCGTCTTTACTGACAGTTGTATGTGCTGGCGATTGTTGTTGTTGGATGTTTGGAAACAAGGGCATTTCTGCATCTTGCGATCTTATGACTGTTGGCGCTTGTCTTAATGGTGCTATAGGTGTATTTAAGGAAGGGTCGAATTCGGCGATATCCATATCCATGTTATCGATGTCATCGCTGACTTCTTCTAATGTAGGTTTTTTAGACATTGTTGGTGGTGGTATATTTAGTAGTCGGTTAAGTGGAGAGTGTCAAGTTTTCTCTTCGTCCATAAAATCAGTCACGTGCTAAAAGTAGATCGGTTTCCATACAAAACTCAATCACTATAGTGTTGGGAAATTTCATACTTTAGCAGTATATGTATAAAAGACATAATAATTCTTTATATATTTATATGTGTAAAGGCTTATAAATTAGTAGATTTTAGGTTTATGGTTAACATGATACTATTGGCAACTTTTCATATTGGGTAGTGTGTGCACCATACAACTTTAAGGTAGAACTACCACTTCAGCACAGATCAGTAATAAACAAAAAAGAACTCTCAACTATTCGAAGCTGAAGATTTCTCCATGAAGAACCACCTCTAAACCAAGTTTTTCTTGCCCTTAAACTAGGAATTTTAAGGACAATTTCTCAAAATGGCTGCAATCGTACTCTTAAACGCCATATTCCCAGAAGGTACAAAAATACACAGTTAGACGTCAATCATGAATTTCCTTGCGTCTTACTAAAACCTCTATATCAATCTCCTTCCAAATACTCTCCTTCTAACTTCTATACACTAGCTGGTAAGCATTTCATAAAACTCATCTCACGTGACCGCAATTCAATTTTCAACCACAGTCCACACAGTTTAAACATTGATGAAACAAAAACCACTAAGGAAACGTTACTAAGAACAGATATGGATGAATTATCATCAAATACCTCCCAAATCTTACAAGATTGTGTGGAACTTTTCCAATCGCCAGCACATGAAACATATATGCAACACAATCGGCTGGAACTGGGACGACAAAACCAAACGCCTTCCTTCTACAACAGTCCAGATATCAAATATTTCCAGAAGATCAAGCAAAAGAACCATTTTTTATACCACAAGTCCAAGCAAAATCATCTTTTGCTTGAAAACATTCGTTCAAGCAAAGTTTACGATCCATACAACCACGACAGTTTGATAGAGAGAATCAAGACGTTCTCAGTAATGAACTGGGTCATTCCTGAGGACCAGGGGCCAGAAATAACTGACTTGGTGAATGAGTCGGTAAACGACCCATCAAATAATAGTATAACACACAACATAAATTCAGATAACATAAATTCTCATAACATAAATTCTCAAAATACTCCACATATACAGAACAATCCTACAACTAATCCAACACCAGAGTTAACGCCCCTAAAATGTGCTAGTAATGGATGGAAATGTCTCTCGTTCTCGCTTTCAAGCTCCAAAAACCATCTCCTCTGCACATACTGTAACCGTCAACTATTCCTCAAGTTTGACGACGATCCAGACCAAGACATAAACCATCTTCTTATATCCAATTATCTCCAGCAAATCACATCCAGTGGCCACGACGAAAACTGTATCTGGAAAACGTTTGAAACTCCGCTCGAAGGCATATATTATCCAAGACCATATCTCAACACCACCAACGAACTATTAATCCGTGATTACTTGCAAAACCTCAACAATTTAGTCAGCAACTTGTTAATTCTTACTGAATTGGACTATAAATTCGACAGCCAAAGTCTAGGCAGAATTATGGACCCCGATTTCATCAAAGTATCCAACGAATGGCTCATCCATCGATATATGAAAGACAATAAAGAGAACTTCTCCTCGCTCTTGGAGCTGACCCCTCCGTTATTTTATGGGTTGGCAGTCCTAGGCTGGTCTATTCACATCCAAACGTTTTCTAACCAAACAATTCTACTCTTAGTTTGCAACAAATGTAACCAGAGACTGTTTTTGAATACCGAGGTGG
>Ga0065707_10082549_pt1 | contig 13903 bp, 21 predicted proteins | sample SwiRhicommuniRL3_FD_59094 | JGI IMG/M metagenome (GOLD analysis project Ga0065707, IMG submission 59094) | Switchgrass rhizosphere bacterial communities from Rose Lake, Michigan, USA - RL3 v2 (version 2) | ecosystem: Host-associated > Plants > Roots > Rhizosphere > Soil | place: East Lansing... | reverse complement strand
GTTCTTGTCCGCCTCCGGCAGCGCGGCGAATATCGGCTCGAGCGCAGCCGGTCCCAACCCCTTCAGCTTGGCAATGGCCTTCTGGGTCGCCGGGCTTTGCGGATTGGTCGAGGACCGGATCTCGGTAACGAGCCGGTCGGCACGCAGGTTGGTGAAAAAACTCATTCAGCCTTGCCGTGAAGGAATAAATCTCGTGCGGGGAGGGCGCGAGATTATGCCACAGCCCCGGTCGCGCCCGGCGCAAGTCATTGGTTTTCGGCCATGCGCGGCGTGGCCCGAAGCACTACAATCGCGCGCCCTTACGCCTCCAATAGTACAGACATGCCCGATGATGCTGCGCAGCTCGCGGCCTTGAAGACCGCGCTCGATGCTTACGTCGACCCCTACCTGGGCGAAACGCTGGGTGCAGCCGGCGCCGTGCGTGAAATCGTGGCGCGGAGCGGGCGGTTCGTGGCGCAGGTTCATCTGGGATTTCCGGTGGGCCGCTATCGCGAAGAGCTGATGCCCGCATTGCAGGCCCATCTGCATAGTGCCGGAATCGATACAGCGCTGGATGTGGAGCTGCACGCAGAAATTCGCGCGCATGCGGTGCAGCGGCATCTGAAACCCTTGACGGAGATCAGGAATATCGTCGCCGTCGCCTCGGGGAAGGGTGGCGTGGGCAAATCCACGGTCGCGGTGAATCTGGCGCTGGCCTGGGCCGCACAAGGTGCGCGGGTCGGCATCCTGGATGCGGACATTTATGGTCCCAGCCAGCCACTGATGCTGGGCTTGGAGGGGCAGCATCCCACTTCGGATGGCAAGCATCTTCAGCCGCTGACGGCGCATGGGGTGCGCGCCATGTCCATCGGTTTCCTGGTGGACGCCGGGGAACCCATGGTGTGGCGCGGGCCGATGGTGACGCAGGCGCTTTCCCAGCTGCTGTCGGAAACGGATTGGGGCGAGCTCGATTATCTGGTGGTCGATATGCCGCCCGGCACCGGGGATATCCAGCTGACGTTATCTCAGAAGGTGCCGGTGGCCGGCGCGGTAATAGTAACCACGCCGCAGGACATCGCGCTGGCCGATGCCCGCAAAGGCCTGAAGATGTTTGAGAAAGTGGCGGTGCCGGTGCTCGGCATCATCGAAAACATGAGCCTGCACGTGTGCTCGAGCTGCGGACACGTGGAAAATATCTTTGGCGCAGGCGGTGGCGCCAGAATGGCGGCGCAATACGGCGTGACACTGCTTGGCGAGCTGCCGCTCGATGCGCAGATCCGTGAAGAGACGGATGCCGGGCGGCCTACCGTAGTGGCAGCGCCTGACTCTCCGCGCGCCCGGGCGTACCTTGAGACTGCGCGCCGTACTGCGGCGGCGTTGGCGCGCCGCGCGCGGGATCGAAGCAGCCTGTTTCCCAAAATCGTGGTGGAAGAAAGCTAGATGAGCATCAAGAGCGACAACTGGATCCGGCGCATGGCGCAGGAACACAAGATGATCGAGCCATTCGCGCCCGAGCAGGTGCGCGAGTCGAACGGACGGAGGATCGTCTCTTACGGCACCTCGAGCTACGGATACGACGTGCGCTGCGCGGACGAATTCAAAATCTTCACGAATATCAATTCCACCATCGTCGATCCCAAGGCCTTCGACGAGAAAAGCTTCGTCGATTTCAAGGGGCCGGTGTGCATCATTCCGCCCAATTCGTTTGCCCTGGCGCGCACCGTCGAATATTTCCGTATTCCACGCAGCACGCTGGTGATCTGCCTGGGAAAATCGACGTTTGCGCGTTGTGGGATCATCGTCAACGTCACGCCTCTCGAGCCCGAGTGGGAAGGGCATGTGACGCTCGAGTTTTCCAACACCACGCCGCTGCCGGCCAAGATTTACGCGAATGAGGGGATCGCGCAGATGCTGTTTTTTGAGTCCGACGAGGTCTGCCAGACTTCCTATAAGGACCGTGGCGGGAAGTATCAGGGTCAGACGGGCGTGACGCTGCCGAAAACCTGACGATACGACTAGTTCCTCGTAAGCGCTCGAATGCTCAAGGCAAATTCCTGCTTGCCGCGCTTCAACTGCTCGGCGCGCACGGGCAGGTAACCGAGCTTCGGCGCGAACCATAAGCGCGTCACGCGGCTCGAGCCGGCATGCTGGCTGCGGTAGATCACCGTTTCGAGCTTTCCAAGCGGCGTATCGAGCGTCTCGTTGCCGTCCGCCGTGTATTGATAATCGTTCACTTCATCCTTGCTGATGAGCCAGAAATGCTGCGGCGAGCGGCCGGCAGCAAGCTCACGCATCAACGCAATCTGCACGGAGAGGCCATCCTGCGTGCCGGGCTTCAACGGCTGGTCGACCGGCTTGTCCTCCGCGGCGCCCGTGACGCGCATGGCGTTCCAGTCAAAATGCAGCGTGACCGCGCGTTTCTTATTCGATGAGCCGTCGTCGGCGCGATAGTGGGAAGGCTGCACCACATCGTTCACGATTGAAAAATCGCTCGTTTGAGTGATGGCGTCGGGAAAGGCGAGGCGGAAGAGGCCGCGCGCCACGTTGCGTGAACGATAGGAATAATCGTTGCCGCCGATATGGATCAGCTCCAGCGTCGAAGTGCCCGCATTCATGCCGCGCCATTCGACGGCATACGTGCCAACGAAGGGCCGTGTCACATCCTGGCTCGCAGCGCTGGTAGCTGCGCCCAGCGCGACCATTCCGTAAATGAAGCTCTTAAATTTCATTGCAATCTTCCTGCACAGGCTGGAGCAGCGGTTGGCCGTCGAGCCAGGGTTGAGCGTCGCGCCAGAGTAAGCGCCGATCTGCAAGCCAGCCGATGACGCGGGGATAGATGATGTGTTCGATTTTGTGAACACGCCCTGAAATAACGGCTTCGGTCTCGCCCGGTTGCACGGCAATCCTGCCCTGCAGAACGACCGGCCCGCCGTCGAGTTCCGCTGTAACGAAGTGGACACTGGCGCCATGGTGGCTGTCGCAGGCTTCCAGCACTCGCCGATGAGTGTGCAAGCCAGGGTGATGAGGCAGCAGGGAAGGATGGATATTGAGCATGCGGCCCTGATAACGCGCGACAAATTCAGGGGAGAGGATGCGCATGAAACCCGCCAGGACGATGACATCCGGCCGATAAGCATCCAGCATCTCGCCCAGCACTTGCTCGCACGCCTTCCGGTCGTTCAGCGCTTTCCACGGCACGACGCCAGTGGCAATTCCCAGCTCTCGTGCGATCTCGAGGCCGGGAATGTCCGGCCGGTCGGCGATCACTACATCTACAACAGCATTGATTTGCCGCGCTGCGCAAGCCCGCGCAATCGCCGCCATGTTGGAGCCGCGGCCGGAGATTAAAATGGCAAGCCGTAGCGGCTCACTCATCGATCACGGCGCCCCGATTTCCACGGCGCACTTCGCCTATCACGCGGGCCTGCTCGCCGCGTGCGTTGAGAAACTGCACAGCAGAGTCTGCCGCGCCCCCGGGGACAATGACGATCATGCCAATGCCGCAGTTGAATGTGCGATACATCTCGTGCTGCTCGATGCGGCCGGTGTGTTGCAGCCAGTCGAACAAAGGATCGCGCGGCCAACGTCCTCGCTCCAGCACGACTTCCAGATCGTCCGATAACACGCGCGGAATATTGTCCGTGAGGCCGCCGCCGGTGATATGGGCGAGACCATGCACGGGCAGCGTGCGAATCAACTCCAGCAGCGGTTTGACGTATATGCGCGTGGGAGCCAGCAGCCGATCAAACAGCGGCTTGCCATCGAGCATCGTTTGCGCATTGGCGCCTGCCAGAGCGACGAGTTTTCGGATGAGCGAGTAACCATTGGAATGCGCGCCCGAAGAGGCGAGACCCACCACCGCATCGCCGGGCTTGATGCGCTTGCCGTCGATGATTGAATCCTTCTCGACTACCCCCACGCAGAAGCCCGCGAGATCGTAATCCTCACCGTGATACATCCCGGGCATTTCCGCCGTTTCGCCGCCCACCAGCGCGGCTCCCGCTTGCGAGCATCCTTCGACGATGCCCCGGATCACGGCCTCGGCGATATCCACGCTCAGCTTTCCGGTGGCGTAATAATCGAGAAAGAACAGCGGTTCTGCGCCCTGCACCACCACATCGTTCACGCACATGGCGACCAGATCGATGCCGATGGTGTCGTGCCGGCCCGTATCGATCGCGAGGCGCAGCTTGGTGCCGACGCCATCCGTACCGGACACCAGCACGGGCCGCTTGTACCCCGGAGGTATTTCCACCAGGGCGCCGAAACCGCCGACGCCAGCCAGCACTTCGGGCCGCTGAGCCCGCTTCACGAGCGGCTTGATGCGCTCGACAAGCTCATCGCCCGCGTCGATATCGACGCCGGCATCGCGATAGGTCACACCGGGGGTAGTGCTCATGCTTGGGCGGGCGAAGTGGGCGCCGGATTGGGGGCGGCATGATATCGTACGGGCGCTCGTTGCTCATCACGCAGTGAGCGCCAAGACCGCAGAATATGACTCGCAATGCACGCTACGCAGGGCTCATTGGCCTGCTGCTACCGCTTATCGCGCTGGCGCAGGATGCGTCCGCGCCTGCCCCGCCGGCCGTTACGGCCGAGCCGGAATTACCTGCCATCGTGCAGGTCACCGGCGTCGGCACACTCGTCGATTACGCAGCAGTCGGTCGCTTGCTCGGCGCAGTCGAAGGCGTACGGCGCGTCGATGTCACGGAAGCGGATGGCGTTACCGTAACGTTCCGCGTGCTCGTGCGCGGCGGCAGCGCCGTGCTGGACCGCGCGCTCGAGAGCGCATCGCAGCTGGTGCGCAGTGAAGCTTCCGGCGGCCGCCTCGTTTACGAATACCGGCATTGAGGCTGGGCTCGTTATCTTGCGGCACCTACCCAATCTGATCTGCCTGGCGCGCATCGCGCTGGTATGGCCCATCCTGGTTGCATTGCAGACGGGCAACTACGATCTGGCGCTTGTGTTGTTCACGGTCGCTGCCGTATCGGACGGGCTCGATGGATATCTCGCCAAGCGCTTCAACTGGACGTCTGAGCTCGGCAAAGTGCTCGATCCGCTGGCGGATAAATTGCTGCTGGTGTCGGTGTTCATCGTTGCGGCCTGGACAGGGCTCGTGCCCGCGTGGCTTACAGCTGCCGCCGTCGCGCGAGATGTCATGATTGGCCTGGGCGCGCTGGTGTTTCACTTCTGGTTTGGTCCGCTGCGGGGACGCCCAACGATAATCAGCAAAATCAATACCTTGTTTCAGCTTTCGTACCTGTTAGGTGTGATGACCCAGGCGGCGGTCCAGTTTCCGCCACGGGAAGTTCTGGCGGCGCTGGCCATCGTTACGCTGATCACGACAGTGCTCTCCGGGGCGGATTACATCTACGCGTTCACGCGCCGCGCCTGGGCTGCGCCCGCCAAGATTTCGTAAAGGCGCTCGGCCCGTGCATCAGTTGCCCCTCGGCGTGCGCCTTCCGGATCGCGCGGTGTTCGCGAGCTTCTTGCCCGCGCGTAATCTTCAAGCGGTGGAGCATTTACAACGCGTCAGTCGCGCGGAGCTTGCCGGGACGTCATGGATTTGCGGCTCTGCCGGAACGGGCAAGTCGCACCTGCTTCAGGCGGTGTGCGTCGCCGCGAACGAGTCGATGCGCACCGGCTATTTTCCATTTGCGCAAATTGCGCCCCTCGGCATTGAAGCGCTCGAAGGCCTGCCGCAACTCGATTGCCTTTGCTGCGACGATATCGATCGGGTGGTCGGCCAGCTCGATTGGGAGCGCGCCTTGTTCGGCCTGTTTCGTGAGATCGACGAGCGCGGCGCGCGGCTCGTGGTGTCTGCGGCTTCGCCCCCGGCATTGCTGCAATGGGCGTTGCCAGACCTCGGCTCGCGTTTCACTTCGAGCGCCGTTTTCCAATTACGCACGCTCGATGAGCTGGAACGACAGCAGGCGCTGCAACTTCATGCCCATGTGCGGGGCTTCGAACTGCCTGACGATACTGCGCGCTGGCTGCAACGCCGCTTTCCCCGCGACATGCGCACGCTCTATACGCTATTGGATACCCTTGATGAGGCCGCGCTGGCGGCTCAACGGCGGCTCACGGTGCCTTTCATCCGCACCGTGCTGAGCGAGCAGCTCGCTAGATAAACACGGCGACCGAGACGCCAAATTTCTTCGCAAGCTCCCTCGCCTGGCGAGCGTTGATTTCCCGCTTACCGGTCAACACTTCGCTGACATTCGACTGCGAGCCGAATAGTTCCGCGAGATCCGCCTGGCGCAAGACATGCTGCTGCATCAGAAATCGCAGCACATCGGCCGGACTCGAGTCCGGCAATTCGACGTTCCGTTCCTCATAGTCATCCACGAACATCGTTACGATATCCAGCAAACCCATCAGGGGGTGGGATTCGCGCTCGCCGATTTTATCGAGCAGACCGTTCATGAGCGCGACCATGGCCCGGTAGTGACGCTCGCTATTGATGGCGCATAGTTTCACAGGCGCATGCGCCTCGAGCGTTCTCCAGGCAGGAGCCAACTTTTCAATGTTCAAGGCGGCTGCATAGCTCATCGCTTCGTCCTTTTCTTGCGGCGCATTTTTTCCGACCATTCGTCGTACTCCGGATGCGTAAAAACCTGTCGTAGATATACGCGCTTGCGGTTGTAATGGATCGCCGCGATGACCCGGTACTTATTGCCGCCTACGTTGAAAATGGTGTAGGGAGCCACGCGATCCGCGGCGCCAAACGTCTTGCGAATCTCGCTGAAGTCGACAAATTCGCTCCGCTCCATCAGGCGATACCAAGCCGCAAGCGGCGCCACGGCTCCCGGGTGAACTTCCCAAAAATCGCGCAAGGCCCTTCGGGAGATTACGCGCATGGCTTTCACCGTCCTTGGCAAGATATCTCAGAATGAGATAATTGGCAACAGGCTCACGCGAGCCGCACGGCGAGCTCTGCGACACGGCGGCCTAGCGTCTGCGCAAGGGTTTTTTCGTCTTCCGTAAGCGTTGCGCTGTTCGCAGGCCCGCCAACATGCGAAGCGCCGTATGGCGTGCCGCCGGATTGCGTTTCATTCACCGCGCGCTCCGTGAAGGGGATTCCAACCAGAAACATGCCGTGATGAAGCAATGGGATCATCATGGAAAGCAGTGTTGACTCCTGCCCCCCATGCATGGTCCTGGTGGACGTGAACACGCCTGCAGGTTTGCCTGACAGATCGCCGGAAACCCAAAGGGCGGAAGTGCCGTCGAGGAAATACTTGAGCGGCGCCGCCATGTTGCCGAAGCGGGTCGGGCTGCCGAGCACCAGGCCTTTTGCGTTGCGCAGGTCTTCCAGTGTGGCGTACGCCGCACCGCTTACTGGGACAGGCTTTGCGGGGGCTTCGCTTTCTGCAGATACCGGGGCGACGGTGCGCAGCTTCGCCACCGCGCCCGGCACACTCTCTACGCCTCGACACACCTGGCGAGCCAGCTCCGCGGTTGAGCCATTGCGGGAGTAATAGAGCACCAGGATCTCGGTCATATGCGTCGCCTCGATTGCGACGCGTGCGCGCCGTGGACGCGACACTACCGCGGTGCGCCTGCGCGCGTCGAGTGCAGGGCGCGGCGCCGCAATGGCTTGCTCTCTCGCACGTCGGTTCATTGGCGCGCGCGAGTTCATTCCAGCAGGAACTCGAGTTCCGGGATGTCCTGCACCTCTTCGGGCAGCGCATGAAATTTTGCCTTGAGCGTGCGCATCAGCTGCGGATTGTCGAGGCCAGCGAGCGCATCGACAGGCGTGGAGACATACGGCAGCGTTTCCCAATAGCTCCAATGTTTCGGCGCCAGGCGCAGCTGCGCCTCGATGCGCGAGAACAGCAAATGAGTGAGTGTAAAGAGGGCTTGCGCTTCATCCTCTGCGACGATGCGGCACGGATCGATGGGCGCGCCGATGCTTATCGTCAACCCAAAATCGCGCCTCGGAATGGCGAACGCAGGAACGATGAGCGCGCGCGATCTCAGCGCGAGGAACGCCGTGCCCGAAGCCACGCGCAGTAACCGCCCGAAGAATGGCACCACCAATGTTTGATCGATATCGTCGAAGGCGTCCGGCAATATGGCGAGGCATTCGCCGCGCGCTAGCGCACGCAACGCGGTCCTGATGCCGGCGAGGCCCCCGAGCAGACGGCTGCTTTGCAGGCCGGCTCCCTCGAGGAACTGCGCCATGCGAGCGCCATGCCGCTCTTTGTCATAGAAGACGTTGAACGCTTTGCGGCCTCGCATCGAAAGTGCGACAGCCGCGCAACCTACTGGAGTTGGGCCGTAATGAGGGGTCGCAAAGATGAGGGGACGCGGCTCGTCGACTAGTTGGGATATCGTTGCCGCGCCCTCGTAAACGATGCGGCGCTCGAAAAATTGGGCCAGCTCGCGCGATCTCAAACGCGCGACATGCCTTTGGAGCACCATGGAATGGCAGCGGGACTCGAGGACATTACGCGTGAAATGGCGATCGCCCGGAAACACGCCGAGACTTCGGATACCACGATACGCCCGCTTGCCTGGGTGGAGTTCCTCGGGAAGCAGAGGCGAGGCGACACAGGCCGCGGGCCGCACTGCGCGGTAGAGGAGATCCGCCAATAGCGTCGGACACTTCATGGCAGCGGCCTGACATGTTCGAGAAAGTTGCGTAGGGTCGCCGCATACGCAGGCGAGCGCACGATGGTTCCATGGCGTCTATCCGGAAACTCAACCAGGCGCACATCGCGGCGCGCGCGTTTCAGCCGGCGTTCCATTGCAAAAGAAAGTCTTGCCGGCACGATTTCGTCTGCACGGCTGGCGAGTATCAACAGCTTGCCGGGGAATTGCTCGAGCGCTGCGACTGAATTGATGCCGGCCAGTTGCGATTCGATGCGGACTTTCACCACAGGTTTGAGCGCCATGGGAATACGGCTCTTCGCCCATTGAGCGACGGTAGGCGGCGTGGCTTCGAGCACCAGGCCATCGGCGCGCCGGTCTTGCGCCAGATGAGCCGCAACCATGCCGCCCAGCGAGAACCCATACAACACCCGCTTCTTCGCCGCAGCAGTGTCGAGGTTGAAGATGTAATCGTATACGGCCGTGGCTGTATCCAGAATCGATTCCGTACTGGGCGCACCGGTGGTGTCGCCATAGCCCGGATAATCGAACAGCACGACATCCGCGTTCAGCGCAAGCGCTGCGAGCGCTTCGCCGCCTTCGACAGAACGGTGAAACACGTCGCCGCCGCAGAAGAAGATGGTGGATTGGCTGCCGGGATGGCGCGCATAAGTGACGCCAATGGATTGTGAGCCGTGAGAGATGATGCGATTTTCCACGACATAGCCGGCCGGCAGTGTCGCATTGCGCGCGCTTTGATCCGGCGTCATGAAATTTGCGAGCTTCACGTCGAGGTGCGCGCAGGCGCTCTGTATGGCGCACAAGGCGATCGGCAGCAGGAATCTGGAGCAGGACATGCAAACCTCCTAAGGTGAGACCGTGCCGAAGATATATTTCTGCCGCGCGACGACTGCCGCCAACGCCGTGCCGGCGCGTAGCCGGTCGCAGGCGGGTGAGAGCAAATGCAGCCTCAGCAGGCATTCCATGTCTTTGAGCTCTTCGCGCAGGCGCAGGCGCCAGTGCGCTTCGGATTTCTGCGCGAACCAGCGTGAGGCCAGCCAGTCTGCAGGCGGCGCGGCGAGCTCGCTTTCCAGCGGCTTGAGCAAGCGGCCCATCAGCATTTGTAGCGAAGCCATGCGCGCCTCACCGTCCAGCAGATCGGCATAGGCCACTTCGGTCAACTCAAAATCCCCGGTGGGCGATTGAGTGCGCAGCGCAAACGCCTGCGGCCGGTGGCGCAAGGCGAGCAGTGCTTCGATGACGCAAAACGAGTATCTGGAACCCAAAAACGGAAGCCAGGAAAACGAAAGATCGCTGCCGAAAAGTTGATCCGGAAAAGAGATGACGGTCTGGGGCAGTTCGGGTTTTCCTGCGTAGGCCTTGGCGATTTCAGCAGGCGTTCGCAGGAATGGCCCGAACTGCCATTCCATGTCACTGGAGACGGGACCGGCCATCACGCAGCACTCGCGCACGGCGCACAGTTCTCGCGCCAACGCCAATGCGCTGCGGGTCGTGGGCAGGATGAGTAGCGCGTGACCCGGCACTGCGTCCAGCGTTGCAAGAGCCATGCGAGTGGAGCGCGCACGCGCAATCCATTGAACGGGGCTAGGGTTCATTTGAGATTTTCTCCTTCAGGACTGCGCCTGCAGCCTGCGCAAGCAGTACGGCGACGCCAATGGCCATGACGCATAACGCTGCGAGCCAGCACCCTCTGGCGAAGCCGATCAACACGGCGGAAGCGGAGTGGTCGTGGGCGGAGAACGCCAATAAAAAGCCGGCGGTGCTCAATCCGAGGTTGTGGCCGAGCATGGCCAGCAGATAGATGAAGTACGCAGTCGCGATTGCGGCGAAAGCCGCCAACAGACTCCATTCCGCGCGAGCGGGCCGTACGCCGTGCAAAAGATTGCGTGCGGCATCGCCCACGCGGCGATGCAAGTTGTGAATGCCGGCGAGATCGCTCAGTAACCAGTAGCCATCGAATTTCAACACAGGATTCAGCGTGTGCAGCATCAGAAATTGACTCCACACGATGGCGCTCAGCAGGGCGGGCTGCGGTGTTGCTAGATAAAGCGCGGCGAGCGCGCCTACGAACAAACATTGAAAGTAAACGCCGCCCACATCCACTGCGGCGCGTTGCCGGCGTGGCAGTGTCCACGCGCCGTGTACTTCCGCGTAGAACGCGGGGATGAACCAGTAGAGCCCGATACCGATGCCACCATGCTCGCCGCCGAACTTGTGGCAGGCCGCCAGGTGGCCGAGCTCATGAGTGAGAATCCCTGTAAGTGTCAGCGTCAGACCCAGCACATAGTCCATGCCGTTGAAGCTGCCTGTCCCGTACATCCAAACCTGCCGTGCCACCAACAGATCCAGCGAGACAAACAAAGTGATCAGCGCCAGCGCCTGCGACCTTCCGAAAAGATGTCCGGCTACAGCGAGCAGTGGCCGCAAGCGCGCGCCGCCCAGCAGAAGCCGGCGGAACATCAACGGTCCGTCAGCTGAAGTCGATTCGGGCAACGCCTCGAATAAGTTCCTGGGCAGTCGTTCGCGCAGCAGCAAATAGATCTGCGCAGAGGTAATCGTGGCGCCCACGCGTTGCGAGACGCGCAGCGCCATCGATTCGATCGCATCGGCATCCGCGCCGGCGTGGCGCACTTCATCCAGCACTGCGGCGACCGTATGCGTCACCACAAAATGATTGCCGTCGATTGCCACGACGAATCGCGGGCGATCGCCGCCGTCATCGAACGGGCGCACCACGACTTCGTCGCGCAGGTGAGGGATAGCTACGGTGTTCATGGCGGTCGAGGTGGCCCGCCGCCGACAGGCGCGGCGGGCCAGTTCAACTTACTTCGCCGAGTTGAACGTGAGGGTGCAGGTCCAATCGGGATGTAGCAGCCCGCCATTCGGGGGCGGCACGGCCAGCATTTCAAAACGGGACTCGAGCTGCTCGATCGAGAAGATCTCGTCTGCAGCGTTTACTGTGTTGAGAATTTCCATGACGTACTCCTTCCTTGAAGTTTGAGAGTTGAGTTGCCCGCAAGGACCATCCCGCGGGCGGAAGAAGTCTGCCTTCACTCGCGCAAAAAAAGCGAGCTGCATATCTGGTGCGTTTGTATAGAAATGGATCGCTTGGCTGCACTAGAAGATTCATGGAGTTGCCACAGGCATCTCAGGTATGGGCGCAAGAGTAAGGGTCAATCGGGTCTTCCACTCTCTTTCCGTACTTTTATGACGACGAGGTTCTGGCGAGATTCGCAATCTCGGAGATAGACTCGCGCCATCCGGATGCGTCTGCGTTCGCATCTCTCTCCAACGCCTTTTCAACGAGATTTGCGATGAGCGCGGATCTGCTGGAATGTATTCTGCAAGCCGCCCGCGTGGGCGAGAGTGCCGACTGGGAATTCAAGTCCGCACGCGGCGGCTTTCCCGGAAATTTCTGGGAAACGTATAGCGCCAGCGACGCAGAGGTGGCCGACGTATGCAGGGTTACTGATGTTCGGCCAGGAGTGGCGGATTCGCCAGCCTGGAGCGTTTCCCCAATATTTTGTCGATTATCGGGAAAAGCTCGACCCTGATCTACGCATCCCGATCGGGTACGGGTGATGTTGCCCATGCTGAGCCTTGTTCCGGAAACGATTAAAGAGGCCACCGCGCAAGTCAGGCGGCTCGTTCAGGCTTGCCAAATCCCGCAAAGCCGCGATGAACTGCAGGAAAGACTGGGACTTGAGCATCGCGAAAACTTCCGCAAGGCCTATCTCGTGCCGGCTCTTGCCAGTGGGCTTATAGAGCGCACTATTCCAGGCAGGCCTAATAGCCGTCTTCAGAAACATCGGCTTAGCGAAGTAGGCCGTACTTGGCTCGCTGGAGAAATTCGATGATTGCCAAAGGGAACGCGGAAATCTACGTCAGCACCGACATCGAAGCCGACGGCCCGATTCCCTTCCGCGATACCGCCAAGCGTCACATGCCCAAACGCTGGTTCGACGCGCATCGCCACATGCACGTCGCGCTGGACGACGCCATCGAACAGGGGTCGCTGTTCTGCAACATGCTCACGGAGAATCGGGCGCGTCGGGTCGGGGAAATGTGAAATAGGACTTCACATAGCGGGTAAATGTCTTTATGATTCGTGCCCCGTTTGAGCAAGGATCGCTGGGAATTTTATGAACACACTTATTCACACACAATCTGCGTTGATGTGCCGCCCTTACGGGCAAGGTTGTTGCACGCGCGATTGATGCGCCGCTACGGCGGCCTTTTTCAACAATAGCTTCATACGGCTGTCATGCCTGCGACATCGCAGGCGGGCATCATCACTGCGTGGCCGCTTTTGCACGGTCGCGTGGAACACGAATTTTTGCAAAGGAGTAATTTATGGCTACTTTTCTGTTTCTGGTGAGCCTCAGCGCCACCACGTTGCTTTTGCTTGCCGTCGCAGCAGGGGAAATCGCGCGCATCACGCGTGGGCTCTTCGCGCGCGGGCATAGCGCGCGTCACTCTTTGTCGCTCGTGAGTAATGCGGGCACGCCTCAGCTGCAGCAGCGCGCCGCCGCTACTCAATCGCGGCCGATGCAGACTGCGCCGACCGATTGGGTTCCGGATCGGGCCGCTTGAGCGGAAGCTCACGTCATGCGTGAAGTGGATTTTGAGCCGACGGCGATTGAGCATTTGAAGACGCCGCCGGACCGGGCGGCGCTGGTCAATCTGCTGCAGCAGGGATGAGCAGCGCCGTTTTTCTTGTTATTCCAAGATCGTCGGCCCCGTTCCAGCGGGTCCATTGGTTGATGATCAGGTCGGAATAGTCCCGCTTGCCATAACTGCCGTTGTAGCGCTGCAAGGCCTTGGCGACATCGTAGCGTTGCACCTTCAAATAGTGGCGCAGGATCGCGCAGCCCATGCGAATGTTGGGCGCGGCGCGCGTCAGTTCGTAGCGACGCATGCCGAGCTTCTCCGGCCAGAACGGCATCACCTGCATCAAGCCGACGGCGCCGGCGCGCGATACTGCCCATCGATCGAAGCGGCTCTCCACCTGAATCACTGCCATCACGAGGCCGGGCGGCAGACGCACTTCGCCGGCGCGGTGCGCTTCGCAGAACACGAGTTTGAGGATCTCCAGGCGCTCCGCCTTGTCCTTCACATGCCTGCGCAGCCGCGGCTCCATCATCTTATACCAGACTGCGGAGTCGTAACGGTCCGGAAAGCATTCGGCCTGCTGGATCGCGCGCTCGACAACGGATTTGAGTTCCGGGTCGCGCTGCGGCTCCGCGTATGCGACGCCGAGGAAAAAGATGAAGGCGAAGCACGCCCCCACCCTAACCCTCCCCCGGCG
>Ga0065707_10082547_pt1 | contig 13911 bp, 14 predicted proteins | sample SwiRhicommuniRL3_FD_59094 | JGI IMG/M metagenome (GOLD analysis project Ga0065707, IMG submission 59094) | Switchgrass rhizosphere bacterial communities from Rose Lake, Michigan, USA - RL3 v2 (version 2) | ecosystem: Host-associated > Plants > Roots > Rhizosphere > Soil | place: East Lansing... | reverse complement strand
CCCGGTGCGGCGGCAAATGCGGCAGCGGCGCCTGCTGCGCCGCCACCGCCAGATACGTCGCGCGAAAGCACGCGCAACTATGAAATCGACCGCACGCTTGCCTATACGCGTCAGCCCTCCGGCCGCCTGCAAAGACTTACAGTCGCAGTGCTGGTCGACAACCTGCGCACCACGGACAAGGACGGCAAGGTCAAGGAGACTCCATTGTCCGAGCAGCAGCTCGCGCGCATGACCACGCTGGTCAAAGACGCAGTCGGCTTCAATGCGGAGCGCGGCGACAGCGTCAACGTGGTGAATTCCTCGTTCCAGCAGGCGCCCGTCGAGGAAGAAGGCGACGTACAGAAGACGCCGATCTGGGAGCAGCCTATGTTCCAGGACATTATCAAGCTTGCGATCGGCCTCATCGGCGTGATCCTGCTCATTTTCATGGTGTTGAAGCCGCTCGCCAAAGCCTTGCTGAAGCAAAGCGCAGAAGCGCCGGCATCCATTGCACAGGCTGAAGCCGCAGCGCGCGCAGCGTTCGCGCAGAGCGCCTCGAACCAGCCCCTGGCCTATGAACAACAACTGGCGCAGGCGCGCACGATGGTGGGCCAGGACCCAAAGCGCGTCGCCCAGGTGGTGCGCACGATGGTAGCCAAAGATGAGTGAAGCCGCTGAAACCCGCTCCGGCACGGAGCAAGCCGCCATCCTGCTGTTAACGCTCGGCGAGCAGGAAGCCGCGCAGGTGTTGAAGCACATGACCGCCCGCGAGGTGCAGAAAGTCGGCCAGGCCATGGCGCGGCTTGCCAATGTGTCGCGCAGTGAAGTCAGCACGGTGCTCAGCGAATTTGCGGTGGTCGTGGAAACCCAGACCTCCGTCGGCGTGGGCTCCGATGAATTCCTGCGCAAGGTTCTGGTGGAGGCGCTTGGCGCGGATAAAGCCTCGAGCGTCATAGAGCGTATCAATATCGGCCCATCGAGCAAGGGCCTCGAAGCGCTCAAATGGATGGACTCGCGCTCCGTGGCGGAGCTGATCCGCCACGAGCATCCGCAGATCATCGCCATTGTGCTGGCCTATCTCGACTCGGACCAGGCGGCGGCCATTCTGGCGCAGCTGCCTGCCGCCGTGCGGCCGGACGTGGTGATGCGCATTGCGACGCTCGACGGCGTGCAGCCGAGCGCGCTTACCGAGCTCGACGACATCATGGAAAAACAGTTTGCGGGCAAATCGAGCGGCAAGCGCTCGGCGCTCGGCGGCGCGAAGGCCGCGGCAGATATCGTCAACGGGCTCGACCCCAGCGATGAGGCTCCGCTCATGGAGCACATCACCAAGGCGGATGAAGCGCTTGGCCTGCGCATCCAGGATCTCATTTTCGTATTCGACAACCTGATCGACGTGGACGACCGTGGCATGCAGGAGCTGCTGCGCCAGGTGCCGAGCGATCAATTGCTGCTCGCCATGAAAGGCTGCGACGAAGGCTTGAAGACCAAGATCTTCAAGAACATGTCGCAGCGCGCGGCGGAGATGCTGAAGGACGATCTCGAAGCCAAAGGCCCGGTGCGCCTGTCCGAAGTGGAAGCGGCGCAGAAGGAAATCCTGGCGGCGGCCCGCAAGCTTGCGGATGCCGGCACCATCGCCCTGGGCGGCAAGGGCGAGCAGTATGTCTGAGCTGCAATCCGCCGAGCGCTGGGCGTTACCGCAGGTCGAAGGTCCTATCGTCAGCCGGCGCGCGGACGCCACGGCGGACTCGGATCCGTTCGAGAAAACGAGCCAGGCGCGCGGCTATCAGGCCGGGGTCGCTGCCGCGCGCGCGGAATTGCAAGGTCAGATCGACGCCGTGCGGGCGCGCGTCGCACAGCTCGACACTATCCTCAATCTGCTGGCGCGGCCGCTTGAAGAGCTGGATGCGGAGGTGGAACAGCAACTCACGCTGCTCGCCGTGACAGTGGGCAAACAAATTCTGCGGCGCGAGTTGAAAACAGACCCCACACAAATCATTGCAGTGATCCGCGAGTCCGTTGCGCGCTTGCCTGCTTCGGCGCGCGATATCCGCGTGCAGCTGCATCCGGAAGACGCGGCGGTGGTGCGGGAAAATCTAGCCACTCCAGGCAGCGAGCGCGCGTGGAGCATTGTCGAGGACCCCGCCCTGTCTCGCGGCGGTTGCCTGGTGCGCACCGAGACATCGCAACTCGACGCCAGATTCGACAGCCGTTTGAACGCCATCGTCAGCGCCGCGCTGGGCGAAGAGCGTGCCGCCGAGCGCAGCCCTTGACGCTCAATACTCAACGCAGCCCGATCTGGCGCAACCGCCTTGCGCGCCACGTGCGCAACGTTCAGCGCCTGCCTTTGCCTGCCATTGAAGGATATTTGACCCGCATGGTCGGCCTCACGCTCGAAGCCGTCGGCTGCCAGGCCGCCATCGGCGATTATTGCGACGTCATCTCGAGCAGCGGCACGAAAGTTGAAACGGAAGTCGTCGGCTTCTCCGGCGACCGTTTGTTTTTGATGCCCACTGGCGATGCGCACGGCCTGGAACCAAACTCCCGCGTCGTCCCGCGGCAACGCGCCGGCACCGTCCGTGTCGGACCGCAGATGCTCGGCCGCATTGTCGATGGCGCAGCGCAACCTCTCGACGGCCTGGGACCGCTCGAGTGCGAAGACCGCGTGCGTATCATGGGCAAGCAGATCAACCCGCTCGCGCGCCAACCGATTTCACAGCCGCTGGATGTGGGCATTCGCTCCATCAATTCACTGCTGACGGTAGGGCGTGGCCAGCGCATCGGATTGTTCGCCGGCAGCGGCGTGGGCAAGAGCGTACTGCTCGGCATGATGGCGCGCTATACGAGCGCAGATATCATCGTCGTAGCTCTGGTGGGCGAGCGCGGCCGTGAAGTCAAAGAGTTCGTCGAACGTATTTTGGGTCCGCGCGATCGTAAACGCGCTGTCGTAGTGGCAACCCCGGCCGACAATCCCCCGCTGATGCGCTTGCATGGCGCCTGGCTTGCGACCGCGGTGGCTGAATATTTCCGGGACCAGGGCAAGAATGTCCTCCTGATCATGGATTCCTTGACCCGCTTCGCCCAGGCGCAGCGGGAGATTGGCCTGGCCATCGGCGAAGCACCGGCGACCAAGGGCTATCCGCCTTCGGTGTTTGCCTTATTGCCGCAGCTGGTGGAGCGCGCCGGTAATGGCGTCGCCGGTGGCGGCTCTATTACAGCTTTTTATACCGTGCTCGCCGAAGGCGACGACCAGAACGATCCGATAGCGGACGCTGCGCGCGCCATCCTCGACGGACATATCGTGCTATCGCGACGTATCGCCGAAAGCGGACGTTATCCCGCAGTAGACGTGGAAGCTTCCATCAGCCGCGCGATGACAGAGATCGTCTCGCCTGCACAGTCCGAGACTGCGCGCAGATTCCGGCATGCGCTATCTACGTATGAGCATCATCGCGATCTCATCGCGATCGGCGCCTATCAGCGCGGCAGCGATCCCCGAGTGGACGCGGCGATTGCGCTGTGGCCCCGCATCCAAAAATTCCTGCAGCAGGACGTGCATGAGCGCGTCGATCTTGCGACGAGTCTCGCAGCGTTGCAGGCGACGCTGGTCGAAGATGCGCCCACCAAAAATGAGATGGTGGAGACGGCATGAAGCGGGCGCAGCGATTGACGATGGTGCAGAAGGCGGTCGAGGACCTTGAGCGTCGCCGCGCCGAGCAGCTGGCGCTTTCCGAGAAGCGCGTCAACGAGTGTGAAACCCGTCTCACCGAGCTCGAAACCTACCAGGCTAATTACGCTCGCGACTTCGCCACGCGCGCCCGCCATGGCATTGGCGCTGCGGGCTTGCGGGACTATCAGACTTTCCTGGCGCGTCTCGCTGAGGCCGTCACTCAACAATCTCATGTGGTGTTCCGTACGCGCGCCGAGCGCGACTCGGAGCGCCAGACCTGGCAAACCGCTGCGCAACGCGCGGAAGCCGTAGGCCGTATCGTGAAGCGCTGGCAGACCGAAGAGCAGCGCACGCTGGACCGTGTCGAACAGCGCGAGTCCGATGAATTTGCACAAAGGGTGTCATCGCATGGACTTCTTGCCCGCAGTTTCTAATACGCCGGCGGCTGCTGTGCCGGGCACGCCCGCGCCGGGAGGCGCGGTGGGCGGCGATGCGGCCGCGAATTTCCTGAAGTTATTGGCGCAGTTGATTAGCGCGCCGCAGACAAGCGGCGACGCGGCGCTGCCGGAATTGGCGGGGCTTGAGACAGAATCGCCCTCCTCCAAGGAGGCGGATGAAAAAGATGGCGATGAATTGGTGGGTGAGGACGCTGCGGCGTTGCCCATGCTTTCTTTCTTGCCTGGGTTGTTCGCCCCTCCGCAAACCGATGCGTCGAGCATTGACGAGTCTGTATCCCAGTCCACTGCTGGCGTGATGGATGATGCCGTGGCTGTGTTTGCCAATTCAAATGACGATTCGGACGTGACCGCCGAAAGCGTCGAGACTGCTTTGCGGGAGCTGGCTGACGGTGCCTGCGATGCCGGCAAGCCGGCCGGTTCCACCGCGACGGCGACCCCCCTCGCCTCTTCGGCTGCCGCCACTTTAACGGATGTTGCGGCGAGTGTGAGCAAGCTTACTGTGGACTCGGCCGATTCCAATACGCTTGCCGCGATCGATCCCAATTCAAATGTGCAGGCTTCGCAGCTGCATGCAGCCGCTGCCGCGCATGCGCGCGCCAATGGCGACGCACCGCCGCCTGCGGAGCTACGCGCTCCAATGGGTACGCCCGCCTGGAAAGATGAGCTGGGCGCTCAACTTACCTGGATGGCGCACAACGGACGCGAGTCGGCTTCTTTGCGTCTCTCACCCGAGCACCTGGGTCCGTTGGAAATTCGCATTTCCATGAATCAAGGCGAGGCTACGGTGTGGTTCGGAGCGGCGAGCGCCGATACGCGCAGCGCACTGGATCAATCCTTACCGCGATTGCGGGAAATGTTTGCGTCGCAGGGGATGGTGCTGGCGGACGCCGGGGTCTTCAAGGAAGCGCCGCGCCAACAGCCGAAAACGGCAGCCGTGAATTTCAATCAACATAATGGCGGCGAGATTGCTGAAACAACGGCGGTGGGGCAAGTATCTTTGAGCCGCATTCGCCTGCTCGATACTTACGTCTGATATTTCCGCGCCGCCGGGCGCCGGTAATCAAAAACATTCCGCTTTGTAAGCCCGCGAAGCCCATACCAGGGCTCGCGAATGTGCGCCAGGTCTCATCCGGATTGCGGACTGTGTGACACCTTTCACGCGTCGATTTTTCGTCACGATTCAGTGGCATGGGCGTTGCAATGGTCCCGTCATCGCACCGTTTATGCAGGGTCTCAAACTCCATGGCTGACGTACCGGTATTGGAAGCCGCCGCCAAACCTCCCAAGGTCGATAAAGCCGATAAGGCAGAAAAGGCCGATAAAGCGGACAAGGCGAAGAAGGCCGATAAGCCTGAAGGCGCTGCGCCCGCGGGGGGCAAGCGCAAGCTCATATTTATTGCAATTGGCGTCGTTGTCCTCGCAGGCCTTGGCGCTGGCGGATGGCTCATGCTCGGCGGCAAGCACGACGCGCCGGCCAAGGGCAAAGACAAGGCGGCCGCTGCTCAAAAGGAATCGAAAGACGAAGAGGAAGAAAAGGCCGACCCCAAAGCCCCGCCGCTTTTCGTCGCGCTCGATCCGCCCTTCGTCGTCAACTTCCAGGCCGAGCAAACCGTGCGGTTCCTGCAGGTTTCCGCGCAAATCATGTCGCACGATCTTGAAACGATCGAGCTCCTCAAAACCAACGACCCCATCATCCGCAACGATCTGCTGCTGCTGCTCGGTAATCAAAATTATCAGACCATCTCGACTCTCGAAGGCAAGGAAGCGCTGCGCGCTCAGGCGCTCGAGACCGTGCGCAACGTGGTGAAGAACGGAGGCGGCAGACCTAAGCGCGTGGAAGCGGTGTACTTCACCAGCTTCGTGATGCAATGACCGACCAGAAGATATTGAATCAGGACGAGATCGACGCGCTGATCCACGGCGTCGATCGCGGCGCCGTGAGCACGGATCCTGCGCCCTCGCCCGGCGAGGCGCGCTCCTACGACTTTCTGAGCCAGATGCGCATCGTGCGCGGCCGCATGCCCGCGCTCGACATGATCAACGAGCGCTTCGCCCGCCTGTTCCGCGTGAACCTGTACAACCTGCTGCGCCGCACGCCGGAAATTTCCATCAACCCTATCGAGATGAAGAAGTTCGACGAGTACGTGCACTCATTGCATGTGCCGACGAGCCTGAATCTCGTGAAGATCAATCCGCTGCGCGGCACCGGCCTGATCGTGATCGATCCGAAGCTGGTGTTTGCCGTGGTGGACAACTTCTTCGGCGGCAACGGCCGGCATACCAAGATCGAGGGCCGCGAATTCACCGCCACCGAAAACCGCATCATTCAGATGATTCTGAAAAACACCTTCGCGGACTTGCGCGAAGCCTGGGCGAATGTCGCCGCGATCGAATGCGAATATCTGCACTCCGAGATCAATCCGAGCTTCGCGAACATCGTGAATGCCTCGGAGATCGTCGTGGTATCGAGCTTCCACGTGGAGCTCGACGGCGGCGGGGGCGATGTGCACGTCACATTGCCTTACGCCATGATCGAGCCGCTGCGCGACCTGCTGGATGCCGGCGTGCAGAACGATCTCGTGCAGCACGACGAACGCTGGGCGCAGACCTTGAAAGAAGAGATCGACGATGCCGAAGTCGAGCTTTCCGCCGTACTCGGCCGCGGCTCGATAACGCTCGCCGAGTTGCTGAATCTCAAACCGGGCGACGTGGTGCCCTGCGACTTCAACGGCAAGATCACTGTGCTCGTCGAGCGCGTGCCGGTGTTCCGCGGCACGTTTGGCTTGTCCCGCGGATTGCAGGCCGTGAAAGTCGAAGAGCGCTGCCGCCGCCCGAAGTTAATCCCTATCGAAAACATGCAGTCCAAGAGATCCTGAGAGAGGCTTCCCTATGAACGCTACAGCCACCGCCGCACAATTTGAGAACCTGAAGCCCGAAGGAGGCACTGCCCAGGAAGGCAAGGACGTCAATCTCGAGGTGATCCTCGATGTGCCCGTCACGCTTTCCATGGAAGTGGGCCGCACACGGATTCCCATCCGCAATCTGCTGCAGCTCAATCAGGGCTCGGTGGTCGAGCTCGAGCGCGCCGCCGGGGAAGCGCTGGATGTTTTCGTCAATGGCACGCTGGTGGCGCATGGCGAAGTCGTGGTGGTGAATGAGAAATTCGGCATCCGTCTGACGGATGTCATCAGCCCCGCCGAGCGCATCCGCAAGCTCAAATAATGAAGCGGCTCGCACTCAATCTCCTCGCCTCGATGGCGCCGCTCGCGGCTCACGCCGAAGCGGCGCGTCCATTTGCTGCGCCTGCTGCGGTGAACACGGCTACGCCTTCCGGCGTGGGCAGCCTTGGACAGGTCACGCTTGCATTGGCGCTGGTACTGGCTTTCATCTTCGGCGCGGCCTGGTTGATGCGGCGCATGCGCGGCTTCGGCAAGCCGACAGGCGCGGCGCTCGACGTGCTGGCGGACCTGCCGCTGGGTCAGAAAGAACGCGCCGTGTTGATTCGTTGCGGCTCGACTCAACTGCTGCTCGGCGTAGCGCCTGGGCGCGTCAGCACGCTACATGTATTCGCTGCTGGAGAATGCCCCCTCCCAACCCTCCCCCGTGAAACGGGGGAGGGTAAGGGTGGGGGCGTCCCTGCATCCGCAAGCCCGGATTTCAAAGCCATCCTCAAACGGAGCTTAGGGCTGTGAACGCACGCCGCTTGCTTGGCCTCGCTTTGCTCCTCCTCCTGCCATTGAGTTCAATGGCGGCGACGGTGCCGGGCATTCCCGCGTTGAGCGTGCAGACCAATCCTGGCGGCGGCCAAACCTATACGCTGACTCTGCAAATCCTGGCGCTGATGACGGCGTTGACGCTGCTGCCCGCGCTGCTTCTGATGATGACTTCGTTCACGCGCATCGTCATCGTGCTCGGCATCCTGCGGCAGGCGCTCGGCGCCGGACAAACGCCACCCAATCAAGTGCTTGTGGGTCTCTCCCTCTTCCTGACGTTGTTTGTGATGTCGCCGGTGATCGAGCGGATCAACGCCGAAGCGGTGAAGCCTTATGTCGCCGGAACCATCGACACCACCGTTGCGCTCAAAAGCGCCGTCGTGCCGCTCAAGAAATTCATGCTCGATCAAACGCGCGAGTCCGACATCGCCACCTTCGTACGCATCTCCGGCGGCACGGGATACGCGACGCCTGAAGACGTGCCGCTCACCGTGCTGGTGCCTGCCTTCGTCACCAGCGAGTTGAAGACGGCGTTTCTGATTGGCTTTCTAATCTTCATTCCCTTCGTCATCATCGACCTTGTGGTCGCGAGCGTATTGATGAGCATGGGCATGATGATGCTCTCGCCCGTGTTGATCTCCCTGCCCTTCAAACTGATGCTCTTCGTGCTGGTCGACGGCTGGTCGCTGGTGATGGGCACGCTTGCCGCGAGTTTCTATTCATGACGCCCGAAATGGTGATGGCCATCGGCCAACGCGCCCTCGAGATCACGCTGCTGCTCGCCGCGCCGCTGCTGCTGGTCGCTCTCGTCACGGGTTTGATCGTTGGCGCCTTCCAGGCGGCCACTCAAATCAACGAAATGACTTTGTCCTTCATTCCCAAGCTGCTCGCCACGGCAACCACTCTGGTTATTGCCGGCCCATGGATGCTGAAGCTGCTCGCCGGCTATACCCGCGAGCTCATCGAAAGCATTCCCACGCTGATCAATTGACCATGATCGCGCTCACCGCAACTCAACTCGAAAGCTGGCTCGGCCAGCTCTTCTGGCCTTTTGTGCGGATCGGCTCCTGCTTCATGGTTGCGCCCGCCTTCGGCGCTGTCTTCATTCCGCCGCGTATGCGCATCATTCTGGCGGCCGCAGTGGCCTTGCTGGTCGCGCCGCTGGTGTCGGCCCCCGCAGGCATTGCGGCTTTCTCCATTGCCGGCTTCATCGTCACGATCCAACAGGTGTTGATCGGAGTGGCGGTCGGCTTCGCAATGCAGATTCTGTTCGACGCCGTTTCCATGGGCGGCCAGCTGCTCGCCAACAGCATGGGCCTTTCATTTGCCTTCAACGTGGATCCGATGCGCGGCACCAGCACTCCTGCGCTCGGCCAGCTCTATGCATTGCTGGTCATGCTCACCTTCCTCGCCCTCGACGGCCATCTCGCCTTGATCGAAATGCTGGTCAACGGCTTTCGCACCTTGCCGATAGGCGAAACCGGCCTCGGCAATCAGGCGCTGTGGACTTTAGTTTCCTGGGGCTCGCAGATTTTCGTCGGCGCGCTGGCGGTTGCACTGCCCGGAATCACCGCCCTGTTGATCGTGAATCTGGCTTTTGGCGTCATGAGCCGCGCGGCGCCGTCGCTCAATCTTTTCGCCGTCGGCTTTCCGATCTCATTGGTTTTCGGTCTGGTCATCGTATTGGTCGGCCTGCCCGGCCTGCAGACGAGCTTCATGGGCCTGCTGGGCGATGCGTTCATCATGTTGCGTCAATTGCTGACGGCAGGAAGTTGAGCCATGGCCGCCAATGACCAGGAAAAGACCGAACAACCGACACAAAAGCGGCGCGACGAATCGCGCCGCAAAGGCCAGGTGCCACGCTCCACAGAGCTCAACGCGGCGGCAGTCGTGTTGATTGCGGGCGCCGGCCTGCACGTGCTCGGCGCAAGTCTCGCCGGCGGGCTGCAGGATCTCATGCAATCCGGCCTCGCGCTCACGCGCGAACAATCCCTCGATGAGACGCGTGCATTGGGAATTTTCGCGGGTGCCCTGAAAGGCGCGCTCATGACGTGCGCGCCGGTGCTGGGCCTAACACTTGCCGCCGCCCTGCTCGCTCCCCTTTCAATCGGCGGCTGGAATTTGAGTTTCAGCGCGCTGGCGCCGGACTTCTCGCGCCTCTCGCCCGCCGCCGGCCTGAAACGTGTGTTTTCCATGCGGGGCCTCACGGAGCTCGGCAAAGCTTTCGCCAAATTCGGACTGGTGGGACTTTTCGCCGTGTTGTTCCTGATGTCGAAGTCGGATGAAATGTTGAAGCTCGGCTCCGAGCCCACGGCAGCCGCCATTGGCCATGCGGTTTCGCTGAGCGGCCAGGCATTGCTGGTGTTCGCCGCGGGGCTCGCCGTCATCGCAGCCATCGATGTGCCGCTGCAGCTATGGCAGCACAACCAACAGCTGCGCATGTCGCGCCAGGAAATCCGCGATGAGATGAAGGAAAGCGAAGGCTCGCCTGAAACCAAAGGGCGCATTCGCCACATGCAGCAGGAAGTCGCCAGCCGCCGCATGATGCAGGAAGTGCCCAAAGCCGATGTGGTGGTGGTCAACCCCACCCACTATGCCGTCGCGCTACGTTACGACGACAAGCGCATGCGCGCACCTGTAGTGGTGGCCAAAGGCGCGGACGCCATTGCCGCGCGGATCAGGGAAGTCGCAACCGAAAACCTGGTGCCTATCTTCGAAGCGCCGCCGCTCGCGCGCGCTCTGTATCGCAATGTGGACATTGGCTCGCCGATTCCCGCCACGCTCTACGTGGCCGTTGCTCAGGTGTTGACTTACATCTATCAGTTGCGCGCCGCGCGCCGCGCCGGCGCAGAGCCGCCCACCCCGCCTTCGATCGATCCGTCGGTTGAAACAAAGCATTGAATCATGAGTGAAGTCACCGCCAAGAATGCCCCCTCCCTGGCCCTCCCCCGTGGAACGGGGGAGGGTTGGGTGGGGGCGTGGCACTAATTTATGGCTGACGCAACCACTGCCGCCGGAATGCCTTCAATGCGCTCGATGATGCGCATCGGCCTCGGCGTGCCCATGGGCGTGCTGGCCGCACTCGCGATGATGGTGCTGCCGCTGCCGCCGCTGGCGCTCGATGTGCTGTTCACTTTCAACATAGCGCTCTCCATCGTCATCGTGATGGCCGTGTTCTATGTCGCACGGCCCATTGAATTCGGCGTGTTTCCCACCGTCCTGCTGCTCGCGACATTGATGAGGCTGGCGCTCAACGTCGCCTCGACACGCGTGGTGCTGCTCCACGGCCACACCGGCACACATGCCGCGGGCCAGGTCATTGAATCCTTCGGCGAATTTGTCATCGGCGGCAATTTCGCGGTGGGCGTCGTCGTGTTCGTGATCCTGACCATCATCAACTTCGTGGTGGTGACCAAGGGCTCGGGACGCATCTCGGAAGTCAGCGCCCGCTTCACCCTGGACGCCATGCCCGGCAAGCAGATGGCGATCGACGCCGATCTGAACGCTGGGCTCATCACTCAGGATGAGGCACGCGCCCGTCGCATTGAAGTGCGCACCGAAGCCGATTTCTACGGCTCGATGGATGGCGCCAGTAAATTCGTGCGCGGCGACGCCGTCGCCGGCATCCTGATTCTGATCATCAACATTGCCGGCGGCCTCGCCATTGGCATGCTCGGGCACGACATGCCGTTCGCAAGCGCGGGCCGCACCTACACGCTGCTCACCATCGGCGACGGCCTGGTCACCCAGATTCCGGCGCTGCTGCTATCTACTGCAGTCGCTATCATCGTGACACGCATGTCCGGCGCGCAGGACATGGGCGGCGAGCTGCGCAAGCAATTGTTGAGCCAACCCAAAGCATTGGGCGTGGCCGCAGGTTTGCTGGCCGTGATGGGTTTGATTCCGGGCATGCCCAATTTCGCCTTCCTCACCATGGCGGCGCTTGCGGGCTTCGCCGCCTACTCTCTCAAAAACCGCCGCGCCGCAGCGGCGGCGAAGCCGGTCACGCAGACAGCCGCTACGCCGCCCGTGTCGCCTGAAGCCCGCGAGCTTTCATGGGAAGACGTGCAGCCCGTCGATCTGGTCGGCCTCGAAGTGGGCTATCGCCTCGTGCCGCTAGTCAATAAATCCCAGAACGGCGACCTGCTCGCGCGGATCAAAGGCGTGCGCCGCAAACTCTCGCAGGATCTCGGCTTCCTCGTGCCGTCCGTGCACATCCGCGACAATCTCGACCTTTCACCCAATAGCTATCGCATCAATCTCGGCGGCGTACCCGTGGGCGAAAGCACGATCTATCCTGAGCGTGAGCTCGCGATCAATCCCGGACGCGTCTTCGGCCAGCTGAAAGGCATCGCCACACGCGACCCCGCCTTCGGCATGGAGGCCGTCTGGATCGAGCCTTCATCGCGCGAGCACGCGCAAACGCTGGGCTATACGGTAGTGGACGCCAGCACGGTGGTGGCCACGCACTTGAGCCATATCGTTCAAACCCATGCGCACGAGCTGCTCGGCCACGAAGAGGTGCAGCAGTTGATGACCGCGCTCGCCAAGACCGCGCCCAAACTGGTGGAAGACTTGGTGCCGCGCGTGCTGCCGCTGGCGGCAGTGGTGCGCGTACTGCAGGGTCTGCTCGCAGAGCGCGTCCCAATCCGCAATATGCGCACCATTATTGAGACACTCGCCGAGCATGCGCCGCGCACGCCGGATCCGGCCGTGCTGCAAGGCCATGTCCGCGCCGCACTCGGCCGGCAGATCGTTCAGGAGATTGCCGGTATATCCGGCGAGCTGCCCGTGATCACGCTGGAGCCGGAGCTCGAGAGGCTGTTGCAGGGCTCACTCGTGAACGGCAACTCCGCGAGCCCCGGCCTCGAGCCCGGACTCGCCGAGCGCTTGCAGCAACGGCTGGCCGATTCCGCGCAGCGCGCCGAGCTTGCCGGCGAGCCCGCTGTGTTGCTCGTGCCGCCGCAATTACGGCAAACGCTCGCGCGCTTCACTCGCACGAGCGTGCCAAACCTGCACGTGCTGGCATGGAATGAAATTCCCGACAACCGAAAAGTCCGTCTCGTGACGGCGGTAGGACGCTGATGAAAATCTCAAAATACACTGGAACGGATATGCGCCAGGCGCTGCGCCTGGTGCGCGACGAGCTGGGCGCAGATGCGGTCATTCTCTCCTCGCGCCGCGTATTGAACGGCGTCGAAGTGACGGCGGCCATCGACTACGATCCTCCTTCATCCGGCTCCGCCACCCTCGCTTCCGCGGACGTGGGCGACGCCAGGAGCGAAGCGGCTTTTGCGCCTGAGGAATTTGCACAAGTCGCAGCGGCAGTGGCTGCACATGCCGCGCAACCTGCTGCCGCCGTTGCGCCTGCTCCGCCTGGGCTCAATGTTGTTGCAACGGAAAGCGACGCCATGGGCGATGAGTTGAAGACTTTGCGCCGCATCCTGGAAACACAGGTCGCGCAGCTCGCCTGGAACGATCTGTCGCGTCGGGCGCCGATTCACACCGAGATCCTGCGCGAGCTGAGTCAAATTGGATTCACGCCCGATCTGGCCACGCAGGTGGTGTCGCAGCTGCCGCCGCGCAGCGAACTGGGCCAGGCCCGCCGCCTCGCCATTGCAACCATCTCGCAACAGATACCGGTCACCGGAGATCGTTGGCTCGAAGACGGCGGCTGTGTCGCCCTCATCGGACCGACCGGCGTCGGTAAAACCACAACGCTCACGAAGCTTGCGGTGCGCTGGGTATTGCGACATGGGCCGCGCGAGCTCGCGCTGGTCTCAACGGATACCGCACGCATTGGCGCACACGATCCCATCCGCTCTCTGGGGCAGATGCTCGGCGCAGCCGTGCACACTGTCGATCATCTCAACGAGCTGCCCGATCTATTGACGCGGCTCGCCAAATACCGCTTCGTATTGATCGATACGGCAGGCTCGAGCCAGCGCGATGCACAACTTGCCGTGCGCCTCACCGAGCTCACAGCCGCGAGCCCGCATCTCGAAACCGCGTTGGTCATTGCCGCCAGCACGCAAGCCGGCGCTATCGAAGAGATCGTCAAGCGCTTCGCGCCCGCGAAGCCCGCGAGCTG